>Ga0307469_10000214_pt1 | contig 22413 bp, 20 predicted proteins | sample atmos_gasesAM2C__FD_203084 | JGI IMG/M metagenome (GOLD analysis project Ga0307469, IMG submission 203084) | Hardwood forest soil microbial communities from Morgan-Monroe State Forest, Indiana, United States - atmos_gasesAM2C_515 | ecosystem: Environmental > Terrestrial > Soil > Temperate... | reverse complement strand
GGTACCTGCGCCGGCGCGCGCCGAGGCGATCGCCTGGCTCACGCAGGTGCGGGGCGTGGGCGCATGGGATGCGGCGCTCGAGACGCTCGGAGAGGCGCCGATGCTGCTCCTGCAGGCGGACCCCGCGCCCCTGGCGCAAATCGGCGACGACATGCGCGGGACGCTCGAGGCGCTCGCCGCAGGAAGGGCGGACCCGCTCGCGACCGCGGAGCGCTGGGCACGGAGCGAGCTGCCGCTGCGGCTCCGATGCTTTGAGAATTGGCTCACAGAACGCATCCGTCGCGGCCAGAGCCGGGGCAACTTAATGCCGGAAGTGCGTGCTGGCCCCTACTTGCCAGGGACGCAGGCGTTCTTGAATATACGCGAGCTGTTTGGGCTCCTGGACGAGGTCCGGGAGCTAAGGACCGCGCTCGACGTGCCGCTCAACCGGGCACTGGCGCTCGAGGCTCTGTTACGGCGGCTGGCACCCCGGGGTGCCGGTGTCGCAGCATAAGGAACAGGGATGCACGCACGACCGGTACATTTGACGGGTGGGGAAAGAGCCGTGAGAGCGGGCGGGAACAAGCCAGGTCTGTTGACGCTCACCATCAAGGACAAGAGCGCCCTGTATCTTGCCTACATGCCGTTCGTGAAGAACGGCGGGCTCTTCATTCCGACCAACAGCAACTACCGCCTCGGTGACGAGGTGTTCATGCTGCTGAACCTGATGGGCGAGGACGAGAAACTGCCCGTGGCCGGCCGCGTGATCTGGGTGACCCCGAAGGGCGCGCAGGGCAAGCGCACCGCCGGCATCGGCGTGCAGTTCAGCGAGCAGGATCGCGGGCAGACACAGAAGAAGATCGAGACCTACCTGGCCGGCGCCTTATCCGGCGACAAAGCCACGCACACCATGTAGCTCCGGGCCGGCTCCGGCCATCACGGAATCAGACGCCCTGGTCGGCGGGGACTACGTTTCCCAGCGCCGTAGTCATCATCCAAAAGTACAGAGTCGCCGAGACCAGGGCGCACGGAATCCTTGGAGTTACTTGGCGCCCGGGGAGCTGCCGCCGTTCGAGAGTCCCCCGGTGAGCACGTAGGCGTCGAATCCCCGCTCGACCATCAGGTACGCCGCCGCGGAGCTACGCCGCCCGGTGTCGCAATACACCACGTAGGGGGTCGCCGAGTCGAGCGTCGAGAGCTTGAGGCGGATCAGATAGAGCGGAATGTTGAGGGCGCCCTCGATCGCGAGCGTCTGATGCTCGCTCGGCAGGCGCACGTCGAGCCAGCGCCCGCCCTTGGCGACGATCTCGCTCGCCTGCTCGCGGCTCACCCACTGCAGCAAGGGCTCGTTCATCAGCTCGCGGAAATCTTCCTTCTTGAGGCGCATCAGCACGCCGTCGGTGACCATGGTGACGGTGGCGTTGCGCTTGGCCTCGGCGATCAGCGCCTCCTCGCCGAAGGTGTCGCCGACGCCGAGCTCGGCGAGCCGGATGCCTTCCTGCTTGAGCGGCGTCTCGCGCGACACCGCGCACTTGCCGCTCACGATGATGTAGAAATAATCGCCTTCGCCGCCCTGCTTGATGATGACTTCGCCGGCCTTGGCCGGGATGCGCTGCAGGCGCTGGAAAATTGCCTGGATGTTGGCGGGCGGGATGCGATGGAACGCCTTGGTCTGCAGCAGCGTCGTCATCCAGTCATCGGAGCCGACGTTCTGCAGTTGCGCCTGCAGCTCCGCGACCTCGTAGGTGCCGGTCTGATCCCAGGTGATCATGACGTCGAGCAGGTCGCTGTCGATCGAGAGGTAGGTGACGTCGCCGCGAGCGCGGGCGCTCACGCGCCGCGGCAGCTGCGGATAGAGCGGGTTGCGCGCCTCCGGGGTGCCGCCCTGGAGCGTCGTTACGGTGCGCTCGCCCTCGCCGATCTCGAGCATCCCGGTGATCAGCCAGAAAGTGCGCTTGTCGGTGTCGCCCCGATCGAACATCAGACGCCCGGAGTTGAGCGTGCGCACCGTGATTTTCTTGGCCAGCGCCGCGAGGTTCTCGCGCTTCATCCCGTCGAGGGGCGCAAACGCCTTGAGCACCTGCACGCTGGTTTCGCGCTCTTCCGCCATGGACCCCCGAAGCCAACCGCTTAAGTTAAGGTTCGCAGCACCGGCAAGTTTCGCGGCGCAACGCCCGTTCGATGGTAGCACACGGCCCGACCGCGTCCGCGCGCAGCGGCCTCACGTTTTCGGGCCGACCCCGAGCAGCGCCCACCCGGCATCGGGCCGGAAGCGCGGACCGTGACGTGAGCTGAGCTCCTCGAGGCGCGCAACGATCGCGCTGGTGCCGCGGGCGCGGGCATAAGCGAGCGGTCCGCCGCGGAACGGGGCGAAGCCGGCGCCGAAGATCACCGCGGCGTCTGCGAGATCGGCATCCTCCACTACCTGCTCGCGCAGGCACGCGACGCACTCGTTGACGAGCACGAGAATCAGCCGATCTTCGAGATCCTCGGGCGCCGGGCGGCCGCCGCCGCTCTTGACGGCCTTGCCGTCCTGCCAGAGGTAGAAACCCTCGCCGCTCTTTCTGCCGAGCTTCTTCGCGGCGAGCAGCGCCGCGAGGCGCGGCAGCTCGGGTGCGGGCCGGCCGAGCTCGCGAGCGATGATCTCCCCGACGTGCGCCCCGACGTCGAGCCCCACGACATCCGCGAGCTCGATGGGGCCCATCGGCATCCCGAAGCGCACCGCGGTGCGGTCGATGGCCGCGAGCGCCACGCCTTCCTCGGCGGCGTACATGGCCTCATTGATGTACGGAGTGAGGACGCGGTTCACCATGAAGCCCGGCGCGCTGCGGCAGGGTATCGGCAGCTTGTCGAGCCGGCGCGCGAAGCCGGTGGCGGCCTGCAGGGCTGAAGCGTCGGTATTCCCGGCGTGCACGATCTCGATGAGCGGCATCTGCGCCACCGGGTTGAAGAAGTGCAGGCCGACGAGGCGCGCGGGCCGCTCGAGCCGCTCGGCGAGCGGCTCGAGCATGATGCTCGAGGTGTTGGTAGCGAGCAGCGCCCCCGGCTTCATGCGCGGCTCGAGCCGCGCGTACAGCTCGCGCTTGGCGTCCAGATTCTCGAAGATGGCCTCGACGACGACATCCGCCTGGGGCACGCCGTCGCCCGGCACGTCGGCGCGCAACCGCTCGCGGGCAGCCGCATTCCTGGCGGGATCCCGCACCCGCTTGTCGAAGAGCTCGGCGGCGCGCTTGAGGGCGGGCTCGATGAGCTCGCTCGCCCGGTCCTGCAGCGTCACGGAGAAGCCGCGCAGCGCGGACCACGCGGCGATGTCGCCGCCCATTACCCCCGCGCCGACCACGTGGACGTGACGAATCTCGAGCGGGCCCTTGCCGCCGGCGCTCTTCAGGCGATCCTGCAGCAGGAACACGCGCACCAGGTTGCGCGAGGTCGGCGTCGTGAAGAGGTGCGCGATCGAGCGCGCTTCGGCCTCGTAAGCGGCGGGGCCGCGGGCGCCGTGCCGCGCCCACAGCTCGATGATGGCGTAGGGGGCCGGGTAGTGATCGGGCGGCGCACGTCGGGCCACCTGCGCGATGAGCGAGCGGCGCACCAGCGGACGCAGCGGCGCCGAGGAGAGCAGCCGCTCGAGCAGCGGCGCACGGCGCGGTGGCGGGCTCTTCAGGACCAGCGCGCGCGCGGCATTGCGCAGCCCGCCCTCGGGAGTCAGCGCATCGACCAGGCCGATGCGCAGTGCCTTGTCGGCCCGCACCGGCTTGCCGGTCAGCATCAGCTCCATCGCAGCGCGCACGCCGGTCACCTGGACGCTGCGCACCGTGCCGCCGAAGCCCGGGTGGATCCCGAGCTGCACCTCAGGCAGCCCGAGCGAGAGCCGCTCATCGCCCACCGCGACCCGGTAGCGGCAGGCGAGGGCGAGCTCGAGCCCCCCGCCGAGCGCGAAGCCGTGGATCGCCGCGACGCTCGGACAGGGGAGCGCGGCAAGGCGGTTCAGCACCTGCTGGCCGCGGTGGATGAGCACGTAGCCGCTGTCGGCATCGCTGACGCCGGTGAACTCGCGGATGTCGGCGCCGGCCACGAAGCCGCTCTTTTTGGCCGAGAGCACGACCAGCGCCCGCGGCGGGTCCTGCTCGAGCGAAGCGAGCAGGCCGTCGAGCTCGAGGAGCACCGGGCCGGACAACACGTTGGCGGAGGTGCCGGGCTTGTCGAGCGTGAGCCAGGCGACTCCCTCGGCGTCCCGCTCCAGGCTCCAGTTGCGCGCGGCGTCGTTGCTCATGGTTGCAGCTCCAGGCGGGCCGAGGCCGCGGTGTCTTCCTCGCGGGCGCCGCGGTGGGGATCGACCCGGAAGTCGCATACGAGCGGGCGATGATCCGAGAAGCGCACGTCGGGCACGCGGAAGCCCGTGACCTCGATCCCCTCGCTCACCAGCACGAAATCGAGCTCGATGCGCGGCACGCGCGCCGGGAAGGAGGGCAGCCCCGCCGTGTTGGCGCTGCGCAGCCGTGCCGCGCGCATGAACAGAAACAGCTCATGCGTCCCCCAGAAGGTGTTGAAGTCGCCGGCGACGATCACCGGCTTCGCCGATTGCACGACCAGGTCGTGGAGCGAGCGCAGCTGGTACTGGCGGTGGCGGAATTTCACCGACAGGTGCACCAGGAACACGCACACGTCGGTGAGCTCGAGCTCGATGATCAGGCGCTTGATGCCGGTATCGAAGTAGTGGAATCGCTCGCCGGCGACGTTCGGACCCGACAGGAAGGCATTGGCCTGTTTGCGCACGATCGGCATGAAGGTGTTGATCGAGCCGCTGCGGTACTTGCACTGGAAGGTCGAGTAATGGCCGAGCTCCCCGGCGATGTGCTCGGCCTGGTTCAGCATGCCGGTGCGGATCGACCCGGTGTCGACTTCGAGGAGCCCGACGACGTCGGGCTGCTCGCCGCGGATGAACTCGGTGATGCCGTTGAGGACGCGGCGATTGCTGCGCAGGTAGCCGGCGCCGGGCACCGGTAGGTGAAAGGCCGGGCCCGTGCCGGTGGCATAACGGATGTTGTAGACGAGCAGGCGCACGGTTAAATGGGAGGAGCCACGGTCGATGAGGCCGGCATTCTATCCCGCACGCCGCTGTCGTGCGGCGGCGACTGCCCTCTGCGCCCTTGCGCTCTGCGGCCCGTGTGCGAGACTGGCAGTGGCTACACCCGCTTGGCGTAGGGGGTCCGATGTCGCAAGCGAATCCACTGCGTCTGTTCGTCACGCATGCCTGGGACAACAGCGACGACTACTTGCGCGTGTTCGAGTACCTCGAGAGCGCGCGCAACTTCTTCTACAAGAACTACAGCACTCCGGACAAGCGCCCAAGCAGCACTGACCGGGAGGTCCTGCGTGAGGATCTGCGCCGGCAGATCACCCCGGCGGAGGCGGTGATTGCGCTGTCGAGCCTGCACACGATGCACCAGGATCTGCTCACGTTTCAGCTCCTGTACGCGCAGGCGAACCACAAGCCGGTCGTACTGCTCAAGCCCTTCGGCGGCGCGGCCGAGGCTCCCAAAGCGATCCTGGATCTCGCCGATGAGGTGGTGGGCTGGGACGAGCGGGCGCTCGTCGACGCAATCCGTCGCCAGGCGCGTCACGAAGAGACGACGCGCTGGGACACCATCGAGTTCAAGCTCGACTAAAGCGCGATGGCCTGCGACGCGCCGTTCTTGGCGCGCGCCCCCGGAGCATGTGAATTGAAGCCGTGCGAAACGTCGTTCAGCGCGACGACGTTGCCGTTCGCTGCTGCCAGTGCCTCGCCCGTGGCGTACTCGCGCACGATCGCCGCAAACAGCCGCACGACACTACAGGCGAGCTCATCGGCCTCGGTGCCCGACATCTTGCGCACGGTGGCGCGCACTGCGTCCTCGCCGCGCAGCGGACGCTCGCGCGTCAGGGCGTCGTGGCAGGCGCGGAAGTCATGGCGCAGCGCTTCGGGAAGATCCTCCGCGCGCACGTAGGCCAAGTGATTGCGATAGGCCTCGGCGAGCCGATCCTTGATCGGTCCCGAGCGCGCCAACGAGAGGGCGGCTCCCTCGAGCTGTTGCCACGTAGTGCTCATCACTACCTCTTGAAACGCCTCCCGCTTCCGGGTTCGTATCCCGCGAGCCTTCGCGGCGGGTCGGCGTCGATTAGTTCTTGTTATGCGGTCTTGGAATCCAAGCACACTCAAGCAGCTGCAGCGGAAATATAGCTCAGACTCTAGGGAAAAAATATGGTCAATCGGTGATCATTTGGTGACGGGCCGTGCCGTGGAGGGCTGCCGGAACGCGTCGGCGGGACGCCCCGAGGCTCGAGGAACCTGGCGGTCGGATAGGAAGGCGAGCGGTGCGGGCGGCACAGAGCGAGAAGGAACAGGGGTTACGTCTATCGATAAACTACATGAATAAATATCTGTATAACCCGGTATTGATTGAATTAATTGATCAGGGCCTCATCCCATGAAGTTACTGCTCACCGCTGCCGTGGCCTCTGCCGGGGTGCTGTTTTCAGGCGGATCCGTCCGCGCACAGGACCCGAGGCTGGCGGCGGCTATACCCTCGATCGAGGCCGCGATCGAAAAGAGCGGCGCGGACGTTGCGGTGGCCTTCCGGACTCTCGATGGCCGCTCCAGCTGGTTCCTGCGAGCCGACGAGCCGTTCCACGCGGCCAGCACGATGAAGGTTCCGGTCCTGATCGAGCTTTACCGCCAGGCGCATCAGGGGAAGCTGCGCCTCGAGGACACACTGGTGATAAGGAACCAATTCTCGAGTCTCGTTGACGGCTCTGCCTATAGCCTCGATGCCTCCGATGATTCGGAGGCGGACCTGTACCGCGCCGTGGGCAACACGCGCACGCTGGCGCAGCTCAGTGAGCTCATGATCACCGTCAGCAGCAATCTGGCGACCAACCTGCTGATCGAGCGGCTGGGTGTCGACAACATCCAGAGCGGCGTGCATGTCCTCGGAGTCGACGGGATGAAGGTGCTGCGCGGCGTCGAGGATACGAAGGCCTTCGAGGCGGGACTCAACAACACGACGACGGCCCGCGCGCTGGCGCGACTCCTGCAGGCGATCGCCGACGGCGAGGCCGTCGACCCGGCATCCTCGCGGGCGATGAGCGCGATTCTCGAGCGGCAGACATTCAACGACGGAATCCCTGCCGGCTTACCGCCTGGCACGCGTGTGGCGCACAAGACCGGCGACATCACACGCATACAGCACGACGCGGCGATCGTTTACGCGCCGCGGCCCTTCGTGCTGGTGGTGCTCACCCGGGGGATCGCCGAGCAGAAGGAGAGCTACGCTCTCATTGCCGGCATCACGCGCCACCTCTACGCAGCCACTGAATGAAGGGGCCTCCGCCGTGTCGCGGTACAGCACGAACTTGAGGGCGAGGGACCGGCAGCGCGATACTCACGGGCCTGATCGAAGGGTAAGAACAAGGGACCGCCGCCCGGCGCAACCGGGGCCGGTCATCCATAAGAAGTCAGGAGCGGGTCATGTCCATCAAAAATAAGGTGGTCTGGGCGGTCATCGCGGTGCTCGGTGCGGTGGCCCTGGGTGTGATCGCACTGGAACGCGACGAGCCGGTCAACGCGATGTGGCTCGTGATTGCGGCGTTGTGCATCTACACCATCGCCTACCGTTTCTACGGGCTGTGGATCGCCAACACCGTCCTGGGCGCAAACGGCGCGCGGCAGACGCCTGCGTATCGCCACAACGACGGCCTCGACTACGTGCCGACCAATCCCTTCGTGCTCTATGGCCATCATTTCGCGGCCATCGCCGGCGCCGGCCCGCTCGTGGGCCCCGTGCTGGCGGCGCAGATGGGTTATCTGCCCGGCACGCTGTGGCTCATCGTCGGCGTGGTATTTGCCGGCGCCGTGCAGGATATGGTCGTCCTGTTCCTGTCGACGCGGCGCGATGGCCGCTCGCTCGGCGACATGATCCGCTCGGAGATGGGCCCGGTCGCGGGCACCGTGGCCGGCATCGGTGTGCTCCTGATCTGCGTCATCATCCTCGCGGTGCTGGCGCTGGTCGTGGTGAATGCGCTGAAGGCGAGCCCCTGGGGCACGTTCACCGTCGCCTGCACCATACCGATCGCGATCCTCATGGGGATCTACGGACGCTTCGTGCGTCCGGGGCGCATCGGCGAGATGTCGGCGATCGGGCTGGTGCTGCTGATCGCGGCGCTGCTCTATGGCCGCACGGTCGCCGAGACGCCGGCGCTGGCTCACTACTTCACGTTTTCAGGCCCCGCGCTGGCGCTGCTCATCATCGGCTACGGCTTCACGGCCTCGGTGCTGCCGGTATGGTTCCTGCTCGCCCCGCGTGACTACCTGTCGACGTTCCTCAAGGTAGGAACCGTCGCGCTGCTGGCGATCGGGGTGCTGGTCGCGCATCCGCAGCTGCAGATGCCCGCGATCACCAAGTTCATCGACGGCACGGGCCCGGTGTGGGCGGGAAGCGTCTTCCCCTTCCTCTTCATCACCATCGCCTGCGGCGCGGTGTCCGGCTTCCACTCGCTCGTCTCTTCCGGCACGACTCCGAAGATGATCGAGAGCGAGAGGCACATCGCCGCGATCGGCTACGGCGGCATGCTGACCGAGTCCTTCGTCGGCATCATGGCGGTGATCGGCGCCTCGGTCCTTCAGCCGGGCGTCTACTTCGCCATGAACAGCGGGGCAGGGCTCATCGGTACGACGGCTGCGCACGCCGCCGACGTGATCACCTCCTGGGGGTTCACGGTGACGCCCGACATGCTCAACCAAGTCGCGCACGATGTGGGCGAGATGAGCATCCTGTCGCGCACCGGCGGGGCGCCGACGCTCGCCGTCGGCATGGCGACGATCTTCTCGAGCTTCCTTGGCGGGCGCGCTCTGATGGCCGTCTGGTATCACTTCGCGATCCTGTTCGAGGCCCTGTTTATCCTGACGACGGTGGATGCCGGCACCCGTGTCTGCCGCTTCATGATCCAGGACCTGGTCGGCCACGGGATCCCCGCGTTCAAGGACACACGTTCGTGGGGCAACAACGTCACCGGCTCGGCGCTCGCCTGCGTGATGTGGGGATACCTGCTGTATGCGGGCGTCACCGATCCCTACGGCGGCATCTGGACCATGTGGCCCCTCTTCGGCGCAACCAACCAGATGCTGGCTGCGATCGCGCTCACGCTCTGCACCGTGGTGCTGTACAAGATGAAGCGCGAGCGCTGGGCGTGGGTCACGGTCGTACCGACGGCGTGGCTGCTCGTCTGTACCCTCACGGCCGGGCTCGAGAAGGCGTTCAGCTCCAATCCCAAGATTGGCTTCCTGAGCCACGCCGAGAAATTCAGCCAGGCGCTCAACGCTCAGCAGGTGCTCGCGCCCGCGAAGTCACTCGGGGAAATGAGCCGCATCATCTTCAACGACTATCTCGATGCGGCGCTGGCGATCCTCGCCGTGGCCATCGTTCTGACCGTCATGGTGTACGGCGTCCTGCGGATTCGCCAGGCACGCGCCACGCCGCAGAGCACCGCCATCGAAGTGGGCGGTGCCGTCGTGGGCCATGGATAGGATCTCGCGCTTCTGGAGGAGGGCGGTGCAGACCGCCCGCCTCATGGTCGGAGTCCCCGACTACGAGACTTACCTTGCCCACCGCCTGGCTCACCACCCCTCGGAGCCTGTGATGAGCTATACGGAGTTCTTCCGCGAGCGCCAGCAGGCGCGTTACAGCCGAGGGGGCAAGCCCACGGGGTGCTGTTGAGGCGCGGCGGTACCTAGCGGGCGGGGGTCGCTCGCGGCGGATCGTCGGTTACTGTGACGAGGGCGACGTAGCGCGTGTCGTCCAGCCTGAAGGTGATCTGCCACTTCGGCGGGTTGCTGGCTCTGAAGATGGATGCGTCGCAGTTCAGATCCCGGGCTTCTTGTGCGGCCTGCTCGAGCTCTCCCGGGCCGGGACGGCAGAGGTGGTTGGCCGCCGCCAGGATGCGTTCCGCCCGCGCGTAGTGGGCGGGATTGACCTTCCGGAGTTGCGCCAGGTCGGCGGGGCCGTTCAGGTACACCGTCCGGCTCGGCGGACTCGTGAGCGGCGCCTCATCGGCGGCAACGCCGGTAGCGCAGGCGCCGGTCAGCGCCAGGATGCCTAACGTCAAAGTGGCTCGCATGGCGGACGCTCCCATTTTGCCACCCTCCATCAGACGCCGGTTCGGCGCTGAAAGTTCAGGGGTCTCCCTCACGCGCACAGTTCATGCGCATAGCCCCTCCGCAGCCTGTAGGATGAGTGAATGGCTGCTCCGGTCAATAGCTACTTCGTCCGCCTGCGTCCAGACCTGTCAGCACAGGTGGCCAGCGAGTTCCGCTCGTTCGCGAAAAAACCGCCCTCCGGCAAACCACCGAGTGATGGCCGGCTCGTTCTCGCCTGCGTGCGGATCGAGTTGGCTCATCACACCTATGCGAAGCTGACCATCAACCTCGATGAGGGAGCGCCGCCGATGGACCTCTGGGTGCCCCACGAGATGATCCTGATGATCGGGGATATCAGCGAGATGGGACGCGCGCCGGTGGCATTCACACCAGTAGAGTAAGCATGCGCCCCTGATGCGCTGATGCGTTCGGCAAGACCTGTACGCTCGCATAAGGTGGAGCAAGCGAAGGCGCGGCGCCTCTGGTGCGGTGCCGACGGAAGCGACATACGGGGTAGAACATGAAGTACTTCATTCCTATCACTCTTTCATCGCTCTTGACCGCCTGCAGCGTCTACGCGCCCGACGCGGGCCACGAGGTTGTGCTGGTCGAAAAGCCCTGGCTCTTCGGCCACGGTGGTGTCGATCCCGATCCCGTAAAGCCCGGCCGCACGTACGCCGCGCTTAGCACGGACGGCGTGGATGTGTACATGCAGCCAATGAAGGCTGAGACCGAGATGCACGACACGATGACCTCCGACGGCGTGCCGATCAGCTTTCACGCGATCATGGTGCTGCAGGTCACGGATTCCGTTTCGCTGATCAAAAACTTTGGCAAGGATTGGTACCGAAACAACCTGGAGGAACAATTCAAGACGATGGTCCGACAGGCGGTGAGAAAGCGCGGCATGAACGAGACGGCAATCAGCACGACGGCACTCGACGCGATCGATGAGGAGATCCGCGTGGCGCTGGTCTCCTTCATCAAGGAAAAGGGGCTGCCCCTCAAGGTCATTACCATGACCGTCGGACGCGCCAATCCTCCGGATGCCATCAAGAACCAGCGCATCGAGACGGCGACGCAGGAGCAACGCATCCAGACCGAACAGCAGACCAAGCTCGCCGAGGTTCAGCGCAAGTCGGCCGAGGAAGCGCGTGCGGCGGCGGACAACGCCTATCGGCAGGCGATCGGTTTATCCCCGGAACAGTACGTGCAGCTCAAACGCATCGAGATGGAGCAGCGGGTGTGCGCGGACGCGAAGTGCACGTTCATCGAAAACTCCGGCGCACTCCCGACATTCGGGGTGAAATGATTCCGGTTCGCTCCGGGCCCTGAACGGCGCTACCTCGCAAATTCCCTATGGGATCAGTCCCCAGACTTGCGAATGCCGGCGTTCTGCGCCCACCAATACAACTCTCTGAATCCCCTCGCTCCCAAGATGAGCCACAGCGCAATCGCAACCTCAGCGGCGTTGTACAGCACGCTGTGCCTCAGGTCATGCCGTAGCGAGTTCACCTCGGCATAGCGGTCGGTGACCCCAATTAGGGCGTACAGGTTCAGCAACAGCGCCGGCACGCTGGTTGTTAGGACCCAAAGACCAATCAACGCACAGCCCATGCCGAGCCAAAGATCGGGCGAGGCCGGGGCAGGAGGCTCAACGGACGACGCACCGAGCAACTTCTGCGCAATGATCAGCGGGAAAAACCAGAGCGAGAGAATCAACAGGATTTCGACTACGAGCGCACAACCCGTGAACACAAGCAAGCTCGCAGAATTGGCATCGACACCTGTCGAAATGAAGAAGTAGAACTGATTGATCTGCCCGGGCAAGTGGACAACCAACCAGGCGGCGAGCAGCCTGGCCCCGACTGCGACGATTTGTTGCGGTGACACTCAGCTAACTCCTTAGCGATTGCGACGCGTGCGCGGCAACCTCCATCCGGCGTATCTCACGCTTGCGATTATCCTGCGCCAGGACGCCCACATACTTCTCGCGAATCTGTCCGCGGCTAATTCAGAGAAGCGGGGGAACTGACCATCGAGGCCCGGCAGGGGTCGCTGGCTGGAGATCGTTGATAGTGGCCGTGCCCCCTCCACGGGCGCGATCCTGTATTATTCGCATAATGTATATTATGTTACATTTGATAGATCCCTGAATCTGAGAGGCTCCTGAGAGGTGGCTGAAGCCCCTTTCTGCGCCGCCCCTCCGCCCTGCCTGCCGCTCAGGGATTCCCACTCAACGGTCCCCCAACAGCCAGGAAATCCCCGCGGCGCGCTGCAGTGGCGCACGCCGTTCAGAAGCGCGAACGCGTTCACGATCGAAGCGCCCCGGAGGTGCGACCTGGTTCGCTGTGTGATGCAGCGGCGCGTGGTGCAATTCCGCCTGTTTCTGTTAAGTGGATTCGTTGGGAGTGGCGCTCGAGCCCGACAGCGTCTGTATGCGCACGACATATCCCCTGAAAATCCGATTCCGGAGCGAGCACGCGTGAGCTCCAGGCCCGCAGACGGTCCGGATACCGAGGACAACGCTGCCACGGGGCTGTTCCGCGTTCCCATCGCGGCCCGGCCCGCCGTCGAGGCGCTGTTCCGCAACACCGTCGAGCACGCGCCCGTCGGCATCGCATTCGCCAACCCCGACGGCGGCTTCCGCCACGCGAACCTCGCTTTCTGCGCCATGCTCGGTTACACGACCGAGCAGCTTCGCAATGAGTCGATCGAGAGTCTGACGCACGCCGAAGACCTCGAGTCGACCAAGGAAGGCCTCGAGCGGTTGTGGCGCCGCGAGGTCAACCATCTCGATATCGAGAAGCGCTACATCCGCAAGAACGGCAGCCCGCTGTGGGTGCGGGTCACGACCTCGCTGGTCGAGGGCGCGAGCGGCAAGCTGGAATGCTCGGTCGAGTTCCTGCGCGACATCTCGGCGCGCAAGGAAATGGCGACGGCGTTGCTGCGGAGCCAGACTCTGCTTTCTACGGTGGTGAGCGACCTGCCGATCGGGCTGCTTTCCTGCGACGTGCGCGGCCAGTTGACGCACTACAACCGCGCGGCGGCGGAGCTGTGCGGAATTCCCCCCCAGCAGGAAAACGCGGGAGCCGCCCGCAACCCCTACCCTGTCATGTCGGAAGTGTTTCTTGCCGATGGCAAGACGCCTGCGCCCCGCGAGGATCGGCCCCTGGCGCGCGCGCTGCGCGGCGAGCCCTGCAAGGACGTGGAGTTCGTCGTCGTTCGGCCCGACGGCAACGCACGCGTGGTCCTGGCGAGCTCGCAGCGTCTCACCGGTCCGGAAGGCCAGCCCCTCGGCGCCATGGCGGTTGAGCAGGACATCACCGAGCGTCGCCGGGCCGAGGAAGAGCTCGAGCGCGTCCACAAGCAGCTGCTCATGGCCTCCCGGCAGGCGGGCATGGCCGAGGTCGCCACCAACGTGCTGCACAACGTCGGCAACGTCCTCAACAGCGTCAACGTATCCGCCAGCATGGTGTCCGAGCGCATCAAGCGCTCCAAGTGCGCCGGGCTCGGGCGGGTGGCGGCACTCTTCAAGGATCACGCGACGGATCTGGGCGCGTTCGTGAGCAGCCCGCAGGGCAAACACCTGCCGGCGTACCTCACCGAGCTCGCGAACGAGTTGCTCGCCGAGCGTGACGCGGCGGTCGCGGAGCTGACCGCGTTGCGCGGCAACGTCGAGCACATCAAGGAAATCGTGGCGATGCAGCAGGGCTACGCCCGGCTCGGCGGCGTCACCGACACCGTCGACGCGCGGGTCCTCGTCGATGACAGCCTGCGCATGAACGAGGGCGCCTTCAACCGTCACGGCGTGACCATCGTGCGTGACTTCGAGGACGTGCCGATGGTGCGGGTCGACAAGCACAAGGTGCTGCAGATCCTCGTCAACGTGATCCGCAACGCCAAGTACGCCTGCTCCGAGGCCAAGGGCGGCGGCGAGCGGCGCGTCACCGTGCGGGTGCGCGCTTCGAGTTCCGCGGTCCTGATCTCGGTGATCGATACCGGCGTCGGCATCCCGCGCGAGAACCTCGACCGGATTTTCAGCTACGGCTTCACCACCCGCGCCGAGGGGCACGGCTTCGGCCTGCACTCGAGCGCCCTCGCCGCCCGCGAGCTCGGTGGCTCGCTGCGCGCCGAGAGCCCCGGACCCGGCATGGGCGCCACGTTCACCCTCACCTTACCGCTGGCGACGCCGGAGCCGGTCAAATGACCGGCGAAGCCGATGTCCTCACGCACCGCATCCTCGTAATCGACGACAACGCGTCGATCCACGAGGATTACCGCAAGATTCTGGCCGGCCAGGAGGCGGGCAAGATATCGGCCGCGGAGGCAGCCCTGTTCGGCGAGCAGCGGCCGGTGGTCGAGCGTCCGAGCTTCGATGTCGACTCCGCCATGCAGGGGCGCGACGGCGTCGAGCGCGCCCGCCAGGCGCTCGCCGAGGGCCGCCCCTACTCGGTGGCTTTCGTCGACATGCGCATGCCCCCGGGGTGGGATGGTCTCGAGACCATCGAGCACCTGTGGGGCATCGATCCGGAGATCCAGGTGGTGGTCTGCTCGGCCTACACCGACTACGACTGGCTCGAGCTGCTGTCGCGGCTCGGGCACTCCGACAAGCTGATCGTCGTCAAGAAGCCCTTCGAGCCGATCGAAATCCTGCAGTGCGCGAGCGCCCTCAGCCGCAAGTGGGCCAATGCGCGCGCGCTCAAGCAGCACGTCGAGAGCCTCGAGCTGGTGGTGACCGATCGCACCCGGGGACTCGAGGCGGCCAATCGCAAGCTCCGCCACCTCGCCTCCCACGACGTGCTCACCGGGCTCCCCAACCGGCTGCTGCTCGATGACCGCATCACGCAGACGATCGCCCAGGCGGACCGCCAGTCACACGAGTTCGCGGTGCTGGTGATCGACCTCGACCGCTTCAAGATCATCAACGACTCGCTCGGCCACCGCGCCGGGGATGAGCTGCTGCGCGAGGTCGCGCAGCGCCTGAAGAGCGCCGTGCGCTCGGTCGACACGACCGCCCGGCTCGGGGGCGATGAGTTCGTGATCCTGCTCGCCCCGCCGATCACGCAGTCCGAGGCTCTCTCGGTCGCGAAGCGCGCGATCCAGCTCATGGAGCCCTCGATGCGGCTGCTGGGCATCGACGTGCACATCTCGCCGAGCATCGGCATGGCGTTCTACCCGCACGACGGCCGCACCGCCGACACGCTGCTCGCGCACGCCGACGCCGCCATGTACACCGCCAAGGAACGCGGCCGCAACAACGTACAGTGCTACGCCGAGGGCATGAGTGCCGGCATACAGGATCGCGTCAGGCTCGAGAGCGAGCTGCACGCGGCACTGCACGGCGGCCAGTTCGAGCTGCATTACCAGCCCAAGGTGGATACGGCCACCGGGCGCATCAACAGCGCCGAGGCGCTCATCCGCTGGCGCCACCCCGAGCGCGGGCTGCTGCAGCCCGCGGACTTCATCGGCATCGCCGACGACTGCGGCCTGCTCGACGACATCGGCGAGTGGGTGTTGCACGAGGCCTGCCGCCAGGCCAAGACCTGGCAGGAATCCGGCTTGCCGCGGCTGCGCGTGGCAGTGAACCTCGCGCCCTCGCAGTTCCGCCTCACCAACCTGGTGGATCAGATCCGCCGCGCGCTCGATGCGGCTGAACTCGATCCGCAGCTGCTCGAGGTCGAGCTCACCGAGAGCGCGGTCATGAGCGATGCCGAGGAGTCGATCCTCATCCTCGAGGCGATCAGCAGCATGGGAGTGCTGGTATCGGTCGACGATTTCGGGACCGGGTACTCGAGCATGAGCTACCTGCGCCGCTTCCCGATCGACAAGCTCAAGATCGACCGCTGCTTCGTCGAGGAGATGACGCGGCGCTCGGAGGACGCCTCGATCGTGCGGGCCATCATCTCTCTCGCCCACAGCCTGCGCCTCAAGGTGATCGCCGAGGGGGTCGAGACGCCCGAACAGCTGGCGCTGCTCGCCGACCTCGGGTGCGATCAGTACCAGGGCTTTTATTTCAGCCCCGCCCTCGCCGCCGACAAGTTCGTGGCCCTGGTGCAGCACTCACAGGCCAACCAGCCGACCAGCGAAGAGGACGAGGCGACCCGCACGCATAGCAAGCTGGCCGGCCTCGCACGCACCCGCCGCTGAGGCGCGGCGGAATCCCGGCCCTCCCTCCCTGAGGGCCTCAAGACCGGGTCTTGTCGGTCCTTTCCGACTCCGGCCACTTCCCAGGTTTCTTTCCGGCGGCCACGTATGAAATACTGCGGCGGCTTTGCTGCGTGGTTCGGGTCCGAATAACGATAACTCGACGCTCGAAGAGTCCATAACCAGCACAAGGAGCTCCCGTGGTCGCCACTACTCCGCACCTCCCTGCCGAATCCGGGGTCGACAAGTCGCATCGGCGCGTCATCTTTGCCTCGAGCCTCGGGACGGTGTTCGAGTGGTACGACTTCTATCTGTACGGCTCGCTCGCGGCGATCATGTCCAAGCAGTTCTTCTCGGGCGTGAACGAGACGACCGGCTTCATCTTCGCGCTGCTGGCCTTCGCGGCGGGTTTCTTCGTGCGCCCGTTCGGCGCGCTGGTGTTCGGACGCCTCGGCGACCTCGTCGGGCGCAAATACACGTTCCTCATCACGATCGTGATCATGGGCATGGGCACCTTCCTGATCGGGCTGCTGCCGAGTTACGCCTCGGCCGGCCTGCTGGCTCCGGTGCTGCTCATCGCCCTGCGGCTCCTGCAGGGACTCGCGCTCGGCGGCGAGTATGGCGGCGCGGCAACCTACGTCGCCGAGCATGCCCCATTCGGCCGGCGCGGACTCTACACGAGCTGGATCCAGACCACCGCAACGCTCGGCTTGTTCCTCAGCCTCCTCGTGATCCTGTTCACGCGCACGCTGCTCGGCGCCGACTTCGAGACCTGGGGCTGGCGCATCCCGTTCCTGGCCTCCGCGATACTGCTCGTGGTCTCGGTGTACATCCGGCTGCAGCTGGCCGAGTCGCCGGTATTCCTCGAGATGAAGCAGGAAGCCACGCTCTCCAAGGCGCCGCTGACCGAATCCTTCGCGCGCGCGGGCAATCTGCGCCTGGTGATCCTGGCGCTCCTCGGAGCCACCGCCGGCCAGGCGGTGGTGTGGTACGGAGGGCAGTTCTACGCCCTCTTCTTCCTGCAGCAGGTGCTCAAGGTCGACGTCAAGACGGCGAACTACCTGATCGCCGCGGCGCTGGTGATCGCGACGCCGTGCTTCATCCTGTTCGGTTGGTTATCGGATCGCATCGGCCGAAAGAAGATCGTTCTGGCGGGCTGCCTGATCGCCGCAGTCACCTATGTACCGATCTTCAAAGGCATCACCCACTTTGCGAACCCAGCGATCGAGAGCGCCGTAGCGTCGGCACCGGTGGTCGTGGTCGCCGATCCGAATGCCTGCGCCTTCCAGTTCGATCCGGTGGGTAAGAAGACCTTCCTCCAGTCCTGCGACGTGGCGAAGACCGCCCTCGCCAAGGCTGGCGTGCCGTATTCGAACGAGGCCGCCCCGGGCGGGACGCTGGCGCGCGTGAAGGTCGGCAACGCGGAGCTTACTTCCGTCGAAGGCAGCGGAATGCCGACAGCCGCCTTCAAGGAGGCGAGCGGCGATTTCAACAAGGCGCTCAGCGCGAAACTCAAGGAAGCCGGCTATCCCGCCAAGGCCGACCCGGCGCAGATCAACTATCCGATGGTGCTCGTGCTGCTCGTGATCCTCGTGGTCTACGTCACCATGGTCTACGGGCCGATCGCGGCGTGGCTGGTCGAGCTGTTCCCGGCAAGGATCCGCTATACCTCGATGTCGCTCCCCTATCACATCGGCAACGGCTGGTTCGGCGGCTTCCTGCCAGCGATCTCGTTCGCCCTCGTGGCGCTCACCGGTGACATGTACTACGGCCTTCGCTACCCGATCATCGTCTCGCTCATGACGGTGGTGATCGGCTTCCTGTTCCTGCCGGAGACCAAGGACCGGCACGTCAAGTAGGCGCGGGCCGCAGCGGCCAGGAGGCACGGTATGGACAAGGCCGGGGACCGGCGTGGTGTGCGCAGCACCTGGAGCTGGTGGTACCTGCTGTTTCTCGTCCAGTTCGCAGCAGTGCTCTGGCCGCCGCTCTACAACAAGGCCGAGCCCGCCCTGTTCGGCATGCCCTTCTTCTACTGGTACCAGCTCGGCTGCGTCATCGTCGCCGCAGTGATGACGGCGATCATCTACGTGCTCACGGAAGAGTAGCGCCGCCGCAGGCGGCAGTGCCCGCCCGCACCGACGACACCGAGGGTGTGAAATGCAGAACGTGAACTGGGTGGCACTCAGCGTCTTCGTGCTGCTGTTCGGTTTCATCACCTGGCTCGGGTTCGCCGCAGCCCACTGGCGCAAAGGGGATCTCGGCCAGCTGCATGAGTGGGGCCTGGCGGGCCGGCGCTTCGGCACGCTCGTCACCTGGTTCCTGGTCGGAGGCGACCTCTACACCGCCTACACCTTCATCGCGGTGCCGGCGCTCGCCTTCGGCGCGGGCGCCGTGGCCTTCTTCGCCGTCCCGTACGCGATCATGGTCTATCCGCTCCTGTTCCTGGTGTTTCCGCGGCTCTGGCACGTCTGCCACAAGCACGGCTACATCACCGCGGGGGACTTCGTGCGCGGCCGCTACGGCAATCGCTGGCTGGCGCTCGCGATCACCGTCACCGGCATCGTGGCGACCATGCCGTTCATCGCGTTGCAGCTCGTCGGACTTCAGGTGGTGATCGGCGGACTCGGCATCTCCGGCACCGGCCTCATCGCCGACCTGCCGCTCATCATCGCGTTCCTGGTACTCGCGGCGTTCACCTATTCGAGCGGGCTGCGCGCGCCCGCCTCGATCGCGATCGTCAAGGACATCCTCATCTACATCACGGCGTTTGCGGCGGTGATCGTCATCCCCATTCAGCTCGGCGGCTTCGGCAAGATCTTCGCGGCCGTGCCGCACGACCAGCTGCTGCTGGCGGCGCCCGGAGCCAACACCACCGGTGCCTACGGCTCCTACGCGACGCTCGCCCTCGGCTCGGCGCTCGCGCTGCTCCTCTACCCGCACTCGCTCACCGCCATCTTCAGCGCCAGCAGCAGCCGGGCGGTCCGCCGCAATGCGGCGCTCCTGCCGGGCTACTCCCTCATGCTCGGCCTCTTCGCCCTGGTCGGGTTCTTCGCCCTCGGCGCCGGCGTCGCCAGGCTCCCGGAGTTCGCCGCCGGCTTCAAGCAATTCGGCAACAACTTCGCGGTGCCGGCGCTGTTCCTGCACAGCTTTCCGGACTGGTTCGTCGGCGTCGCTTTTGCCGCGATCGGCATCGGCGCGCTGGTGCCCGCGGCCATCATGTCGATCGCCGCGGCCAACCTCTACACGCGCAACATCCACTGCGAGTTCATCAACCGCAACCCGACACCGCTCGAGGAAGCGCAGCTCGCCAAGTGGGTGTCGCTCATCGTCAAGGCCGGAGCGCTGGTGTTCATCCTGTTTGTACCGACCAAATATGCCATCTACCTGCAGTTGCTCGGCGGCATCTGGATCATCCAGACCCTGCCCGCGCTGGTAATCGGCGCGTACACACGCTGGCTCAACGACTGGGCGCTGCTCGTCGGCTGGGCGGTCGGCACCTGGGCCGGCACCGCCATGGCCATCTCTCAGGATCTGAAGCCCGGCTACTCGCTCAAGCTCGGCGGCTGGAACCTCCCGGGCTACACTGCCTTCTATACGCTCATCCTGAATCTGGTGGTTGCCGTCGCTCTGACGCTCATCCTCAACGCGCTGAGCGCCAAAGGGCCCGCGGTGGATGAGACCGTGGCGGCCGACTACCACGCCTAAAGAGGTGCAGCAGATGCCGCGATGGCTCGTGTGGAGCGTGCTTTTCCCGCTCGGCGGCGCACTCGCGGCGCACGCGGGCGGCAAGGGAGGGCCGGTCGTGGGCGATATCGCGCCGGACTTCAAGTCCTGGGACGCGGTGACTCACGAGCGCATCCACCTGAGCGAGCAGACCGGCAAGGTCGTGGTGCTGACCTTCTGGGCCAGCTGGTGTGCGCCGTGTCGGCGCGAGATTCCGGTTCTCGACAGGCTGCAGAGCAAAGTGAGCAAGGACCAACTGGTCGTTTACGCCGTCCCGTTTCAGGCCCCCGACCAGGCCTACGGGCCGCTCGTGAAGATCTTTCGCTCGTTGAAAGTCACGCTGGTCGAGGATCGCTACGGGTCGATCGCCGGGCGCTATCGGATTGATTCCCTGCCCCATCTCTTTCTGATCGGGCGCGATGGCAGGATCGCGGCAGAGCACAAGGGCTATGGCGAGGGCAGCATCCCGGAGCTCGTGGCGGACGTAAACGCCGCGCTTGGACCCGCGCCTGCACCTGCACCTACACCCGCGGACAACCCGCCCCCTGCCGAGCACTGAGGCGCCGCGTACCGGCGCACCCGCGTACAGTTCGACCCGACGGGGACCCTCTGTGCATGGCTCGGCGCGGAGGCGTACGGTACTCGTATCGCCCGCATGTCAGCCCGAAACCCAACCGCCAGAGGCGCTCCCCGATGAGTGAAGTGTCCACGCGCGAGCTTCTCGAGGAAACGGCGCGGCTCGCCGCCGGCTACCGCGAGTCCCTCGACGAGCGCCCGGTGCGCTCACTCTTGGACGCCGCGGAATTGTTGCGCGCACTCGAGGTGCCGCTGACGGACGCAGGCGAGAGTCCGTCGGAGGTAATCGCGGCCCTGGCGCGCATCGGAGCCCAAGGCAGCGTGGCGAGCGCCGGAGGGCGCTATTTCGGCTTCGTGATCGGCGGCAGCACACCGGCCGCGCTCGCCGCGGACTGGCTCGTGTCGGCCTGGGATCAGAACGCAGGTCTGCACGCCACTTCCCCGCTCGTATCGGCCGTCGAGGAGGTCACCGCCGGCTGGCTGCGCGAGCTCGCGGGGCTCCCTCCCACGATGACGGTCGGGTTCGTCACGGGATGTCAGATGGCGAGCTTCACCGGCCTCGCCGCCGCGCGCCATCGCGTGCTCAGCGATGCAGGCTGGGACGTCGAGGCGGAGGGCCTCTTTGGCGCGCCACCTATCGAGGTGCTGGTAGGCGACGAAGCGCACTACACCATTTTCATGGCGCTGCGGTTGCTTGGCCTCGGCGGCAGGCGCCTGCGGCGGGTCCCGGTCGACCGTCAGGGTCGCATGCGCTCCGATGCGCTCGCGACGATGCTCGCGTCGGTCGAAGGACCCTGCATCGTCTGCGCACAGGCCGGGAACGTGAACAGCGGCGCCTTCGATCCACTCGAGGAGATAGGCGGCCTCACCCGCCGGCGCCGCCGCTGGCTGCACGTCGACGGCGCCTTCGGCCTCTGGGCGGCGGCGGCGCCGAGCCACGCCCACCTGGTCCGCGGCGTCGAGCACGCCGATTCGATCGCGACCGACGGCCACAAGTGGCTGAACGTGCCATACGACTGCGGCATCGTGTTCTGCGCGGATGAGGCTGCGCACCGCAGCGCCATGTCGCTCGCAGCCCCGGCACAGTCCGCACCCTATCTCGCGACCAGCACGCGGCGGCGCGACCCGCATGAGTTCGTTCCCGAAGAGTCGCGGCGCGGCCGCGCCATCCCGGTATACGCGCTGCTGCGCACGCTGGGGCGCGCCGGCCTCGCCGAGCTCATCGAGCGCAACTGCCGCCAGGCGCGGCGCTTCGCCGACGGACTCACGGCGGCCGGCTTCGAAGTGCTGAACGAAGTGGTGCTGAACCAGGTGGTAGTCGCCTTCGGGGACGCGGAACGGACCCGGCGCGTGGTCGCGGCCGTGCAGGCCGACGGCACCTGCTGGTGCGGGAGCACCCAGTGGCAGGGGCGCACCGCCATGCGCATCAGTGTGAGCGGTGCGGCGACGACCGATGCAGACGTCGAGAAGAGCCTGGCCGCGATGCTGCGGATCGCGCGCGACACCACCTGACACCCCGCGGCGGCCGGTCAGGGATTTTGCCCTCCGGGTGGGGCTAAAAGGCTCGCCAGGGGCCCCACCTATCCTCAGGGGGGTGGTGTCCACGAGCCGCCGTGGGGTAGTGTCCCGGGCCGATGTGGATCGTTCGACTGGCGCTCAGGCGCCCATACACCTTCATCGTCCTCGCGATCGTCATACTCCTGCTCGGGGTGTTCGCGATCCTGCGCACGCCCACCGATATCTTCCCCAACATCAACATCCCGGTGGTCGGCGTCATCTGGCGCTACAGCGGGCTGTCCCCGGACGAGATGGCGACGCGC
>Ga0307469_10000213_pt1 | contig 22507 bp, 23 predicted proteins | sample atmos_gasesAM2C__FD_203084 | JGI IMG/M metagenome (GOLD analysis project Ga0307469, IMG submission 203084) | Hardwood forest soil microbial communities from Morgan-Monroe State Forest, Indiana, United States - atmos_gasesAM2C_515 | ecosystem: Environmental > Terrestrial > Soil > Temperate... | reverse complement strand
CGACCTTCTGTCCCTCCGCGAGCGACTTGTATCCATCCGCCTGGATGGCGGAGAAGTGCACGAACACGTCCTCAGAGTCCGGCTGCGCGATGAATCCGTAGCCCTTCTCGTTGGAGAACCACTTCACAACACCTTCAGCCACTTCCTGCCTCCTTCATCGCCGGCCCCGCGGCCGGTCCATCCAACTGCGAAAAACGGTAGCAGTTTGAGGGGGTGTTGGCGAGAGTAGTTGCGCCCTCCGGCACCCCTAACTTAGGGGACGATCTTGCTCAGCGGGAGCTCGATGATGTCCTCGGCTCCGCGAGCTTTCAGCTCCGGGATCAAGGTGTTGATGTCGGACTTGGAGACCACCGTTTCGACGGCATAGAACTCCCCCGTCGCGAGCTTCGACACCGTCGGTGCCTTCATCGACGGCAAGACCTTCAGGACCACCTCGAGGCGGCTCGCGGGCACGTTCAGTTTCACAAGGACGCGTCCCTGGGCCCGGATCGCTCCGTCCAGCAGGATGTGCAGCTCCTCGATCGCGCGGCGCTTGCCGTCGTCCTCCATCGTCTTGCGGTTCGCGATGAGGACCGTCCACGACTCCATCAGGACGTCGATGATCTTGAGGTTGTTGCGCACCATCGTGTCGTCGGTCTCCGCGTTGTGGACGATCGCGTCGACGATGTCGGGCACCTTCGCCTCGTTCGAACCATAGGACCGGACGATGTTCGCCTTGATCTCCTTGCGGTCGAAGTAGCGCTGCGCGAGATTCACGTACTCCGTCGAGACGCGTACCTCCGGCGGCAGCTGTTCAGGTGTGTCGATCCCGGCGTCGGCCGAGACGGCGAGGACGATGCGCACGGGCCGCGGCGTCGCCTTCGCATACGGAAGGATCGCGATCTCGACGACATCGGCCTCGGCCTCCGCGACGAGATCGCGTCCGCTGATGCCGAGGTCGAAGTGGCCGTCCTCGATGTACTGAGGGATCTCCTGCGGGCGGATGATCGTCACCGACTCGACGCGAGGGTCATCGATCGACGCCCGGTACGCCCGCGCCGACTCGCGCTGCACGGTGAGATCGGCGGCCTCGAACAGATCGAAGGTCGACTTCTCGAGCGAGCCTTTCGGCAGAGCCAGACGGAGCATCGCTACAGGCTATACGGGGCTGCCGCCTACGGCTCCAGCGTGGAGGTGCCTTTCGCGAGCCGTTCGAGCAGACTCGCCGTCTCGATCGCCGAGACGGCCGCGTTCCATCCGGCGTTGCCCATCTTGCCGCCGGCACGATCGAACGCCTGCTCGAGCGTCTCCGTCGCGAGAACGCCGAAGATCACGGGGACGCCCGTTTCGACGGCTGCCTGCCCGAGACCCCGCGACGTCTCGTTCGCAACGAGATCGAAGTGGATCGTCTCGCCACGGATGATGCAGCCGAGCGCGATCACCGCGTCGTGACGTCCCGACTCGGCGAGCGCCTTGCACGCGATCGGCAGCTCACGGGAGCCGGGAACCTCGGCGAACGTCACGTCCGCGTCGCGCACGCCGTAACGATCGAGCGCCTCGCGGCATCCTTCCGTCAAGCGAGAAGTGATGAGGTCGTTGAACCGTGCGGTGACGACCGCGATCCGGAGCCCCTTCCCGTCGAAGCCTCCGGTGGTCTTAGTCATCTTCCAGATCCAGCTTGTGTCCGAGCTTGTCGCGCTTCGTCCGGAGGTATTCGATGTTGGCGTCCGTCGGCTTCGTTTGCAGCGGCACCCACTCGACGATCGAGAGGTCATAGCCCTCGATCCCCGCGACCTTCGTGGGGTTGTTGCTCATGAACCGCATCGTCCGGACGCCGAGATCCACGAGGATCTGCGCGCCGATCCCGTAGTCCCGGAGGTCGGGCGGGAAGCCCAGCGCCTCGTTCGCTTCGACGGTGTCGAGCCCCCGCTCTTGGAGTTCGTACGCCTTCAGCTTGTGACGGAGCCCGATGCCTCGTCCTTCGTGGCCGCGGATATAGATGAGCACACCTTCACCTTGCTCACCGATCTTCTCGAGGGCGAGGCGCAGCTGCGCACCGCAGTCGCATCGCATCGACGTGAGGACATCCCCGGTAAAGCACTCCGAGTGCACCCGCACGAGTGTGTTCGGCTTCCCGGCCGGATCGCCGAGCACGTACGCGATGTGGCACCGGCCGTCGATCAACGACTCGAACTCGATCGCCCTGAAATTCCCATACGGGGTTGGGATCGTGGCTTCTGCCGTGCGCTGGACCAGCTTCTCGCGGCGGCGGCGGTACTCGATCAGTTGCGCGATCGAGACGACGGCCATGCCGTGGCCCTCGGCGAACTTCTCGAGCTGGTGGAGGCGTGACGTCGACCCGTCGTCGTTCAGCACCTCGCAGATCACGGCCACGGGTGGGAGCCCGGCGAGTTTCGCGAGGTCGACGGCGGCCTCGGTGTGTCCGGCGCGACGCAGGACGCCGCCCTCACGAGCGCGGAGCGGGAAGACGTGTCCGGGCCGGATGAAGTCGGTGGCACGGGCGTCCGGGTCGAGGATCTTCTGGATGGTGATCGCGCGCTCGCGCGCGGAGATCCCGGTCGTCACCGTGCGGTGGTCGATCGACACCGTGAACGCCGTCTCGTGCGACGACGTGTTCTGCGCGACCATCGGTTCGAGATGCAGCTCGTCGAGCCGCTTCGCTTCGGCCGGCATGCAGACGAGTCCACGGCCGTGCCGGATCATGAAGTTGATCGCTTCGGGCGTGACGCGCGCGCCGGCCATCGTGAGGTCGCCTTCGTTCTCGCGATCCTCGTCATCGACGACGATCAACATCTCGCCGCGGCGGATCCGGTCGATCGCGTCATCGACGGTCGTGAGTGCCATCCGTCCTCCTAGTGTTTCGTCAGTTTCTCGACGTACTTCGCAAGCACGTCGACCTCGATATTGACCTTCTCTGCTTCTCGCAGTGTCGTCGCCGCAAGTGTGTGCGGGATCAACGCAACCTCAAAGCTCGCGTCGTCTACATCGGTGACGGTCAGGCTTGCGCCGTCGACCGTCACGCTCCCCTTCTCGACGATGTAACGCGTGAGTTCCCCGGCCTCGATGCGCACCCGCTGCCCGTCGCCGTCGGGTGTGCGCGACACGACCGTACCGACGCCGTCGACGTGCCCCTGGACGACGTGACCTCCGAGTTCCTCACCCGCGCGCACCGGTCGCTCGACGTTCACGAGATCACCCGCCTGAAGCGTGCCGAGCGTCGATCGCGCGAGGGACTCGCGGACGACATCGAACCGGCACGTGTCACCGTCGCGTTCGGTCACCGTGAGGCACACACCGTTCGTCGCGACCGACGCACCGACCTCGCACGACGCGAGCAACGGTGCGGAGATCCACAGACGCGCACCGCCCGGCGTCGTCTCGACCTTCACGACTTCGCCCGGCTCGACGATCCCCGTGAACATCAGCGCACCGGCCTCGCATCGATGCGGATGTCGTCGCCGACACGCTTCACGTCGTCCACCCGCATATGCCACGCGTCGGTCAACGTCTTGACGCCGTCGCGGAAGAGCCCGGGGGCGTCGCCGCCGATGATCTTCGGCGCGAGGTACAGGACGAGACGGTCGACGAGCCCACCCGAGACGAAGGCTCCCGCGAGCGTCGGTCCCGCTTCGACGAGGACGTGGCAGAGCCCGCGTCCGCCGAGCACGCGCAACGCTTCCGCGATATCGACGCCGCCGTCGGCACGCGGTACGCGGACGACCTCGGCCGGCCACTCGCCCTCGTCGGCGGCGATGACGACGCAGGGTGCGGCGTTGTCGAAGATCTGCGCGTTCGCGGGGGTTCGTCCGGACGAATCGAAGACGACGCGGAGCGGCTGGTCACCTTCGAGACCCGGCGTGCGGAACGTGAGCGCGGGGTCGTCCGCGACGACGGTGCCGCTGCCGACAACAACCGCGTCGACGCGCCGGCGGAGGTCGTGCACCTCGGCCCGCGCGGCTTCACCGGTGATCCATCGTGATGTTCCGTCCGGCGCGGCGACCTTCCCGTCGAGAGACGCGGCGAGCTTGAGCGTGACGAACGGCTCACCCGTCGTGATCCACTTCGCGAACGGTTCGATGAGCGCGCGGGCTTCGTCGCCACACGAGCCGACCTCGACCTCGATCCCCGCGTCGCGGAGCATGGCGAAGCCGCGTCCGTCGACGTCGGGGCAGGGGTCCTGCATCGCGGCCACGACGCGCGCGACGCCCGCTTCGATGAGCAGCTGCGCACAGGAGACGGGCTTACTGACGGCAACCGTGCAGGGTTCGAGCGTGACGTAGATGGTCGCGCCGCGAGCGCGGTCGCCCGCAGCCAAGAGCGCTTCGGCCTCGGCGTGGGGGCCGGGCTTGCGCTTCGTCCGGCCCTCGAAGATCTCGCCGTCCGGCGCGACGATGACGGCGCCGACGGGCGGACGCGGCGCGACGGACCCGTCGGATGCGTTCGCGAGCTCGAGGGCCCTGCGCATGTACGTCGCTTCCGTCACGTCTCCTCCTCGAGCACTCCAGGCGGGGGACGTGGAAGCCTGCTCAACACCGGATAGACGGTGTGAGCACAACAGGCCGCCGCCTTCTCCCATCCGGACTGTCACCGTCGGCCCCGGAGTCTCACCGGGTCGGGCACCGGATCAACTTCGATCCGGGCTTCGCGGGCTATACCGCCGGTGGGGAATTTCACCCCGCCCTGAAGGCTGGTAGCTATGTCTTTACAGTTGCGCTGTCACGATAACACCGGTCAACCGACTCCGGCTTCGCCTCCGCCGTCGTGCTCAAGTGCCCCGTCCGATGGCCGCGAGCTCCTCGGCGACGGCCGACGGGTTGTCCGATCCGAAGATCGCCGACGCGGAGACGAGCACCGAGGCCCCCGCCTCGACGCACTCCGCCGCGTTCCGTGGGCTCACTCCACCGTCGATCACGAGATCGAGGTCCGGACGAAGCTCGCGCAGCTCGCGCAGCTTCGGGAGGGCTTCCGGGATGAACTTCTGGCCCGAGAACCCCGGATAGACGCTCATCACGATGAGCCATTCGATCGAGTCGAGGAGGTCCTCCACGTCGCCGACCGGCACATCGGGGTTCACGGCGATGCCCGGTGCGATCCCCGCCGCCTCGAGCGTCTTGAGCAACCTCGCAGGGTCCGGCGACTCGCTCGGGTGGAACGCGATGCGCGCGGCGCCGGCCTTCGCGTACCACTCCCACGTTTCGTCCGGATTCGTGATCATCAGGTGAACGTCCTGCGGGAGCTGCGACGCATCGCGGATCGCCTCGACGATCATCGGGCCGATCGTCAGGTTCGGTACGTAGTGCCCGTCCATCACGTCGACGTGCCAGCGCTTCGAATACGGCGCGACGAGATCGAGCTGCGTCCGCAACTGCCGGAAATCGGCGGAGATGATCGACGGTGCGAGGGTCGCTGTCATGGTCGTCGGAGCCTACGCGAAGTCCTCCGGCTTCGGACGGTAGCCGCGCGCGAACTCCTCGCCGCTCATCCGCCGCTTGCCTTCGGGCTGCACCTCGACCAGACGCAACCCATTGTCGATCCGTGGGTCGCCATCGGTGGTGTCGGCGTGCCAGACCTTCAGACGCTTCCGTCGGAACGAGATCCACGCACCTGGTGACGGGTTCATCGCTCGCACGATCCGTTCGAGCACCTCCGCCGGTTGTGACGGATCGAGGCGTGCATCGTCCGGCTCGATCTTGGCGGCGTACGTCTCACCTTCGTCCGGTTGCGGTCGCGAGGCCACGCGCCCGTGCGCAAGGGAATCGAGGGTGCGCGTCGCGAGTGCGGAGCCGAGGTCGGCGAGGCGCGAACGGAGCGTTCCCGTGGTGTCGTCCGGACGGATCTCGTCCGCTTCCTGCAAGAGGATCGGTCCGGTGTCGAGTCCTTCGTCCATGAGCATCGTCGTGACGCCGGTGCGCTCGTCGCCGGCGATGATCGCGCGCTCGATGGGGGCAGCGCCGCGCCAGCGCGGGAGCAACGAGAAATGCACGTTCACGCACCCGAGCTGCGGAAGTTCCAACACGTCCGGACGCAGCAGAGCTCCGTACGCGACGACGAGGATCACGTCCGGCGCGAGCTCACGCAGCGCCTCGACCTCCGTCTTCAGCGACTTCGGCTGCTCGACACGGAGGCCGAGCTCGGTCGTGACCTTCTTCACCGGGGACGCTTCGACGTGCAGGCCGCGTCCCTTCGCCTTGTCCGGACGCGTGTAGACCGCGACCACGTCGAACGTCTCGGCGGCAGCGCGGAGCGACGGTACCGCCGCAGCGGGCGTGCCCATGAAGACGACGCGCATCGTTACAGGCGGGACGGAGCGCGCGACGGAACAGACGTCATCGTGCCGAGCGCGCGTTCGCGCAGGATGCGCTTGGCTTCGCGACGGAGCTCCGGGTCGATGCGGTCGATGTAGAGGATCCCGTTCAGATGGTCGACCTCATGCTGGATGACCCGCGCTTCGAACTCCTCGGCTTCGTGCTCGATGCGCTCGCCGTTCTCGTCAAGCGCCTTCACGACGATGCGTTCGGCGCGCGCCACGGGATAGGCGAGCCCGGGGATCGACAGACACCCCTCGTTCTCGATGACTTCGCCCTCCATCTTCACGATCTCCGGATCGACCAGCGCGCGGACGGGATCGTCCTCGAAGGCCTGGTACACGAGCACGCGGCGTTGCACGCCGACCTGCGGCGCCGCGAGACCGACACCGGGTGCGTCCTTCATCGTCTCCGTCATATCGGCGATGAGCTTGCGGACGGCGTCGTCGACGGCGCCGACATCGGACGCCGGCTCGCGCAACACCGGATCGGGATATATCCGGATGGGAAGGATGGCCATCTGGACTCCAGCGTACGTGTTAGACGACGTCCACCGGGTCGACGTCGATCTTCGCGCGCGGCTGTTGGCGTGAGAACGCACGGAGGCCGTCGAGCATCGCGTCGAGGTCCGGCCCCCGGACGAGCGCCGCCGGTTTGCCGCGGCGTTCCAGCGAACCGATCACGTCGGCGACGCCGCGGAGCGCGTTCTGCAGGTCGTCGACCGCATCCGTCTCCACCCGTACGACGGCGCCGAAGGGCGGGTACGACATCTCCTCCCGCACGACCACCTCACGATCGAAGAAGAAGCGATACGACTGCCGGACGAACGCCTGCACCGCGTGATGCTCCGGCTCCCGCGTCTGCACGAGGAAACGTCCCCCCGGCTCCAGCACACCCGCGAGCTCGTACAGCGTTTGGAGTGCGTGCTCGGAAGCCCGGAAGTCCGGACGCATCAGCAGCTGATCGAGATCTGCGACGACGACCGCACCCGCCCGTCCGATGGCGTGGGCCGCCGCGAGTGTGCCGACGACGACCGCGGGCCTCGCGCGCGAAGCCGGCACCTCCCCCGCGACCACGCGGACGACGGGCGCGTCGAGGCCCGCCCGATCGAGCTCTCGCGCGATCCGCTCATGGCCCCAGCCGCGCTCCGACAACTCCCCGCCGCACGACGTGCAATCGTCCGGAATCGGCCTCTTCGCCCCGCAACGCCGGCACACGAGCGCGCCGGCCCGTGTCTGTAGCGGCGTTCCGTCTTTCGCGCACACCGGCGTCCACCCGCAATCGCGACACCGGATGCGCATGGCCTCGCCGCGTCGTCCGGCGAACACGAGCGCGTCCTCACCCCGTTCGATCGCCGATCGCACCACGTCGAGCAAGCGGTCGGTGACGGGTCCTTTGCGCGGACGAACCGTCTCCGGACGAAGATCGTTGCGCTTCGCGCCCAGCCACGCCGCGCCGTGCGCGAACTCGACCGGTGGCGCCGGACTCGACACGACGAACCGAGCATCCGCGCGACGAGCGCGTTCCGCGGCGACGACGGTCGCGTACAACCGCGGCGCTCGCTCCGACTTGAGCGACCGGTCGTGCGCTCCGGCCACGACGACGAGTGCGAGATCGGGGATCGGAACGAGCAACGCCGCGCGTGCGCCGACGACGCACCACGCACGTCCGTCGCGGGCGGCCGCCCATGCCTCCGCGCGCTCAGCCGGACGATCTTCGCCGTGCGCCACGACCGCTCCGTCGATGTGCTTCGCGATGAACTCCGCGGTCTCCGTCCGTGGACAGATCACCAGCGAGCGTCCACTCGTTTCACCGACGAGGTGCGCGATCGCTTCCGCTTCTGCTTCTGGCGTCGGCGGCAGCAGGCACAGCCGTGTCTCACGCGACGGCTTCATCCACGTCGGGCGCTCCGTCCGATGCGGCTTCGAAAATGAGGCGTCGTCTGCCGTCGTCGAGAACCGTCCGGGGACCGCTTCGTGCAGGACGAGACCGAGCGGCACCACGTAGCGCCGCGCGGTCCAGCGCGCGAGCTCGATCTCGGCGGTCGTGAAGAGCGGCGTCGGCGAGACGAGCGCACGGAGCGGGCGCGTCTTCGCTACTGCGGCTTCGTCCAACAGATCAGTGACGAAGGCGCGCATCCCGCGACCGTGCACGACGACGCGGACGACCGAACCGACGTCCACGCGGCCGAGCATGCGCTCGGGGATCTCGTAGTCGAACGGACGATCGAGCGCGCCGACCGGTGAGTCAAGCGCGACGCGACAGAAGGCGGGCACCGGCTAGTTGTAGTCAGGGGGGACGACGCGCTCCCAGCGCATCTCCAGATGTCCGAGGTCGTCGGTGTCGAAACCCGCGTGGACGAACCCGGCGCTACTCGCAACGCCGGCACTCGCCTCGTTGTCCGGGTGGCAATGGATCACGAAGGTCGCCGGCCCGAAGTGCGCGACAAGCGCTTCGACGGCTTCGCTCATGTACCCGCGGCGAAGGTGGTCGACGTGCACCCAGTAGCCGAAGGTGACGGTGCCGTCGTCGGTCGGCGTCGCGGTGACGTTCCCGACGAACGTCCCATCCTTGAGGCAGAGGGCATACGGGAATCGCTCCCCGTTGTCGAACAGCTCCCGCGCCATGCGCAGCCACTCCGTGAGAGCACCGGATAGCTCGCGTGTCGCGTTCGGCATCCACCGACGCATGTTGTCGAGCGAGGTCGCGACGAAGTTTTCGAGGGCCGCGAGGTCGGACGCTTCGTATCGTCGGAGGATCAAGCGCGCCGTCTCCAGCGAGCGATCTACAGCGACTCGACCCCTGCCTTGAACTCCTCGAGGCGCTGAAGGCTCTCCCACGTGAAGGTCTTCTCCGTCCGGCCGAAATGACCGTAGCTCGCGGTCTCGCGGTAGATCGGACGGCGCAGGTCGAGGTCGCGGATGATCGCCGCCGGACGCAGGTCGAAGAAGTCCTCGACCAGCTTCGGGAGCTTCACCGGATCGACGTGCTCCGTTCCGAAGGTGTCGACCATCACGGAGATGGGGTGCGCCGTCCCGATGGCGTAGGCGAGCCCGACCTCACATCGCGCGGCGGCACCGGCCGCCACGAGATGCTTCGCGACGTACCGTGCGGCGTAGGCGCCGGTGCGGTCGACCTTCGTCGGGTCCTTGCCCGAAAAGCATCCGCCGCCGACGCGGCCCATACCTCCGTAGGTGTCCACGACGATCTTGCGTCCGGTGAGGCCGGTGTCGCCCTGCGGACCGCCGATCACGAACCGGCCCGTTGGGTTCACGAGCACACGCACGTCGTCGTGCCAGAGCTCGGTCGGGACGATGGGCTTGATCACGTGCTCGACGAGATCCGGACGCAGCACCGAGTCGAAGTCCGTGTCGGCGGCGTGCTGCGTCGAGATGAGGACCGTGTGGAGACGCTTCGGCGTCCAGCCGTCGTACTCGATCGTCACCTGCGTCTTGCCGTCGGGACGTAGGTACGGCAGGAGTCCGGCCTTGCGCACGCCGGCGAGGCGCTGCGCCATCCGGTGCGCGAGCCAGATCGGCGTCGGCATCAGTTCCGTCTGCACGCCCTCGTCGCAGGCGAAGCCGAACATCATGCCCTGGTCGCCGGCGCCGAGGAGGTCGAGCTCGTCTTCTTTCTGGAGCGTGCGCGCTTCGAGCGATTCGTCCACGCCCTGCGCGATGTCTTGCGACTGCTCCTGAACGGAAACGCTCACGCCGCAGGTGTGTCCGTCGAAGCCGTACTTCGCGCGGTCGTAGCCGACATCGACGATCGTTTGCCGCACGATCTTCGGGATGTCGACATAGGTCGACGTCGAGATCTCACCCGCGATCACCGCCAGGCCCGTCGTCACGAGCGTCTCGCACGCGACGCGGCCGAAGGGGTCGGACCGCAGGATCTCGTCGAGGATCGCGTCGGAGATCTGGTCGGCGAGTTTGTCCGGGTGACCTTCGGTCACCGACTCGGATGTGAACAGCCAGTTGAAGGACATCTTGTTCCTTTCGGATCCCGACTCTCAGGGGGCGCCTGTCGGCGCATCCTGCACCGCGCCGCGGGACAGTCTAGGTGGTGCCGCGACGCTCCGCGATGCGGTCCCAGATGACACGCGCCAGGTCGTCCTTCGCGAGGCGAGGCAGTTCTTCGGTCGTGTCGACAGTGATGACGGTGGCGTCGTTCGTCTCCGAGTCGAACCCCGTGTCCGGACGACCCACCTGGTTGGCGACGATGAGGTCCGCGTTCTTCGACGTGAGCTTCGTCCGGGCGTGTTCGACGACCTTCTCCGTCTCCGCCGCGAACAGAACGACGAACTGCCGGCCCTTCTTGCGTCCGAGCTCTGCGGCGATGTCGCGCGTTGGCTCGAGCGCGATGGAAGCCGTTGCGTGTTCCTTCTTCACCTTCTGGTCGGCGACGTTCACCGGTCGCCAGTCGGCAACGGCGGCGTTGAGAACCGCGACATCAGTGTTCTCGAACAGCTCGATGCACTCCCGGAACATCTCCTCGGCGCTCTCGACGCGCACGACCTCGAGTCCGAGAGGTGGCGCGGCCGAGGTCGGACCGGCGACGACCGTGACGGACGCACCCCTCCGGCGCGCCTCGCGCGCGAGCGCGAAGCCCATGCGTCCTGTGGAACGGTTGGAGATGAATCGGACGGGGTCCATCGCCTCACGCGTCGGACCGGCGGTGACGAGCACGCGCAATCCGGCGAGGTCCTTCGGTGCGAGCGCATCGATGACGCGCTCGACGATGACGGCGGGATCGGCGAGTCGTCCGGCGCCGTAGTCGCCCGACGCGAGGTCACCCACTTCGGGATCGATGAGGATCGCTCCGTCCTTCCGCAGTTGCTCGACGTTCCGCTGCGTCGCCGCGTGCTCCCACATCTCGGTGTGCATCGCCGGCGCGAGCAACACGGGGCAACGACACATGAGGTAGGTGGCGGCGAGGATGTCCTCGCCCGATCCGGCCGCGAGGCGCGAAAGGGTCGATGCCGTCGCGCCACAGACGAGGAAGGCTTCGGCCCACCGTCCGAGCTCGACGTGGACGACCCGCTCCGGACGCTCGAAGACGTCGGTTTCGACGCTGTCGCCCGTGAGGGCGGCGAAGGTCGCGGGACCGACGAAGTTCGTCGCGGCGGCTGTCATGCACACGCGAACCGCGGCGCCCTGCTTGATCAGGCCCCGGACGACCTCGGCCGCCTTGTAGGCGGCGATCGATCCGGAGACGCCGACGACGATACGTCGACCTTCGAGGTTCACAACTCCAGTATCCGCCGGGTGGGCGGTTACTTCACGGACTCTTCGACGTCCGGCGGCCGTTCCCAGCCGATCTTGTCCTGCTCGATCTCCTTGAGGGCGATCGTCAGGGGCTTCAACCCGTGGATCGTGCCCTCGAGCAGCGGCGGGAGCGGCTTCTCCTCGAGGCCGGCGCCGAGCTTCGCGTGGTAATCGACGATCTGGCGCGCGCGACGCGCCGCCACGACCACCAGCGAGTACTGGTTGTCGACCTTCTCCAACAGGATCTCGGCAGCGGGCTCGATCAAGGGGTCTCCTTCCGGGGTTCGCGACCAGTATAAACGGTCATTTGACCCCCCGCGGTTCGTCCATCGCCCGCAGAACCTCGTCCCGGAGGGCGTCCGGCGGGGTCGACGTCGAGTCGAGGACGAGATCGTAGATGGTCAGATCCGTGAGATCCGCGCCGTAGTAGCGCGAGTACCGGTCGGCTTCGCGCGCGACGCGGTCGGCCATCGAGGCGGCCTGGGCCGTGGCGTCCTCGCCGTCCCGCTCGACGAGGCGGCGGATGCGTTCGACCTCGTCGCAGACGATCCACGTCTTGAACGCCGGGATCTCGTAGCGGTGAGCGAGCCAGCCCGACATACGGCCCTCCAGGATCACGCCGCCGGCGCGGAGCAGTTCGACCTGCTTGAGATCGAGCTCGCGGTCGACGTTCTCATCTGTCTGCGCGAGCGTGTTGTACTCCGCAAGCGTCATACCGCGCCTCACGGCCTCTTCGCGGAAGAGCTGTCCGGCGTAGATGTACGGGAGTTGGAGCGCTCGTTCGAGCAGACCGCACAGCGTCGTCGTGCCCGTGCCGGGAAGACCGCCGACGGTGAGCGTCAAACGCCGATCGCGCCTGCGCTTCGCGGCGTCGCTCCAGCAACTACTTGCGGCCGAAGCGTTCCTTGAGCGATTGCTTCTGCTTGTCGCCCAGTCCGCGGAGGCGACGGCTCGACGAGATGTTGAGCTCCTCCATCACCTTCTGCGCGCGCACCTTGCCAACGCCGGGGAGCGCTTCGAGCATCGCCGCGACCTTCATCTTCCCGAGGATCTCGTCCGACTCGGCTTGCTGGAGACACTCCGACAGTCCGAGACCGCCGTTCTTCAGCTTCGCCTTGATGTCCGCGCGTTTGCGTCGCGCTTCGGCAGCTTTCGCCAGAGCTTGGCGGCGTTGCTCCTCCGTCAGTTGCGGAAGTGGCATGCGTGCCTCCTTGTCGGGCACCCCGGCCCCCGAACCCGTGCAGTATAGCGTCCGCTCCTAGGGGTGCCAACGGCCGGACCTGCGAAAATGGTTCATCGTCCGAGGTGACGGCTGCCGGGCGATTCAGGTGCCGAACCGTCGTGGCAGAGCGGGCAATCCTCGGCCTCCCACGCCTGCGCATCGATGTGCAGGAGCGCCTGGAACGGCACGCCGAACGACACCCCGGGCGAACGATCGACGATCGCGGCGACGCCGACGACGTTCGCGTCGTACGACCGTGCGAGTTCGATCACCTCCTTCTGCGAACCTCCCGTCGTCACCGTATTCTCCGCGATCAGGACTCGCGCCTCTGGCTCCAGCGCGAAACCGCGTCGCAGCTTCATCTTCCCGTCCTCGCGTTCCGCGTAGATCATCGGGACGTTCAGCTGCCGCGCGATCTCGTGTCCGATGATCACGCCCCCCATCGCGGGACCGAGCACGACGTCGGGTTTCGACGCAGCGAATCGTTCGCCGAGTTGGTGGCCGAGCCGTTCGGCGATGCCGGGGAACATCAAGATCGCGGCGCTCTGCACGAAGACGTCCGAATGCTTCCCACTCGAAAGCAGGAAGTGTCCGGTTCTCATCGCGCCGTGCTCTTCCAGGAGCGAATGCACCTCGGTCTCGTTCACGCGATCTCCTCGAGGACGCGATCGACGGCCTCGGCCGGATCGTCTGCCTGCGTCACCGCGCGGCCGAGCACGATGAGGTCGGCTCCGTCCGCGATGGCTTGCTTCGGGGTTCCCGTGCGCTTCTGATCGCCTTTGGACGCCCACCCCGGACGCATCCCCGGCACGAGCAGGAACATCTCGGGGTGGTTCGCGCGCACACGCGCCACCTCGCTCGCGGCGAGTGTGAGCCCCGGGGCACCTTCCTTCGCCGCGATCGCGGCGACGGCGTCGACCTGGTCGGACACGCTCCGTGAGACGCCGAACTCGGTGAGGTCGCCCTGGTCGAGGCTCGTGAGCACCGACACAACGAGGAGCTCCGGCCTCCGATCCACGGTCGCATCGAGCGCGGCCGCGATGGACGCGCGGCCCCCGGCACCGTGGATCGTCATGAGCCGCGCACCGATCCCCGCCGCGGACGCCACTGCACCCGCGACGGTATTCGGTATGTCGTGCGCTTTGAGGTCGAGGAACACTTCGAAGCCACGGGACGTCACCTCGTGCACCGCCGCGGGACCCGCAGCCGTGAACAGCTGCAGGCCGACCTTGAAGACTCGGAGCTTGTCACCGATGGCGTCGAGCGTGCGCTTCGCGTCGTCGAGGGAAGAGAAGTCGAGCGCGACCGTGATGGGCGGATCGAATCTCGAGCGAGTGGTCATCCTTCCTTCAGCATCCTCTTCAGCTGTGACACGTCCTTGATGCGCTTGCGCGTCAGGTATTCGACGAACTCACTCAGGATGCGTTCCGACGTCGTCGGCTCGGTGAAGTTCGCCGTGCCGACCGCGACCGCGGAAGCTCCCGCGAGCATGAACTCCGCGACATCCGCCCCCGAGTTGATGCCGCCCTGGCCGATGATCGGGATCTCCGGGAACGCTCGCGACACCTGATACACGCAGCGGATCGCGATCGGCTTGATCGCCGGACCGGACAACCCTCCGGTGAACGTCGAGAGCTTCGGCCGCATCGACTCGGTATCGATCGCCATGCCGAGTGCGGTGTTCATCACCGACAGTCCGTGCGTGCCTGCGCGGACGGCAGCGCGGGCGATCTCGACGATGTCGGTCACGTCCGGTGAGAGCTTCGTGAACACGGGTTGGGACGTGACACGCCGTACGCCGCGGATCACCGCACCCGTCGCGTCGGGATTCGAACTGAACATCAGGGAACGATCGTCGAGATTCGGACAGGAGATGTTGACCTCGATCGCGAGCACACCCGGCGCGTTGCGCAAGCGGTCGGCGACGCGGATGTATTCCTCGACGGAGTGTCCGACGATCGACGCGATCACAGGAACCCTGCGCTGGACGAGCCACGGCAGCTCGCGGTCGATGAACGTTTGCACGCCCGGGTTCTGCAGACCGATCGCGTTCAACATCCCGGACGGGGTCTCCGCACCGCGCGGTGGCGGATGACCGGGCCACGGCTTCACCGACAGGCTCTTCACGATCACGCCGCCGAGCTTTCGGAGGTCCATGTACGGCGCGAACTCCTTGCCGTAGTGGAAACACCCGGACGCCGTGAGGATCGGGTTCTTGAGTTTCACACCCGCGAGATCGACCTCGAGCCGCGGATCGCTCATGTGAGCACCCCGCTCGGGGCGTCTTCGACGCGCTCCCAGTGGATGCGCGAGGCGCTGAACACTGGGCCTTCCTTGCAGCACCGCGCCCACGCCCAGTCCTCCTCACCGTCCGCTGCGCCGCCCGTTCGTTGCGGCGTGAGACGGACGGGCACCGCGCAGACGAGGCACGCCCCGAACCCGCAGGCCATGACCTCTTCCCACGCCACCTGGCACGGGAGCTTCAACTGGTGACACCCGCGCGCGACGGCGCGAAGCATCGGAACCGGACCGCACGCGTACACGACGCGAGCCTTCGTCGCGTCGACACGTTCCGCGAGGATGTCCGTCACGACACCCTTGGTCCCGGACGAACCATCGTCGGTCGTGAAGCTCACCGTGAGCGACGCGCGCTTCGCCTCGATCGGACGGAGCAGGTGCTCTTGGGTTCGTCCGCCGAGGATGTAGTCCACGCGGTGGCCGTGTCCGCGCAGCTCCTCCGCGAGGAACAGCAGCGGCGCCGCGCCGATGCCGCCGCCGATGAGGAGGCAGTTCGTCTGTTCCTTGGGGAAGCGGAAGGGACGTCCGAGGGGGCCGAGCACGTCGAGCACGGTGTGTTGGCGCGCGCGCGCGAGCATCTCGGTGCCACGTCCGCGGATGTCGAAAACGATGTCGATCGTGCCCGCCCATCCCGGACGGCGGTCGACACGGTGGATCGAGAACGGACGCCGCAGCAGCAGCGAACGGTCATCGGGTGTGCGCACCGCGATGAACTGTCCGGGTTCGGCGCGTTCGCAGATCTCGGGCGCGACGATCGTGAGTGAGTGGTACGGCTCGGCGAGTCGCCGGTAGGCGAAGACCTCGACCGGTCCCGACCACGCCGCATCCTTCGTCGGCGTCATCTGGTGGCGCCTCCGTTTCGCTCCGGCGTGGTGAGATCCTCGTGATAGTCCTGCAGCGCCTTCACCCTCGGCTTGCTCGAGATCGCAGCAGCGATGCCCTGTACCGCCGCGATCGCACCGGAAAGCGTCGTGATCGCCGGGACGCCGTGCTGCACGGTGGCCGTCCGGATCTGATACCCGTCTGCACGGTAGCGGTCGCGTCCGGCGGGCGTGTTGAAGACGAGATCGACCTTGCCCTCGGCGACGAGATCGACGACGTCGGGCTTGCCCTCGTCGATCTTCGCGACGGACGTCGCCTCGACGCCGTTGGCTTTCAGGAACGCCGCTGTCCCTTCCGTCGCGTACAGCTCGAACCCGAGCTCGCGCAACTGCTTCGCCGGCCGGACGATGCCCTCCTTATCGGCGTCGCGGAGCGAGATGAAGATCGCCCCCGACGACGGGAGCCTCGTCCCCGCGGCGTCCTGGGCCTTGTGGAACGCGCGTCCGAAGTCGTCGTCGATCCCCATCACTTCGCCCGTCGAACGCATCTCGGGGCCGAGGATCGTGTCCACGCCGGGGAAGCGTCCCCACGGGAGGACCGCTTCCTTCACCGCGGTGTACGGGATGTCCTGGATATGTGGTGTCTCCTTGAGGCGGCCTTCGGCGCGCAGCTCCGCAAGCGTCTTGCCGAGCATCACCCAGGTCGCGACCTTTGCGAGCGGAACGCCCAGCACCTTCGAGCAGAAGGGCACCGTCCGCGATGCGCGCGGGTTCGCTTCGAGGACGAACACTTCCCCGTCGCGCACCGCGTACTGCACGTTGATCAGACCGCGTACGTCGAGCGCCGCCGCGATGCGCTTGGTGTTGTCGACGAGCTTGCGGACCAGTTCGTCGGAGAGCGTGTGGGGTGGCATCACGCACGCCGAGTCACCGGAGTGCACTCCCGCTTCCTCGATGTGTTCGAGGATGCCGCCGAACAAGATCTCGTCGCCGTCGTAGATCGCGTCGACGTCGACTTCGAGCGCGTCCTCGAGGAACTCGTCGACGAGGATCGGACGATCCGGCGATGCGATCGTCGCCGTCTCGATGTACTGCGCAAGGACCTCGTCGGAGTAGACGATCTGCATCGCGCGTCCGCCGAGGACGTAGCTCGGGCGCACGAGCACGGGATAGCCGATGCGGTGTGCGATCTCGAAGGCCTCATCCTTCGACGTCGCCATGCCGTACGGCGGATGCGGGATGTCCAGCTCCTCGAGGAGCGCGCCGAAGCGTCCGCGGTCCTCGGCGACGTCGATCGCGTCGGGCGTCGTGCCGAGGATCGGCACGCCCGCCGCTTCGAGATCGAGGGCGAGCCGGAGCGGGGTCTGTCCGCCGAGTTGGACGATGAGGCCCTTGGGCTTCTCGACGTTCACGATGTGCAGGACGTCCTCGAGCGTGAGCGGCTCGAAGTACAGACGCGTGGACGTGTCGTAATCGGTCGAGACCGTCTCGGGATTGCAGTTCACCATCACCGCGTCGAGACCGATCTCCTGCAGCGCGAAGGCCGCGTGGACGCAGCAGTAGTCGAACTCGATCCCCTGACCGATGCGGTTCGGCCCCGAGCCGAGGATGAGCACGGAGTTGCCGGGGTTCGGCGCGGCCTCGTCCTCGTCTTCGTACGTCGAGTAGTAGTACGGCGTGTACGCCTCGAACTCTGCCGCGCAGGTGTCGACGCCTTTGTAGACCGGCTGGAGGTCCTCGGGTTCCGATCCGGTGAGGTAGCGGATCTGCTCGTTGCTGAACCCGAGACGCTTCGCGTCGTACAGATCCGCTGCGCCGGCTTCGATCTTCCGGCGCATCTCGATGATCTCGACGATGCGGTCGCAGAACCAGGGATCGATGCCGGACGCTTCATAGACCTCGGCAACGGTGTGTCCGGCGCGAAGCGCGGCTTCGACGTGGAACAGGCGGTCCGGCGTCGGCGTGCGAACGTTGTCGAGCGCACCGTCGAACGCAGCCTCTCCGTTGTCGGCGTTGAGTCCGAAGCGTCCCGACTCGAGTGACCTGATCCCCTTCTGCAGTGCTTCCGGGAACGTCCGTCCGATGGCCATCGACTCGCCGATCGATTGCATCTTGGTTCCGAGCTCCGGCGTCACGCCGGGGAACTTCTCGAACGCGAATCGCGGGATCTTCACGACGACGTAGTCGATCGTCGGCTCGAAGGACGCCGGCGTCTTGCGCGTGATGTCGTTCGGGATCTCTTCGAGGAGGTAGCCCGCGGCGAGCTTCGCTGCGATCTTCGCGATCGGGAATCCCGTCGCCTTCGACGCGAGCGCCGATGAACGCGAAACGCGCGGGTTCATCTCGATGATCACTTGGCGGCCGGTGAGCGGATCGACCGCGAACTGGATGTTCGATCCGCCGGTCTCTACACCCACCTCGCGGATGCACTTTATCGAGTTGTCCCGCATGATCTGGTACTCGCGGTCGGTCAGCGTTTGCGCGGGGGCGACGGTGATCGAGTCTCCGGTGTGCACTCCCATCGGATCGAAGTTCTCGATCGAACAGATGATCACGACGTTGTCGGCGAGGTCTCGCATGACCTCGAGCTCGAACTCCTTCCAACCCACGAGCGACTCCTCGATGAGGACCTCGTGGACCGGCGAGAACTCGAGCCCTTCACCGGCGACGCGTTCGAGCTCGTCGGGGTTGTGTGCGACACCGGAGCCCGCGCCTCCGAGGATGAAGCTCGGACGAACCACCACGGGATAGCCGATCGCCCCGGCGATGTTGCGCGCTTCGTTCAGCGTGTACGCGTAGCCCGACCGCGCGCACTCGAGTCCGATGGATTCCATCGCGGCCTTGAACAGCTGGCGATCTTCCGCTTTCCGGATCGCGTCGATCTTCGCGCCGATGAGCTCAACGCCGTACCGGTCGAGCGCTCCGGAGTCGTGGAGCGCGACGGCGGTGTTGAGTGCGGTCTGACCGCCGAGTGTCGGGAGCAATGCGTCCGGACGTTCCTTCGCGATCACCGCTTCGACGATCTCCGGCGTGATCGGTTCGATGTACGTGCGATCGGCGAACTCCGGGTCCGTCATGATCGTCGCCGGGTTCGAGTTCACGAGCACGACGCGGAACCCGTCCTCGCGGAGCACCTTGCAGGCTTGCGTGCCGGAGTAATCGAACTCGCACGCTTGTCCGATAACGATAGGACCGCTACCGATGATGAGGATCGTCTCGATATCGGTCCGTCTCGGCATCAGGTGATGAGCACCCCCGCGGCGATCACGCCGATCAGGACGAGCGCGCCACCCGCTGCTTCGAGCAGGACGCTGTGCTGCTGCATGCCGGACCACACGAGGAGCACGCCGGCGATCGCGAACACGAGGAGCGCGAGGACGGCGGGAGCCGAACCGACGCCGCTGCCCAACCGACGGAACGGGAACGACGGCGTCCGTGGTGCGTCCCCCCACGACTCGGCGAGCGCCTCCATGTCGTTCGGGATCGTCCGCGCGCCGCGCACGACCGCGAGCTCGGCCTCCGAGAACACGACCACCTCGCCCGAGTCGAAGCGCAGCTCCCACAACTCACCGTGCTCGGGATCCCACGGGACGTTGAGCCGCCGCATCAGCAGGCCCTCCTGCCCTTCCCACTTCGTGCGGTCCTCGTGCGACGGGACGGGCCGCTCGAGCTTGATGACCTTCGCCTTCTCCCCAACTCTCATGCCTTCTCCTTCTTCGCGGCTCCGCTGCGCTCCGCCGTGGCGGTGGTTATCAGGTCCGCGAACTCCCCAAAGAGATACCGCGAATCGTGGGGTCCGGGCGCGGCCTCCGGGTGGTACTGGACGGAGTAGGCGGGTATGTCGAGGCAGCGTAGGCCTTCGAGCGTCCCGTCGTTCAGGTCGAAATGCGTGAGCTGGACGGAGCCTTTCTCGCTGTTCCAGATCCAGTCTTCAGCCCTCGACCTCGCTAGGACTCGCCAAGCGTCCGCTCCTTCTGCGCCTCCGCTTCGCTCCGGCGTGGCTCGGACGGCGAAGCCGTGGTTCTGCGTCGTGATCTCGACGCGCCCGCTGTCGAGCGACTTCACGGGGTGGTTCGCGCCGCGGTGACCGAACTTCAGCTTGTACGTCGAGCCGCCGAGGGCCGTCCCGAGGATCTGGTGGCCGAGGCAGATGCCGAAGGTCGGGACGCGAGCGTCGAGGACGGAGCGCACCGTCCGGACGACGTGCGGCACCGCCGCCGGGTCGCCGGGGCCGTTCGACAGGAAGACCCCGTCGGGGGCCCACGCGAGGATCTCTTCGGCCGGAGCGTCGGCACCGAACACACGCACCTCGAGGCCCATCCCGGCGAGGCAGCGCAGGATGTTGCGCTTCATCCCGAGGTCGAGCGCGGCGACCTTCGCGCCCCTCATGCGCGGGTCGTTATCGACGGCGGCGAGGTCGGCCGTTGCCCAGAGCTGCGCCGGGTCGAGGTCGTACGCGGCGGCCGGCGTCACTTCCTTCACCAGGTCGCGTCCGTCCAGTACCGGGGCGCTCCGTACGCGCTCGACGAACGAGATCTCGTTCAGGTCTTCCGTCGTGATGCCGGCCGTCATCGCACCGCGCTCGCGCAGCACGCGTGTGAGCTTGCGCGTGTCGATCCCTTCGATACCGACGACGTTCTGACGCTCGAGGTAGGCCGGTAGGCTCTCCGTCGACCGCCACGAGGACGGTTGCGATGTCGCTTCGCGTACGACGAACCCGCGCACCCACGGATGCGGTGCTTCGGAGTCGAGATCGTTCAGTCCGTAGTTGCCTTGATGGGGGTACGTCATCGCAACGATCTGACCGTGGTAGCTCGGGTCGGTCAGCACTTCCTGGTAACCGGTGAGTCCGGTGTTGAAGACCATCTCGCCGAAGGTCTCGCCGCGTGCACCGAACGAGCGGCCGCGGAAGATGGTCCCGTCGGCGAGGGCGAGCAGCGCGTCAGCCATTCGCGATCTCCCCGTTCTCGACCGTGAATCGTCCGCGCAGGATGGTGTGTATGACGCGACCACGGAGCTTGCGCCCAGCGAACGGCGTGTTGTGGCTGCGTGACGAGAGCGTGCTGGGATCGACGGTCCACGTCTGGTCCGGATCGAAGACGGTGAGGTTCGCCGGATGACCGGCCGCGATCGGACCACCGTGCTCGGCGGCTCCGAGGATGATCGCCGGCTCGACGCTCAGCATCGCGATGGCTCGCTCCAGCGTGCAGACACCGGTGTCGACGAGCTCGGAGAGCACGACGCCCAGGGCCGTCTCGAGACCGACCATCCCGCAGGGGGCGTAGTCGAATTCGCGGTCCTTCGCGTGCGCGGGATGCGGCGCGTGATCGGTCGCGATCGCATCGATCGTCCCGTTCGCGATGCCTTCCTTCAGCGCGTCGACGTGGCGTTGCGAGCGAAGCGGCGGCGCAACCTTGAAGTTCGCGTCGAACGTGCGAACGGCTTCGTCCGTCAGCGCGAGATGGTGCGGTGTCACTTCGCACGTGATGCGGATGCCCTCGGCCTTCGCGCGCCGAACGGCATCCACCGCTTCGGCCGTCGAGATGTGCGCGATGTGGAGTCGCGCGCCCGTGAGACGCGCAAGTGCGATGTCGCGCAGGACGCAGATCTCCTCGGACGCGGCCGGAAGACCCCGGAGGCCGAGCAGCGCCGACACGTCGCCTTCGTGCATGTGGCCGTTGCGGAGGGACGGATCCTCGGCGTGCTCGATGATCGCGCCGTCGATCGCGCTCACGTACTCGAGCGCGCGTCGCATCAGCAGCGCGCTCGAGACGGGGTCCCCGTCGTCCGAGAACATCCGGACATGCGCGGCCGAGTTGTGCATCTCGCGCATCGGTGCGAGCTGCTCACCGGCGCGTCCCGCGCTGACGGCGCCGATCGGGAACACGTCGACGAGGCCGACGTCGCGACCCCGGCGCCACACGTATTCGACCGTCGCCGCGTTGTCCTGCGGCGGGTTCGTGTTCGGCATCGGACACACCGCCGTGAAGCCGCCCATCGCCGCCGCTCGCGACCCGCTGGCGATCGTCTCGGCGTCCTCGCCGCCCGGCTCCCGGAAGTGCACGTGCAGGTCGACGAACCCGGGCGCGACGACGAGCCCCCGGCAGTCGATGCTCTGCCCGTCGAGCGCGTCCCCCACCTGGACGATCTGCGCGCCGTCGATCGCGATGTCGAGGGTCCGGTCGACTCCCGAGGCCGGGTCGACCACTCGCCCGCCCTTCAGCACGTAAATCTAGGCCACCTCCGACGCCGGCTGGCCGCCCATGAGCAGGTAGATCAGTGCCATGCGCACGGCGACACCGGCCGAGACCTGCGCCTCGACGAGCGTCACCTTCGATTCGGCGGCTTCCCAGTCGATCTCTACGCCGCGGTTCATCGGGCCGGGATGCATCACGACCGCCTCCGGCTTGAGCCGTTGCAGACGCTCGCGCGTGAGCCCGTATGTCGCCCAGAACTCGTGCTCGGACGGCAGCAGCGGCTCACGGTGCCGCTCACGTTGCAAGCGCAGCAGGTAGACGACGTCGAGGTGCTCCAGCAGAGGATCGAGCTCGGTCACATCGGTGCAGCCGAGGGCGCCGACACCTACCGGCATCA
>Ga0307469_10000212_pt1 | contig 22537 bp, 19 predicted proteins | sample atmos_gasesAM2C__FD_203084 | JGI IMG/M metagenome (GOLD analysis project Ga0307469, IMG submission 203084) | Hardwood forest soil microbial communities from Morgan-Monroe State Forest, Indiana, United States - atmos_gasesAM2C_515 | ecosystem: Environmental > Terrestrial > Soil > Temperate... | reverse complement strand
TCGACAGTCGTTCGCGCCGGTATGGAATGCTCCCGTCCCGCAGGAAGTGCTGAGCTTTATGCTGGAGGACGCAGCCGAGGAAGAACCGCAAGCTCTGGGCGCTAGGCTCTAGCCGTGTCGAAGATAGCGCTTCTAGCTCGAAGGTCGCGGCTCGTCGCGCACCACTGCACATGGCTTAAAATCCCCACATGCCTCGTATTCTCTGCATCACTGCGCATCCGGACGACGAAGCGGCCTCGTTCGGGGGGACTTTGCGGCTTTACCACGATCGGGGAGCGGAAATCTATTTGATCTGCCTCACCCCGGGCCAAGCGGCGACCCATCGCGGGCAAGCGAAGAATGATCATGAACTCGCGGCCATGCGACGCAAGGAATTGGCGGCATCCTGCGAGATCCTCGGAATCGATCGCTGGGTGGTGCTCGATTACGCGGATGGCCAGCTCCACCGCGTCGATCTGCAAAAGGTCGTGGGTGACCTGGTGCGGCACATTCGAGAATTTCGTCCGGATGTTGTGCTAACGTTCGGTCCGGAGGGAGCCGTCACTGGGCATACCGATCATTCGATGGCCTGCGTGTTTGCGACGCTGGCCTACGAATGGGCGGGGCGCAACAACCGCTATGCGGACCAACTGATCGACGAAGTTGAGCCCCATCGGGCGCAGAAGTTGTATTACGCGACCGCGAATTTTGTGTTGCCGGATCGTCCCCCGACTTCGCCTCCGCCGATCACCACGGTGATTCAGGTCGGAGAACTGGTCGAAATCAAGATCAACGCGTTTGCAGCGCACACCACGCAGGCCCCCGTGTTCCCACGGGTGCGGGACACGATTCTGTCGCGTGGGCCAAGAGAAGTATTCCATTTGGCGGCGAAGTCTGAGCCCGGGATGCTCGGCGCAGAGACGGACTTGTTCGATGGGATTGAGGCGAAGAACTGAGTCGCAGGATTCCGAGAACAGCGGCTGAGAAAAGCGTTTAACCGCTAAGATCGCTAAGGGCGGGCGAAGTTTGCGAAGGTGTCCTTCTGTTGCACCTTGGTGTTTCTTTGCGCGCTTTGCGGTTATCGAGCTTTCAGGATGTCGGTCATCAGATCAGGCTTGCTTTCGTCGCGCACCAGGTGGGGATATTTCTCGCCTTCGTGATAGTCCAGCTTGTAGGTCTTGTAATAGTCGGTGTTCTCGACCAGCAACTCGATCGGGTCGGTGCCGCCTTTCGCGGACTTGATCGCGTCGTGCAGGACGTCAGCTGAAAAGCGGCGACCGTTTACGGCCACGATCTTCATCCCCGGTCCGATTCCGGCTTTGGCCGCTATCCTGCCCTCCACGGTGTCGATCACGGCGCCATCTTCCCGAAGCCGCAACCCCACCGTGTAGAGTTCCCGGATTTGTCCGTCTTCACGCTCGTCACTGCGGAAGTAGTCGGTGGGAGTTTCGTCGTAGACCAGTTTCCAACCAGTCTCCTGAATTCCCGTAAGCGGTGCTCCGGGCCCGTGGTTGATGAGACGTTCGGTCCAGAAGCCTGTCCAGTCGTAGGGCACGAGCTGATTCAGAGCCTTCACGACATCTTCGAACGTGTAAGGCTTCACGACCGGAGGGCCTCCGGGGGTGCCATGGAAGAGCTTGCAGAAATCGTCCAGGGACTTTTTGCCCTTGGACTGCTGGCGGATGATGGTGTCGGCCCACATCCAGTTGAGCGTGTCTTCATCGTAGAAGTCGGTGGAACGGCGCCACGAGTACCACGTCTTGGGCGTGAAGTAGAGTTGGGGCGCGGCGTCGGCCGTATCTTGCAGGTTGCGCCAGGTGCGGCCGGGAAGATGATCGAGATCGGCTGCAACGCCGGCGAGGTATTCGCGGTATTGCTCAGGCGTCCAGAGGCCGCTGCGCGCGGTGAGAATGCTTCCCAAGTATTCGGTGAGTCCTTCGTAGACCCAGAGAAGGTCGGTCTGCATGGGCACTTGATAGTCGGGGGTGGCGAGGCCCGCAGGTCTTCGATATTTGCCGTTCCAGGAATGAACGTACTCGTGAGGGAGCAAGCTGGCTTCGAGTTTGCGATCCGTTTCGTCGACCAATCCGCGCTCGCCTACGCGGCTGTCATCGGATTCGTGATGTTCGAGTCCGAAATGAGCGACGTGATCGCTCAGCGTGTAGAGAAAATGATAGTGCTGGTAGTGCTGCGCGCCGAACAAGGCTCCGGCCTGGACCACCAGATTCTTATAGTGATCCCAGACTTCCTGTGGTGGTTCGAGAGCGGCGGCACTGTCGGCGGCAACGTCAAGTTCCGCGGAGGGCTGGCCAGTGGTAAGGGGCACCGCTTTCAGGTACTGCCCGGTGAGCACCGGCGAATCCACGAGCATGGTCAGCGACACGGGGCCGAAGTGAAGATCACTTCCGTTCGCGTTGCTCACTGGAAGCGAAGTGGCGTACTTCCATCCTTCGGGAATCTTGAGGCTGGCGCTGTAGATGATGTCGTCACTCTTCCACCCCTTGGGATACAGCAGTATCTGATTCCAGCTCAGGATCAGCAGTTTGTCGGTGGCGGAGGAACCGGCGGAGAATCCGCCGACCAGATTTGCAGGCTCGAGGTAGTCGAGATCGGCAAGAACTTCGTTCTGGCCAGCGGGGACTTCGACATTAATGGTCCAGCCATCCAAAAGATCACGGCGCCATTTCAGCGGCTTTCCGCCGGCCGAAAATTTCAGGCCGGTGAGATCGATGACCGGGCCATCGGGCGCGTGTTCACCAGGAATCCACTTGGGGTAATAGAGCGTCAACGTGCCGGCGCTTGCCGGAATCCGGAGCTTCGCATGAATGATTTTGCGCGGCGCTTCGCTGGCATCCACCGCAATCGAGACGGTTGGCCCCGCGGCTAACGAGTGCATGGCAAACCCAAGCATTCCAACAATGACAGACACAACACGACCCCGAAACGAGGACATGCAGCAGGCTCCTTGTGACCTCAAGCGAAGTTCGCCGTAACGCCGGCAAAGCGATGAATATATCAGGTGTGGGAGTGTCAGGTCAGGCGTGAGGCCACAGGTCTCCGGTGTCAGGTGACAGTTCACAGTCACGAGCAGACATTAGAATTGAGTGGATGCGATCACTTTGTGTTTTTTGCGGCGCGAATTTTGGGCGGCGTCCCGGTTACCGGGAGGCAGCTTCTCGGGTGGGCGAATTGTTGGCTCAGCGTGGTGTCACGCTGGTGTATGGCGGCGGCAACGTGGGTCTCATGGGGGCGCTGGCGGATGCCTGTCTGGCGGGCGGCGGGCGGGTTGTCGGCGTAATCCCGCGGGCGTTGGAGGAAAAAGAAATCGCTCACCGCGGACTGAGCGAAATGCACGTGGTTAGCTCCATGCATGAGCGAAAGGCGTTGATGGCCGATCTGGCGGATGCTTTCCTGACGCTGCCCGGCGGCTTTGGAACGTGGGACGAATTCTGCGAAGCGCTCACCTGGTCGCAACTGGGACTGCAGAAGAAGGCCTGCTCGTTCCTCAACGTAGAAGGTTATTATGACGCGCTGCTCTCTCTGGCCGACCGGGCCGCTGAGGACGGCTTTATCCGCCCTGAGCATCGGCAGTTGTTGCTCGTGGATGATGATCCGGCTCGGCTGTTGGATCGACTGACAAACTATGAAGTGCCTTATGTACCCAAATGGGTGGACAGGGAGCAACGGTAAAGCAAATTCCACGAGGCAACGGAACGAAGTTCACTGAGCCCTGGCAGTGCAGACCTGCGTTATCATCCAACCGTGTCCACTTCTCATCGCGGCAAATTCATTACGTTCGAAGGTCTGGACGGCACGGGCAAGAGCACCCAGATTGAGAAGCTGGCGAAGGCTCTGCAAGCACGGGCCTTGTCGGTGGTGGTGACGCGCGAGCCAGGGGGCACGGAGACCGGAGAAAAGATTCGTCACCTCCTTCTCAACTCGGGGACGACGGGACTTTCGCCGATGGCGGAGATGGCGCTGATGTTCGCCTCGCGGGCGCAACATATTCGCGAGATCATCGAGCCGGCGGTGGCCGAGGGAAAAATTGTGCTTTGTGACCGCTTCACGGATTCGACTGAAGCGTATCAAGGCGCCGGGCGGAAACTCGGCAGCAAGGCGGTGTTGGAACTGCACCGCATTCTGTGTGGCGACCTGCAGCCCGATCTGACGATTCTGATGGATTCCGATGTGGCGCGCAGCGTGGAACGGGCTCGGCGGCGAAACCAGCGATCTTCCCAGCACGGGCGCACCCAGAAAGATGAGAACCGCTTCGAGCAGGAGAATCGGTCGTTCTTTATGCGGGTACGCAATGGGTATCTGGCCATCGCGCGGCGCGAGCCCGAGCGCATGGAGGTCATCGACGCGCGCGGAACACCGTCGCAAACGCATTCGAAAATTCTAGAGCTGGTGGCGCGGCGTCTGCGTCTCGCAACGAAGACCCATTGACCTGGCCGACACAGTTATAATCGACGACTATGCCAAGGGTCTCGCTTCGTTCGCCGCTCTCGTGCGTTTTGACGCTTCACGCTTGTATTGCTCTAGCCGCCGCACAGGCTCCTGATCGACCGGCGCACGCCCAGGTCCAAACGCTCAAAGTCACCATTCTTTCGACCATGCTGGCGGATCGAGGAATCGGGGAGTGGGGCTTTGCTGCCCTGGTGGAAAGCGATGGGCACCGCATTCTTGTGGACACCGGGGCGCGGCCGGAGACGGTCCTGTCGAATGCCCGGGAGTTGAATGTTGATCTCAGCGACGTGAAGGAAGTCATTCTCACCCACAATCATGACGATCATGTGGGCGGCTTGCTCACGCTGCGACGCGAATTCATGAAAAAGAATCCGAGTACATTGTCGATAGCGCACGTGGGCAAGGGGATCTTCTACAGCCGGCCGGAAAGTGATGGGAAAGAGGGCAATCCCATGGTTGCCATGCGCCAGGAGTACGAGAGTACGGGCGGCAAGTTCGTCGAGCACGAGCAGGCGGCGGAACTCTTTCCGGGCGCGTGGCTCACGGGGCCTGTGCCGCGGACCTACCCGGAACACAACTGGTCAGTGAAAGGCAAAGTGAAAGCGCCAGACGGTTTAGTCGAAGACACCATCCCGGAGGACCAGTCTTTAATTATGAACACTCCCAAGGGACTCGTCATGATTACCGGCTGCGGCCACGCCGGGGTGATAAACATCCTGACCTTCGCCGGAAAAGAATTTCCCAACACACCCGTGTATGCGGTAGTCGGAGGCGTGCATCTTTTCCCGGCGACCGACCAGCAGATCGACTGGACGGCCGACAAGCTGAAAGGCTTCGGGCTTTCCTATTTCGTCGGTGCGCACTGTACGGGAATCGAGAGCGTCTACCAGATCCGGCAGCGTCTTGGGCTACCGCGCCAGTCGGCGGTGGTCGGTGCGGTCGGGGCGACGTTCGTACTGGGCGAGGGCATTCATCCGGGATTACTCGCGCAGTAGCTCATTTCGCGGCCCCCCGCGATAACGCCGCAAATCCGCTGACGTGGTAATTTTGATCCGTGCCCTTTTCTGACTTTCACGGCAACGAGGAGATCGTCCACCGGCTGCACCACATGCTCGCGGTCGGCCACTTTCCCCACGCCATGATTCTGTCCGGGCCGACTGGGGCAGGCAAATATACGTTGGCGTTGATGCTGGCGAAGGCCATGAACTGCCTGCAGCCGACCACCTCGGACGGACTGCCCGACTTCTGCGGCAAGTGTGCGAACTGCACGCGCATCGGTCAGGCCGCCGATCTCGAGGCGCGGTTCGCCGAAGCGGTCGAGGCTCGAGAAAGCCTGCGCGAGGGGGACAAGAAAGAAACGCGCATTCTGATTCAGACGCATCCCGACTTGTTGATCATCCCGCCGGATCCGCCCCAGATGATGATCAAAGTCGACCAGGTTCGGAAGGTGATCGAGTCGATCTATTACCGTCCCGCGGAAGCGAAAGAACGCGTCTACATCTTCACCGATTCCAGTTTCATGAAGGAAGCCGCCAACTCTCTTCTGAAGGTGTTAGAGGAGCCGCCGGAGTTTGCGACGATCTTCCTGCTCACCGACAATGTGGGTGAGTTGCTGCCCACGATTCGCTCCCGGGCGATGACGTTCACACTCGGAGCACTGGCGGCAGAAGAGATCGAACGCGATTTAGCCAGGCAGCATCCCGAGTGGACGGCAAAGCAGCGCAGCCTGGTGGCGCGGCTTGCGCAAGGTGCCGTTGGACGCGCGCGGGGATTCGATCTTGCGAAGTACGTCGCCGCTCGGGCGCATGCCCTAACGATTCTGACTACCGCTCTCCGCACCGGCGATCACAGCGAGCTATTCAAAGTCACGGAGACCTACCGGCCCGGCGCGGATGGCCGGGAGAAGATTGAGCAACTCTTACGAACGCTCTATTCGCTCCTGCAGGATCTGATGTTCCTGAATTCAGGAACACCCGAGCTAGTACATAACACAGATATCGCGGGAGAACTTCAGAAACTCGCTGATTCCAGCGACTTTGCCTGGATCGCTTCCGCGGCTGACCGCCTGTCGGAGGTAGAACGCGGCATGCGCCGAAACCTGATGCGATCGCTGTCGCTAGACGCATTTGCCACGGCTCTGGAGAGGACGTAATCGGGGCCCCGGAAAGACCGATCCGGCGCGGAAATCGGTGAAAGTCGTTGCCTTTCCATCACTTGAGGATTGTCTAGCTCGAATTCCTGTGCTACGTTAAATGGAAAGTCCACGCCTTATTCCCACAAGCACAGCAGCGAGTGTTGTGGTCGGCGCCCTTGATGTGTGTGGACGGGTGGTCCCATGAAGGATGTAATCGATTCCATGCCAACGGAACGTCCGCTCGAGTCGGAAGGATTTGCCAACCGCAAACTGATCCGGCCTTCCCTAAACCGAAACGATCACAATTCGACCCACTCCCAGGCCCCCATGGAACGACGCGAACGCCCTGCTGGCAGTAGTGCTGGTGGTGGTAAGAAGACGCCGCCGCCCGAAACAACCAACGCCGAGAACTTTTACTATCAGAAACAAATGCAAGGCAAGACCGCCATGGTGATCGTGCTGCGCGATGGTGAGGAGATCCATGGGGTCATCGAGTGGTATGACAAGTATTGCCTGAAGGTGAACCGGAACGCCCAGCCCAATCTCGTGGTCTACAAGCCCTCCATCAAGTACATGTACAAAGAAGGCGAGAACACCCGCTAAAGGGGTCTGAAGGTCTTGCTACTTTCGATACCTGCAGGTACTTCCGATAGGGTTTCGCTGCTAGGTTTCTACAATCTCAGAGTGATATACTCCCGCTCAACAACCCTCTAAACGAGCCATATTCGTCGCATCTGGCCGAGATGCGGGTCGTAGTGTCGACCCACGCCAAGAGGGAGCGGGACATGAGCACCATCGCCTTCACAGAACCGCAAAGTTTCACCTCCCCGCGTCAATCATTGACGCCTCGAATCGCGCCACGCCGGCGAGCGGCAATTCCTCTCAACGTGACGGTGCTACGGTCGGGCGTGCCCGATGCTGTTCCCGGGCGCTCGGTCGACGTCGGCGAGGGTGGCCTGGGAGCGGTCCTGGCGGCGGAGTTATTTCCCGGAGAGTTGGTTGGCGTTGAATTCCGCTTGCCCGATTCGGGCGCTGTCTTAGCCAAGGCCCGGGTGTGTTACCAGGAAAAGCTGCGCTGCGGGCTGCAGTTTCTTTCGATTCCTGCGGACCAGCAGAAGATGTTGGGCGAGTGGACGGCCGAGCTGCCGAAGCGCGCTGCCGAATCCACCCAGCAAATCAAGACTTCGCTTCCGGCCAAGCGCGCGAACCGTGTGGACGCGCCCTTGCCGAAGTTTCTTGCTGATGCATCCCGTCGTAAGGAAACCACTTCCCGCTACTTGCGCCGAAAGATTTTTATGTTGCTGGCGGCGTCCGTGATTGTGGCGGGTGGCGTGGGCTGGTGGCAGTGGGAACAAGGTTGGGAAGAACTGGAATCACGCTTGCCGGATCGCTCGGTGGAAACCGCGCAGGCGCCCGTGGCCATCGGCTTCGAGGTTATGCAGAAGATGCTGGTGCACAAGGTTGATCCGATCGCACCCGCCGTACGAACCACGGGAGTTGCAATTGTCTCGGCAGTGATCGGACGTGATGGATCCGTGATTGGCGTTCGTCCGGTGAGCGGCCCTGAAGCTCTAACCCGCGCCGCCATGGACGCCGTGCAGTGGTGGAAGTTCGAGCCTTATCGCCAGAACGGCACTCCTGTGGAAGTGGAAACCAGCCTGGCGATTGAGTTCCGTTAACCTCTGACTAGGCCCGGCTGCCCCATCGGATCACTTGGACGCTAGCCGGCTCTTGCGAATACGATCCAGCACGATTGAGCTGCTGATTCCGAAACATCCCACCGCACCTAGTGCCGCAACCTGGTAGAGGCCGTCCCCGAAACCCAGTCGGTCGGCGAACAGCGCGCACACCGCGCAGATGATGCCGATCACATTCAGCCACTGTGGAACCCGCACCTGGGCGGGAGAGTCCTGCAGCAAACGCCGCTGAAACAAGACTGCGACCAGGCCGATGGCTGCCAGCACCACGGCGGCTACGGGACTGTGAAAAGCGGCGCCTCGCGTGTAGATCACCACCATGGCGATGGCGAGAATCAGAAGTCCGGCGGCAATCACGGTCCATCGGCGCTGGGGGATTTGAGAGGATTCCGGCACAGTCTCGTCAGGCTCTTGAAGATGCTTATTGTAGACAGACTGGGCCTGAGTTGCGAGTGACAAGTTTTGGATCAGCCGGCGCCCTGCAGCCACTCCGCCTGGCGGTAACTGCCCTGGCTGACCGCATAGAGGACCAGTTCTACGCGAGTGGAAATGCCAAGCTTATCGAAGATGCGAAAGAGGTATTTCTTTATGGTGTGTTCGCTCAGACCCAATTCCTGAGCGACTTCGCGGTTGGAGAGCCCCTCCGCCACCTTCCATCGCCACTATCGAATAGAACCGAGATACATCGCAAACGGCGCCATCGTGAGAAAGGTGCGTCCCGCAATTCGGATACGCGAACTTGGTCTTAGGCCGGCCCAATACATTCTTTTCCTGGGCCGGTTCTCTCCCGAAAAGAATTGCCACCTGCTGATCGACGCGCACAAGCAGATCGACACTACTGCAAAGCTCGTGCTCGCGGGCGGCGGCCCCGGTTCCGATCCCTATGTTCAGCAACTCAGAAAGCACGCCAGCGATCGCATCATCCTGCTTGACTATGTTTCCGGCGATACATTTGAGGAACTGGTCACCAACACAATGATCTTTGTTCTGCCCTCGGATTTGGAGGGTCTATCGCTCGCGTTGTTGGAGGCCATGGGCGCGGGACGCTGTGTTCTAGTCAGCGACATCCCAGAGAATCGCGAACTCATGGAGAATGCCGGCTTCACGTTTCGGCCAGGGGATACCGAAGACCTGAAAAAGATGCTCAGCCTTCTGATCCGCGCAGAATTCCTGCGAGAAGCCGCGGGCGAACTGCCCGGCAGCGCATACAAGAAGCGTACCTGTGGCCGCGCATTGCAAGCCAAATTGAGCAGGTCTATCTGCAACTCATGGGGTGGGAGGCAGATCAAACTTCAGCGTCCGACGAGGCTTCGAAGAACAGGCGCAAGCCTCCCCAGAGCGCCAGCGAAAACGCGATCGGCGCAGAAGACCCGGGCGACCGCAAACTCATCGCGTAGTGGCATCAAGGCGGTCGGACTGCTGAGTTACTCGGCCGTCTTGCATTTCAATTACAATCAACATGTTCGCTGGACCCGCCAGTTGTAGCGGTCTGGACTTGAATCACTGCACCCCAAGGGGCATCTTCTGATCAACGTGGGAAACACGATCTTGGTTACCGGAGGCGCAGGGTTTATCGGGTCCAACTTCATTTTGCAGTGGATCGAGCGTGAGGACGCGCGGGTCGTGAATCTCGACAAACTGACCTACGCGGGAAATCCTAGAAATCTAGAGCAAATTTCTCAGAATCCGCGATATTTGTTTGTGCAGGGCGATATTGCCGACCGCCAACTGGTTGCCCAATGTTTGCGGCAGCAGACGCCTCGAGCCATCGTTCACTTCGCGGCTGAGAGCCATGTGGATCGTTCTATCCTCGGGCCCGACGATTTCATTCGTACCAATGTCAACGGGACGTTCAGCCTGTTAGAGGAGGCCAGAGCATACTGTGCGGAACTGAACGGAGACGACCGGCACTCCTTTCGCTTTTTGCACGTGTCCACGGATGAGGTTTACGGATCGCTGGGCCCGTCGGACCCCGCGTTCTCTGAGAGCACCGCCTATGCTCCGAATAGTCCATACTCGGCATCCAAAGCCTCTGCGGATCACCTGGTCCGGGCCTACCACCACACGTACCAACTGCCGACGCTCACGACCAATTGTTCCAATAACTACGGACCGTTTCAGTTCCCCGAGAAGCTCATCCCGCTGATGATTCTGAACGCGCGGACCGGAAAGCCGCTGCCGGTTTACGGGGACGGCAAGAATGTGCGCGACTGGCTTTATGTCGGCGACCACTGCGAGGCTCTCCGCACCGTGCTCGCCAAGGGTCGCCCCGGGGAGACCTACAACCTGGGGGGATGGAACGAGAAGGCGAACCTCGAAATCGTGGAAACGATTTGTTCGCTACTCGACGAATTTTGTCCTCGAGACCCCGTTGTTCCGCATGGTAATTTGATCTCGTTCGTGAAGGATCGACCCGGGCACGATCGCCGATATGCCATCGACGCGCGAAAGATTGAACGCGAGTTACAGTGGCATCCGCAAGAAACGTTTGAGAGCGGCATTCGCAAGACGATCTTCTGGTACCTGGAAAACGATCAGTGGACGCGGGAAGTAACCAGCGGGGCGTACCGGCAGTGGATGGAACGGCAGTACTCCGGCCGAGGCGGCATCACGTCGACGGCCCGAACAACGTAGGTTCGGCAAACTCAGCATGCCTAAGGGTTCCGCAAATAATCCGCAGCATAAAGGGATCATCCTGGCTGGCGGCTCGGGCACGCGCCTTTATCCCGTGACGCAAGCCACGTGCAAGAGCTTGTTGCCGATTTACAACAAGCCGATGGTTTATTACCCCCTCTGCACGCTGATGCTGGCGGGAATTCGTAACATCTTGATCATTTCGACGCCCGACGATACATCCAAATTCGAGCACCTGCTGGGAGACGGTCAGCAGTACGGCATTCACATTGAATATGCTGTGCAGCCCAGTCCGGAGGGCATCGCCCAGGCATTCCTCGTGGGCGAGAGATTCATAGGATCGGATGCGTGTGCCCTGGTGCTCGGGGACAACATCTTCTACGGGCATGATCTCGCCAAGGATCTGCGTGCGGCGACGCAAGCGCAGAGCGGCGCAAGAGTTTTCGCTTACCCGGTGCATGATCCGGAGCGCTACGGCGTTGTGGAATTCGACCAGACCGGGCGAGCCTTGAGTCTCGAAGAAAAACCCAGGAAGCCAAAGTCTCGATACGCTGTTACCGGATTGTATTTCTACGACAATCACGTGGTGGAGATCGCGAAGTCTCTGAGACCGTCGGCCCGCGGTGAACTCGAAATCACGGATGTGAATAAAAGATACCTGGAGCGCGGCCAACTCGAAGTCGTGGTGATGGGTCGCGGCATGGCCTGGCTCGACACCGGCACCCATGAATCCTTAATGGACGCCTCTCTCTATATTCAAGCAATCGAAAAACGCCAGGGACTCATGGTCGCCTGCCCCGAAGAAATCGCCTACCGTGCTGGATACATCACCGCTGAGCAACTGGAGGCCGCAGGCAATTCCATGAAAAACGGCTATGGCGAATATCTGCTGCTATTGCTCCGTGACAAAGTCTTTTAGGAGTTCGCGACGCGCGCATGAACAAGGTCGATACGCCGTTGAAGGATGTTTACGTCCTGGAGCCAAAAGTATTTGGCGATGCTCGCGGTTTTTTCCTGGAAAGCTACAACGAACGCGCCCTGAGCGAAGCCGGCATTCGCGAGCGCTTCGTGCAGGACAACCATTCTTACTCCACCCGTGACGTGGTGCGCGGCTTGCACTATCAAATCCAGAATGCCCAGGGCAAACTGGTTCGTGTGGTGGTCGGTGAAATTCTTGACGTAGCCGTTGACCTGCGCAAAAGCTCGCGAACTTTCGGCCAGTGGGGCGCCGTAGCCCTATCTGCGGAGAACAAGCGCATGCTCTGGATTCCGCGTGGATTCGCCCATGGCTTCCGCGTCCTCTCCGACGAGGCGCACGTGCTCTACAAAGCGACGGACTACTATTCGCCCGACGCAGAACGCACGCTGGCATGGAACGATCCCGAACTGGCAATTGATTGGCAACTCACGGGCGAACCCATCGTGTCGGGTAAAGACCAGCGCGGCACATCCTTTCGCGAGGCCGAGAAGTTCGAGTAGACAATCCCATGCGCATCACGATCTTCGGCGCCAGCGGCCTGCTCGGAAACGCTCTGATGCGCGAATGGCGCGAAGACGAGGTCACCGGGTTGAACTCCAGGGATGCCGACATCCGCTCCTACGAACAAGTCGATGCGGCGATTCAGAAGCATCGTCCCGAGTGGGTGGTGCTCGCGGCCGCGTACACGGACGTAGATGGTTGCGAAACAAACCGTGATATGGCGTTCGACGTGAATTGCCATGGTGCTGCCAATGTCGCGAAGGCAGCGGCTCGAACCGGAGCACACCTCGTTTTCTTGAGCACCGATTACGTGTTTAACGGGGAGAGCCAAAGACCCTACGAGGTTGACGAACCGCTTTCCCCCCAGAGCGTTTACGGAAAATCCAAAGCGTGCGCCGAGATTGAGATCCGCAAGATTCTTCCCGAATCGTGGATTCTTCGTACCTCCTGGGTCTTTGGAGTGGGAGGGAAGTGTTTCCCGAATACCATCCTGAATCTTGCGCGCACGCGGGACGATCTGGAAGTAGTGAGCGATCAACGCGGCAGCCCCACCTACACCGTCGATCTCGCACGCGTCATCGTTCAACTGTGCCGTACGGATGCAACCGGCACCGTGCACGTAACCAATCGTGGCGATTGCACCTGGTTCGATTTTGCGTCGGCCATGGTTGCCTCTTCCAGGCCTGCAGTCCGGGTACACCCAACTTCCAGCGACAAATTTGTGCGTCCCGCGAGACGCCCGAAATATTCCGTGCTGTCCCCTTCCAGCCTGGCAGCATACGGAATCGCCATGCCGACATGGCAGGATGCCCTGGCCCGCTACCTTGAGGAACGCCGGCGTTCCGTTGATGGCATCGCGTAGACAGGGAACCAAGGCCGACAATTCCCCAAATGCAGCACTAGCCGCAGAATACTTGGTTCATGAGAGAGCCTATGGCAGACCTGTGGGTCAGTGAACTCAAGCAGCAACTCGAAAGCCTGGACAAGAAACAGGACGAACGCCGGGCACAACCTCGCAGGGAGACGGTTTTCAGCCGTATTGCAGACGCTAACAACGCCGTCTTGCGGGAACACGAAAAGAAGTCGGCTTAATTTCCAGCACAGCCTGTGCGATTACTTGTCGCGGTCTTTGGCGCCGGCATTCACCTCGATCGGGGCCGCCCCCGCTTTCTTTAATTCCTCATTAATCGCCACGATGTCTTTATTCCGAATCTCGGACCAGCGAGCGAGTTGTTGATCGAGGGCGCTTTTCACCTCGGCAAACATAGCCACGGTTTGCGTCGTGGGGGCTGCGTCAGCCGAGTCCACGGTAGCCAAAAGACTGTTCAGGGCGCTGTTCAGCCGCGCCAGTCCGCGACCCGCCGACGTACTGAGGAACAGCGCACCATATCCGCCCGCACTGCCCTCAACTTCGTCCAGCATCTTGCTGATGCCGTCGACTTGCGACCGTACGCTGGGGTCGCGCGAGGATGAGAATTTCTTGATCTGATCTCGGACTCTTCGAACTTCCTCAAGAGCATCGAAATCGCGTCGCATGGACTGTACGATCTGTGTCTCCAGATCGAACTGCGCCTTGAGATCCTTGGCGGAGGTTTTCACCCGCGGATCCATCTTTATCGTCATGGGTTCCGTGAAGCTCTTCGCGCCAACCGTCAACTTGACGGTATAAGTGCCGGGCAATACGGACATGGCCAACGGATAAAGCGGCGTGTCGTGATAAATCGCGGAGATGGGATAATCGCGCTCCAAGGCAGATGGCGGTGGATAGTGTAAGTCCCAGATGAAACGATGCATGCCGGCCGCGGTGGAGAGCTTGCGCTCCGGTCGAATCCAATACGTTGGAACGTTGATGTCTTTTTCGTCCAGCACATCGGGCTTGTCTGAACTCGAAAAGCGTCGCACCAGCTTGCCATTCGCATCGACGATCTCGATCGCCACATCGCCGACTGCTGCCGATTGCAGCCAGTAGTCGATCATGGCGCCGGCCGGCGGATTCTGGCCGGCCGGAATTTCCGGCGGCAGCGGAGTATCGGTGCTGTTGTTCCTGCGAACGCGATATGTCACTTGGGGCGCGAACAGGCGAACCGCGGCCCCAGCAGTCTCCCCGCTGATCTGTCGCAAAGGCGTCAGGTTGTCGAGTATCCAGAAAGATCGTCCGTGGGTTCCGATTACGACATCGTCCTCGTGCACGACGAGGTCTCGGATTGATATGGCGGGAAGATTGAGCCGCAGGGATTGCCAGTGATCTCCGTCATCCAGCGAGAAATAAACGGTGCGCTCGGTCCCAGCAAACAACAGGCCCTTCCGAACAGGATCTTCCCGCACGCTGTTCACAGGTTCGTTGTCGGCGATTCCGTTCGTGATCAGTTGCCAGCTCTTTCCCCCATCGTGCGTGCGGTAGATATACGGGCGCAAGTCGTCCAGCCGCAACCGGTTCACCGCTGCATAGACCGTGCTATGGTCGAAATGTGATGCATCCAGCTGCGCGATTTTGCTCCATGGGGTTAAGGCGGACGGCGAGACGTTCTGCCAGGTCTTTCCGCCATCGCGCGTCAGGTGGATGAGCCCGTCATCCGTACCAGCCCAGATCAGGTTTACATCGTTGGGCGAGGGTGCGAGCGAATAGATCACGCCACGATGCTTTCCTTTTGCCGGGTCCGCATCGACAAAAGGTCCGAGGGTGGCAGGAACTCCCGGATCTTCACGCGTCAGATCCGGACTGACGATCTGCCAGCTGTTCCCGCCGTCGGTGGTTTTGAAAAGCACGTTTGATCCGAGATAAAGAGCGTGCGGGTCGGCGGGCGAGAAGATCAGCGGCGCCGTGCGATTGAAGCGGTATTTGCCGGTGCGCAGTACTACCGGAGACACATCCTGGGTTTGCCCGGTAACGCGATTAAATTTCGTGCCCTTGCCGCCATAAATAAGGTTGGGATCGAGCGGATCGGGCGCAACGTATCCATACTCTTCCACTCCGACCGGATACCAATCGCGGAACGTGATGGAACCGAAATCACTGCGGCTCGTAATCCCCGCACTGCCACTTTCCTGCTGCCCGCCATACACCCAGTAAGGAAACTGATGATCGGTGATCACGTGGTAGAACTGCGCCGTGGGCTGGTTGTACCAGGAACTCCACGTTGCGCCACCGTTCACGCTGATTGTGACGCCTTGATCGCTGGCCAGCGCGAGAATCTGCGGATTCGCCGGATTGATCCAAATCGCGTGGTAGTCGTCGCCACCGGGTGCTCCCTTGATGGCGGTGAAGGTGCGCCCGCCATCGGTCGATCGATACGTGGAGGTGTTCGGCACAAAAATAGTGTCGGGATCGTTGGGATGCACTCGGATGAAAGCAAAATCGTCGCCTCGCCCGCAGACGCGTTCTTCCGAATTCATTCGCGTCCAAATCTCGCCCGCATCATCGGAGCGATAGACGCCCCCCGCGCTGGCCGACTGCACCATGGCATACATCCGCTTCGGATCACTGTGCGCGATGGCGAGTCCGATGCGCCCGAGATCGTTGCCTGAGGGAAGGCCCTTCGTCAGTTCGCGCCACGTCTTTCCGCCATCTTCTGACTTGTACAAGCCGCTGCCAGCCACTCCATACGAATTGCCGGTCGTCCACGGCGGACGCCGAGACGCCCAGAGCACTCCATAAATCGTCTGGGCGTTTCGCGGATCGAAAGCAAGATCGATGCCTCCGACGTCGTCGTTCTTCGAGAGGACCTTCTCAAATGTTTGCCCCCCATCGAGCGAACGGTAAATTCCACGTTCCGCATTCGGACCATACGGATGCCCCGCCGCCGCCACGAAAACGCGATTAGGATCTTTGGGGTCAATCAGGATCGCTCCGATCTGTTGAGCATCGCGCAGCCCCAGGTGCTGCCAGGTCTTGCCACCGTCGGTCGATTTATAGATGCCATCGCCGACAGAGAGGTCAGGCCGCCGCAATCCTTCCCCGCTGCCCACGTAGAGAATCTCCGGATTGGAGGGTGCAATCGCGAGGGTGCCAATCGAACCGGTGGGCTGATCGTCAAAAATCGGATCCCAAGTATGGCCGGCGTCGGTCGTCTTCCAGACACCGCCATTGTTCGGGGCCATGTAGAAGACGTTCGGCTGATCAGGAATTCCGGCGATGGCTACGGTTCTGCCGCCGCGAAATGGACCGATCATCCGCCAACGCAGCCCCTGGTAGAGAGTTGGATCTACGGATTGAGCTGAAGCCGCAGTCAGGCTTGCGCAGGAAAGGAAACAGAACAAGGCAGGCCGCAAAATTCCACGCAATGAAATCACAGTGTCCTCCGGGCGGAGGCAAGGATAAACCAATCGCGCTCATGCCCCAACGAAGTTCTCTTACACCAGCGACGCGGCCTGATCGCCCTTAGAGGACTCTTTCGTGGCGGTAACCCGCCTCCGTGAGCGCCTCCAGTATGCGCTGGATCTGATCCTTCCCCCTGGTTTCCAGGGTGACGTCGATCAGCGTGTCACCCAGGCTGACTCCGTAATAAGCGCGATCGAATTGCAACTCCACGATGTTCGCATGATGCGCAGCAATGATCTTGGTCAGCTGATGCAACGAGCCCGGACGGTCCGACAGGTGGATCTGCAGGCGGACCAGGCGCGCATCTTTCACCAGGCCGCGTTGAATGATCCGTGACAACAACGTCACATCGATATTTCCTCCGCACACCAGGGCGACCGTCTTCTTCTTCTTGAGTTTCGCTTTTCGATGTAATAGCGCCGCTACGGCCGCCGCGCCGGCTCCTTCGGCCAGCATCTTTTCCCGTTCCAAAAGGGTGAGAATTCCGCTGGCAATCTCTTCCTCTTCCACCGCCACCACGTCATCCACGTATTTTTCGATCAGCTGAACCGTTCGCTCACCCGCGCGGCGTACGGCAATTCCATCGGCAATGGTGGGATTCGACGCGATGGTGGTGGGCTGGTGGACCTTCAGAGCTTCCAGCATCGAAGGCATGCGCGCCGCCTGCACCCCCACCACCCGTACCTCCGGCTTCGATTCCTTCACGGCACAGGCGATGCCGCTGATCAGCCCTCCGCCGCCAATCGGCACGACCACCGCCTCCAGGTCGGGAATCTGCTCCAGCAGTTCGAGGCCCAGGCTGCCCTGCCCGGAAATTACCGTGGGGTCGTCGAACGGGTGGATGAACGCCAGCTGTTCAGATTCGGCCAAACTTCTCGCATGCTCGTAGGCTTCGTCGTAGCCATCGCCGTGCAGAACGACGTGCGCCCCATATCCCCTGGTAGCATTCACTTTCACCAGCGGCGTCATGACTGGCATCACGATCTTCGCAGCAATGCCATTTTGGTGAGCGTGATAGGCCACGCCTTGTGCGTGATTGCCCGCGCTCGCAGCGATGACGCCTCTCTTTTTGTCATGGTCACTGAGCGTCAGAATCTTGTTCAGCGCTCCCCGCTCTTTGAAAGAACCTGTTCTTTGCAGATTTTCCAACTTGAGATGAACGGGTTGTCCACTCATCTCCGAAATACTCGGGGAAAGCGGGCACGGAGAAAGATAGATCGCACTTCGAATTCTTGCCCGTGCTTCTCGGATGCTATGGAGGCTTACCTCAGGGTTGGTCATGTTTCTGTTTCTCACCGAGATTGAAGATTCCTTTGGTCCGCGAGTGAAACCGATTCCAGGTCGTCGATGAAAGCGAAAACCCACCAACCAGAGCCTCTGGCGGTGGGTTCGAAGAGCTCGCGGAGTCTGCGTATCGATTAGCTCATCCTTGCCCCTGACCACCCTGGCGACGTTTTTGCCGGAATGGAAATGCTAATTCGAATCGCTCGACCTGCGGACATGCCTGACTCCCTCGCGACAGGGCCCTATCCTAGCACACGCGCCGCTCCGAACCGCCCTGTCCTCCGTCTGGAAACTCCATCCACGAGTGCGAACCGGAAGAGTCGTTGTTCTGCGAGAGTCCCGCACCACAAGGGCCCGGAGACACTTTCGTTCGCCGATGGTTAGCTACGAAACAAATCGTTTTGCTTGTATTTTTGTTGTTTTTGGTTTCGCGATGCTTTCTTTTGCTTTCTCTTTATGCTTTAATCTAAGCGCCATGAATGGCTTGGGGGGGACTATGGCAACACGAATTCCGCTCTGCGTTCTTTTTCTTTCATTAGCAATCCCAACACTTTTCGCTCAAGTCGATACCGGAACCGTCGCGGGCAGTGTTCGCGATAGCCAAGGCGCCGGCGTCGCGGCCGCCAAGGTGACATTCACAGAGATCAACACCAACGCAACCATGAGAACGCAGACCGACGGCTCCGGCGACTACGCTTCGCCGCCGCTGCGGCCCGGTAGTTACACAGTGGCCGCCGAGGCTCCAGGCTTCAAAACCGAGACGCGGGGCACCCTCGTCGTTCGCGTGCAAGACCGGGTGCGTCTGGATTTCGCGCTGGCTGTCGGCTCGGTTTCTGAGAACGTTGTGGTGACCGCCGAGACCCCCACGATTCAAACCGACACGTCTTCCTTGGGCGAAGTGCTCTCCACCAAGGAAATGACGCAGTTGCCATTGAATGGCCGGGACTACATTCAGTTGGCCACCTTGACCACCGGTGTCGTCCGCACCAGTTCCGGTACAAACGGAAACACTGGCGGCAGCAGCACCGGCGGCCTGAACAGTTTTGTCGCCAATGGCACACGCGGCACGCTCAATAACTTTCTGCTCGACGGCATCGACAACAACTCCAACGACAACGGCGGAGTCGTGCTGCGCACGAACGTCGACGCCATCCAGGAATTCAAGCTCCAGACCAACACCTACTCCGCCGAGTTCGGACGCAGCGCCGGCGCGGTCGTAAATGCCATCACCAAGTCAGGCACGAATCGCTATCACGGAAACTTGTTCGAATTCTTCCGGAACTCTGCGCTCGACGCGCGCGACTACTTTGAACTCCCTACCGATAAGAAAGCTTCCTTTAAGGAAAATCAGTTCGGAGGAACCCTGGGTGGCCCCATCGTAAAAGACAAGCTGTTCTGGTTTGGCGACTATCAAGCGACGATCATCCGCAATCCGCTGACCTTTACGTCGGTCGTGCCGACCGCCATCGAGCGCGCGGGCAATTTCTCGGATCCAGGAGAGCCCGTCATCAACGACCCCAACACCGGCTTGCCATTTTCCGGGAACACGATCCCCTCCGATCGCATCGATCCCATCAGCCAGGCGTTCATGAACCTGTACCCTGAACCAAACTCTTTCAGCGGCGGCAGAGCTTTTTTCATCACTTCTCCGATTGAGCAGGATCGCATCGATCAGGGTGACGGGCGCCTGGACTACAACCCGTCGCAGCGCGACCAGTTCTTCGTGCGCTACTCCATGAGCGGAAGGACAGACGTCCGTCCCGCTCCGCTCCCCGGTCTGGCCAATGGCGGCGATTCCAGCACCGGCAATGGGTTCGAAGATACCAAGGGCGCATCGCTGGGATACACGCGAGCATTTACACCCAGGACCATCAACGAAATCCGGGTAGGCTTCAATTACGTGCACATCCGGCGCGGTGTACCGCCCAACGGAACCGCCTTTCCCCCGCCCGAACTGCAGGTTCCCGGAGCGCCCAACGATCCACGCGTGAACGGCCTGACCCTGTTCTCCCCGAGCGGCTTCAGGCGCGTCGGGGATCCCAGGTTCGCGCCCACAATTCTGGCGAGCCAGGAACGCCAGATCAACGACGCGCTCACGCTGGTGCGAGGCGCGCACACGTTCAAGCTGGGCGGAGAAATCCGCTGGAGCCAGTTCAACATCTCGCAAGAAGCGGCTCCGCGCGGGCAATTTACTTTCGATGGCGAATTTACTCAGGCCGGAGTTTCAGACGCCGGTAGTAGCCTCGCCGACATGCTGCTCGGGTTGCCTATCAGAGCCGGTATCTCGACGGTGATCGAATTGGGTAACCGGCAACACGTCCCAGCCCTGTTCGCGCAGGACGACTGGAAAGTAAATCACCGGCTGACGCTCAACCTGGGCCTGCGCTACGACTACTTCTCGCCCATCATCGAGGCCAACAATCGCCAGAGCAACTTCGACTACGGGACCGGAACTCTCATTCAAGCGGCCCAGAATGGCGCCTCCCGCGCGCTGGTCAAAGGGGACAAAGCAAACTTTTCGCCGCGCATCGGATTCGCTTTCACCCCCACCGCGAACGCCGATACGGTGATTCGCGGAGCTTATGGCATATTCTTCGCCGGGCAGGAAATCCGTACGGCGGCCCCTCTGCAGCTGGCCTACAACCTGCCGTTTTTCTACGAACCGAGCTTCGTAAGCGACGGCGTTACGCCCAAGATCACTGTCTCGCAAGGATTCCCTTCACTGAATCCGAGCCAGGCCATAAATCCTGGTGTTACCAGTGTGGATCCGAATCTGCACACTCCTTACTACCAGAGCTGGAACCTGGCCGTGCAGCGCGCGTTGCCGGGATCGGTCAGCCTTGAAGTCGCCTACGCAGGTTCGAAAGGTACGCACTTGCAAGTGGTGACCGATCGAAACCAGGATCCCATCCCGGGCCCCGGAGATGTACAAGCTCGCCGGCCTTATCCGCTATACGGCGGATTCACCTCCATTCAGAACACGGGCAGTTCCAACTACAATTCGCTGCAACTCAAAGCCGAGAAGCATCTGAGTCATGGACTGTATTTCTTGAGCGCCTTTACGTTCAGCAAAGCGATCAACGACCTTCCCGAAATCTGCTGTGCCGCACCGTTCCCGCAGAACAGTTACAACACCGCTGCCGAGCGGGGACTGGCGGACTTCGACCAGCGGTTCCGCTGGGTATTCAGCTTCGATTACGAAATCCCGTTCGGCGGCAGCAAGTCGCATATCAGCAATCGCGCCGTCGACGCACTGCTCGGAGGCTGGCACGTGGGCGGCATCTACACCATCGCCAGCGGTTTCGCATTTTCACCGTTGCTCGGAGGTATCGATCCTTCGAACACGGGAGCCCAAGTCGCGGTTCGGCCGAATCAAATTGCGAATGGGAATCTACCACGCGGTCAGCGCACCAAGGATCAGTGGTTCAATATCGACGCCTATCCGCTCCCCGATCCCAACACATACTTCTTCGGGAATGCGGGGCGCAACAGCCTGATCGGCCCTGGCCAGAACGTATTCGATGGCTCGTTGCGTAAGGAATTTGCCTTGACCGAAACGCAACGCCTCGAATTTCGGACGGAGTTCTTTAACGCTTTCAATCACGCGAATTTTGCGCAACCGGACAATTTCATTGATGACGGCCCGGGCGTTGCCGGCACGATTACGTCGCTCGCTATTCCCATGCGCCAGATTCAGTTTGGGCTGAAGTACAGCTTTTAGACTCGAGAAAATGCACGAAAGCGCGGGACGGGTTGCGCAAGACACTCGTCCCGTTAGGCACTCGCACTACTTCTTATTGCGCGGATCGTCTTCGGGGTTGAATTGGAACGGTGACTTTCCGTGGGCCTGCGCCACTTCCGGGAACCGGTGATCGCTGGAAAGTTTGGTCGGCCTAAGTTCCGTGGTTTGAACCGGGTGACCCGTTTTCACGCCTTCCTCAAGCGATTCGCGATGACTACCACCATGTAGCCAGGCGTTGGCTCTCAGCAGGGATCATGAATGTAGTCGCGATTTATCGCCAGCCATTCAGACGCCGACCGGGCACACGAAACATTACTCTGCTTCGCTCCTTTCCGGTCACTCGGACGCCGCCCGGTAATGGGATTGTATTCGCCACGATCGGCGTAACCAAGGACGACGAGGATGGCGCTATTTTGCGGATGCCTGGGGCGTTTTGGAGGAGTCATCCGCGCCTCGTGCCGATGAACACGCAATCTAGGATACTTTGCGATCCCAGAAGCCTGGTTCTCTATGGGCGATGCCAAGCCTGTTCGAGACCTCATGCGCGATCCAGAAAGGGTGAATCTCGGCGAACCTTGAGCGAACCGTTTTCTCCATTCGAGTCGAGATTTGTATAATCCCCACATGCAAGGAATACTCTGGAGCACAATTGCGCTCGGCTCGCTGTTGCTCATCTCGGCCTGCTCAAAAGGAGGACAGGAAGTGAAATTTCCGCAACCTGAAAAGTCGAAGCCGCTTGTCAAAATGGAGCAGCGCGGGCGCATCCTTGGAATCGGCGGTGTCTTCTTCAAATCCGCTAATC
>Ga0307469_10000211_pt1 | contig 22538 bp, 25 predicted proteins | sample atmos_gasesAM2C__FD_203084 | JGI IMG/M metagenome (GOLD analysis project Ga0307469, IMG submission 203084) | Hardwood forest soil microbial communities from Morgan-Monroe State Forest, Indiana, United States - atmos_gasesAM2C_515 | ecosystem: Environmental > Terrestrial > Soil > Temperate... | reverse complement strand
ACATCTCCTGCGGCGGCTCGGCGATGCCGATGTAGTTGCCGAGCGACTTCGACATCTTCTCCCTGCCATCGGTGCCCTCGAGCAGCGGCATGGTGATGACGCACTGCGGCTCCTGGCCGAAATCCTTTTGCAGCTCGCGGCCGACCAGCAGGTTGAATTTCTGATCGGTGCCGCCGAGCTCGACATCCGCCTTCATGGCCACCGAGTCATAGCCTTGCATCAGCGGATAGAGCAGCTCGTGCACCGCGATCGGCTGCTTGCTTTTGAATCTTTTATTGAAGTCATCCCGCTCAAGCAAGCGGGCGAGCGTGTAGCGTGCGGCGAGGCGGATCATGCCTTCGGCGCCCAGCTTGTCGGACCATTCCGAGTTGAACAGGATCTGGGTCTTGGCCGGATCCAGGATCTTGAACACCTGCTCGCGGTAGCTCTGCGCGTTGGCCAGGATCTCCTCCCGGGTGAGCGGCGGCCGCGTCTGGTTCTTCCCGGTGGGGTCGCCGATCATGCCGGTGAAGTCCCCGATCAGGAACTGCACCTGGTGGCCCAGCTCCTGGAAATGCCGCAGCTTGTTGATCACCACGGTGTGCCCCAGGTGGAGGTCGGGGGCCGTCGGGTCGAGCCCGAGCTTCACCCGCAGCTTGCGCCCGCTCGCCAGCTTCCTGGCCAGCTCCTCCTCGACGATCAGCTCTTCGCTTCCCCGGCGGAGGGTCTGAATGTCCTGCTGGACGGGTGACATTGTCGATTTGCGCCCCGCGCGATCTTTGCTAGACTCCCGCGGGTTTATAGGTTTCTGAATAACAAGGGATTCTAGCCGATCCATGCGCAGCCCGACGCTCGCTCGCGCGGCCGTCATCGCGATCCTCGCCATCTCCGGCGTGGTGGGCGCGTTCGCGACCATCGCCCCCGGCCCGGACAGGCAGGCGACGCCGGCGACCCGGTCGCTCGTGGAGGCGCTATCGATCCGCGCGAATGACGCGCTGCTTCCATCGCCTGCATCTTATTTCCGCGAGGAGCCTTTTCAGCGCGGCGACACGCTGGCGAGCTTCCTTTCGAGGCTGGGTATCGAAGAGGGGCAGGTCGCGCGCCTGGTGCGGCTGCGAGTGCTGCAGACGCTGCGTCCCGGTTCTTTGGTCAATGCCGAGGTGCGCGCCGACGGCGTGCCAATCTCATTGAGCTTCCTGGGAGGGCGCGACACGGTGGTGCAAATCACGCCGGAGCGCGACAGCTACCGCGTCAGCGAAGAGCGTGCGCTGCTCGAGACGCGCATCGACATGAAAGCGAGCGTGGTCCGCAGCTCGCTGTTCGCCGCCGCCGATTCCGCCGGCATCCCGGACAGCGTGGCCATGCAGCTGGGCGAAGTGTTCGGCGGCGATATCGATTTCCACCGCGACCTGCGCAAGGGCGACCGCTTCACGGTGGTGTACGAGGTGCATCACCTCGCCGGCCGGCCGGTGCGCCCCGGGCGTGTGCTCGCCGCCGAGTTCGTGAACCAGGGCAGGAGCTATCGCGCGGTTCACTTCGGCGGCGGCTACTACGCGCCGGACGGCAAGAATCTGCGCAAGGCATTCCTGCGCTCGCCGCTGGAGTTCTCCCGCGTGAGCTCGGGTTTCGGCATGCGCATGCACCCCTTTGCGAAGTCCTGGCGCGCGCACCAGGGCATCGATTACGCCGCGCCGGCGGGCACGCGCGTGCGCGCGGTGGGCGATGGCGTAGTCGAGTTCGCCGGAGTGAAGGGCGGCTACGGCAACGTCGTGTTTCTCCGCCATCGCGGCCAATATGCCACGACCTATGCGCATCTGAGCCGCTTCGCCGCCGGCGTGCACCGCGGCGCAAAGATAGTGCAGAACGATACGATCGGCTTTGTCGGCCAGACCGGATGGGCTACCGGCCCGCACCTGCATTACGAGTTCCGCGTGGCCGGACAGGCGCGCAATCCGTTCTCGATGGCGATGCCGGCCGGGCTGCCATTGCCGGCGCAGGATCTGGCGGCGTTCCAGTATTACGCGAGCCCGCTCATCGCGCGGCTCGACCTGCTCGCCGACAGCAACCTCGCCCAGCTGGAGTAGGAAAACCCTAGACGGAGAACGACGACCCGCAACCGCAGGTGCTCTGCGCGTTGGGGTTCTTGATGACGAACTGGGCGCCTTCCAGCCCCTCCTGGTAATCGATCTCCGCGCCCACCAGGTACTGGTAGCTCATCGGGTCGATGAGCAGCATGACGCCGTTCTTTTCCATCACGGCGTCGTCCTCGTTCTTCACCTCGTCGAAGGTAAAGCCGTACTGGAAGCCCGAGCAGCCGCCGCCGGTGACGAACACGCGCAGCTTCAGCTCGGGATTGCCTTCCTCGTCGATCAGCTGCCTGACCTTGTTCGCGGCGCTGTCGCTGAACACCAGCGGCGAAGGCATCTCGGTGACTGCGTTCATTTCATCACTCCTGGATCCGTTTCATCCGCCCGAGGCGAGCTTCAGCTCGACCCCTTTGGCGTCGGCGACGTGGTGCACCAGCCTGCCCTCGACCACCGCCCCTTGGTGGATTTCGATGCTCTTGTAGTACACATCGCCTTTGACCCTCGACCCCGCCTGGAGTTCGAGCGTCTCGGTGGCGTGCACCGCGCCGTTGATCGTGCCGTTGACCACGATGTGGGCGGCCTGCACCTCGCCATCGATGCGCGCGTCGGAAGACACCACCAGCGTGCCCGGCTGGTCCGCCAGGGCGGCGACATTGCCGCGGACCATGCCGTCGACGCGCAGGCCGCCGCTGAAAATCACGTTGCCTTCGATGCGCGTCGTCACGCCGATCAGGCTATCGATCCGGTTCTGCGGCTTGCTCGTCTTGTTGAACATCTGCTCTCCCTTCGGCCCCGTCAGAGGCTCACGCTGAGTGTTGCGCGGGGCTGGTTCGATCCCATCTCGTACACGCGCACCTGGACGCTTTCCACCTTTGCCTTCGGGCTCACCCTGAAGGTGCCCTCCACCCTCCGGAAGTACTTGAAAGCCAACCGAAAGGCTGCCGCGCCAGCGTCGCCCGGCTCGGGGAAGCTCATGATAGCACTCTGCCCCCCTTCCGTCAGGTTGACCAGCAGCTCCAGCCGGCCATTGAAATCCCGGCCCTGGCGGGTGGTCGGTGTCAGGAGCAGCAGCCGGTAGCGGTACTCCCCAGGCAAGACATCGGGCTCCACCTTGAAGCGGTAGATCGACAGGGCATTGGCGGTGCGCGCCTCGGACGACAGCATGCTTTCGAAAGTCGCCAGCTCTTCGCGCACCCGGGCATTTTCCTGCTCCAGCGCGCGGATCTGCTGGGCGAGCTTCTGCTGGGCGGTGCGCTCGATGGCAAGGCGGTTATCGGCGGCATTCGCGATGGCGCGAAGGCGGTCCAGCTCGGCACGCGCCTCCTCGAGCGCACTGCGCGTCGCGCGCAGCTCCTCCTGGACTTCGCTGCGGTCGAAGCCGGCAAAGCGCCGCCCGGCGTCGTAGATCCATGCCGCCGAGGCTGCCGAGATGCCGAGCAGCACCGCGATGCCGATCCAGCGCCAGTACCAGGGGATTTGGCTCTGGATGGTGACGCGCGGCGCCGCGATGCCGAAGCGCTGGCGAAGCTTCCACACTCGCGGCACCAGATTTCGAATCACTCGCGCCTCAAGGGACCACCGCGACCTGGGCGAGGCCTTCGGCCTCGGGCAAGCCGAACATCAGGTTCATGTTCTGCACCGCCTGGCCCGAAGCACCCTTGACGAGGTTGTCGATCACTGAAAGCACCACCAAGGTATCGGAACGCCGCCCGCTTTCGGGCGGGCGGTGAACCGCGATCCGGCACATGTTCGCGGCGCGCACTGAACGGGTGTCGGGATGGCTGCCAGCCGGCATGACATCGACAAAGGGCTCGCCGGCGTAGCGTTTCTCGAACAGCGACTGGAAGTCGACTTCGCGCGCGATCCGCCCATACAGGGTCGCGTGGATACCGCGAATGAGCGGAGTGAGATGCGTCGTGAACACCAGCCCGACTTCGCGCCTCGCTGCTTGGGCAAGCCCCTGGCGGATCTCCGGCCAGTGGCGATGCCCCGGCACGTTGTACGCCATGAAATTATCCGCGGCCTCCGAAAAGCTGAGGTGCAGGTCAGCCTTGCGCCCGGCGCCGCTCACGCCGGACTTGGCGTCGGCAATGAGGTGATCCAGATCGACGACTCCCGTCTCGACCAGCGGCAGGAAGCCGAGCTGCGTCGCGGTGGGGTAGCACCCGGGATTGGCGACCAGGCGCGCGCCGCGGATGCGCTCGCGGTTGAGCTCGCACAAGCCGTACACCGCGTCGCGCACAAGCTCGGGCGCGGCGTGCTTCACCCCGTACCACTTCTCCCATTCGGCGACATCCTTGAGGCGGAAGTCAGCCGACAGGTCCACCAGGCGCGCGCCCGAATCGAGCAGCGCACGCGCCTCGTTCATGGCGACTCCGTTCGGCGTGGCGAAGAACACCACGTCGCAACCGCGCAGCGCCTGCACGCTGGGTTCGCTGAAAGCGAGCTCCACGCGGCGCCGCAGGCTGGGAAACATCGCCGCGACGGGAGTCCCGGCTTCCTTGCGCGAGGTGATGGCCTTCAGCTCGACGCGCGGATGCTGCGCGAGCAGTCTCAGCAGCTCTACGCCCGTGTAACCCGTGCCGCCGACGATGCCTGCCTTAACCATCGCTTCCCGGCTCCAGAAACAAGAAAGCCGCCCTGAGGCGGCTTTCGATTCGCAGAAGCGCGATGCCTTCGTTCAACGTTTCGAGAACTGCTTGCGCCGCCTTGCCTTGTGCAAGCCGACCTTCTTTCGCTCTACCTCGCGCGCGTCGCGCGTCACCAGCCCGGCCGCGCTCAACGCGGGCTTCAACCCGGCATCATACTCGATCAACGCACGCGAGATGCCGTGGCGCACCGCGCCCGCCTGTCCGCTTTCCCCGCCTCCGTACACGTTCACCATGATGTCGAAGCTCGACAGGCTCTTGGTGAGCTCGAGCGGCTGGCGCACCACCATGCGGCCGGTCTCGCGCCCGAAGAATTCGTCCACCGGCTTGCCGTTGACGACGAACTGGCCCTTGCCGGGCTTCAGAAACACGCGGGCCACGGCGCTCTTGCGCCGCCCGGTGCCGTAGTAGTAGTCGCCGACCATTCCGGTTCCTAGATCTCGAGGGTCTTCGGCTGCTGGGCCGAGTGGGGATGCGTAGCGCCTGCATAGACCTTGAGCTTCCTCAGCATGGCGTAGCCGAGCGGGCCCTTCGGCAGCATGCCTTTCACCGCCTTCTGCAGCACGCGCTCAGGCTTGGCCGCGTGCAGCTTCGCAAAATTGGTCTGCCGGATGCCGCCGGGGTATTCGGTATGGCGGTAGTAGGTCTTCTTCTCGGCCTTCTTGCCGGTGACGCGCAGCTTCGCGACGTTGACGACGACGATATAGTCGCCGGTGTCTACGTGCGGCGTGTACTCCGGCTTATGCTTGCCGCGCAGCCGCGAGGCGATATGCACTGCCAGCCGCCCCAGGACTTTGCCCTGAGCATCGATCACATACCAGCCCTGCTGGATCTCGCCCGCTTTTGCCGTGTAGGTCTTCATGCGCCGAGTTGCGAAAAGGTGCGGATTCTACCGAAAAAAAGGCGCAACTCGCGAGAGTTGCGCCGAATCCACCAAAGGAGGAGGGTGGAGGAGAACGAACTGCATTCCGCATACATTATGCAGCGCGTCAATGCTGCAATGCAATACCCGCCGCTCTTTCGAAGTACAAACCATTGAAGAATAAGGGGCTCTGATGGAATGCACCATCCGATGGACGGGCGACGGCATGACGTTCCTTGCCGAGACCGGAAGCAATCACGCCGTGGCGATGGATGGAGCTGCCGATGGCGGCGGGCGAAACCTCGCGCCGCGGCCGATGGAGATGGTGCTCGTCGGCACCGGCGGCTGCACCGCCTACGACGTCGTGGTGATCCTCAAGAAGAGCGGGCAGAACGTGACCGGGTGCGAGGTGAAGCTGAGCTCCGAGAGAGCCGAAACCGACCCCAAGGTGTTCACCAGGATCCACATGCACTTCGTGGTGCGCGGAAAAGGGCTGAAGCGCAGCCTGGTGGAGCACGCGATTCGGCTGTCGCACGAGAAGTACTGCTCCGCCTCGATCATGCTCGGCAAGACGGCCGAGATCACCGAGGATTTCGAGATCGTCGAGGACTGATCAGAGACTCGAATTCGGCGAACCACTCTTCAGCGTAGTCGCAATTGCGATAGTCGTCGAAGTACGGGCCGCCGATCGTGTAGTGCACGATCTTCGCCGCCGTGTTGTAGTCGTACTCTCCGACCAGCCAGTTCCATTCCAGCGGCAGCTCGCCGATCGCGCGATCCTCCGTCCAGGCAAACCGATGCAGATCGAGTCCGGGCGCCGCATTGACGTACTCGACGGTCAAGGCACGGCAGCGCTCGTTGTTGAAAATCATCAAGCTCGACCAGTTCTTGCGCGGGTACCTGGTCTGAACCTGGTCGAGAAATTTGCGCGCCGTCTTCGGCACGTAGTCGTGCTTGCAAACAAGTACTGCCTTGTCTTCCTGCTTCTCGATCTGAGACTCGAGGCCGGCGAGGTCGGCGCGGCAAAGCATGTCGCAGTCCATGAAGATGGACCAGCCCCGGAAACCGGCCAGGGCCGGGACGAGGAATCGGGTCAGGCTGAACTCGGTGGATTCCGTCGGGCCCCGCGCCCTTGTGTAGATACCCTTCAGCTGCGACTGCATCAAGGGAGTAATTGATATGGGCACCGACGCCCGCCGAAGAATGGAATGTGCGAGGGTATAAAAGGCGACCGACTCCCTCGGGTCGTACCCGATGTAGACGTTCAGCACGCTAAATCCGATAGGCGACGGTGGTCATCACCTTCGAAGCGAAGCGCATCGCCAGCTTGACTGCGGACGGAAGCTCGGCCGCTCCGAGCTGAATTGCGGTGTTGCGGTGCCTCGCCTCGTCGGCGCGCATCGCCTCGACGACCGAGCGCGTGCGCCGGTCCTCCGCCGGCAGCGCCTCGAGATGCACGGAAAGATGCTCTTCGACCTGACGCTCGGTTTCGGCGAGAAACGCCAGATTCCACCTGTCGCCCAGTGCCCCGGCGGCGGCGCCGATGGCAAACGACCCGGCATACCAGAGCGGGTTCAGCAGGCTGAGACGACCTCCCAGCTCGCGAATCCGGTCTGCGCTCCACGCGAGGTGGTCTTCCTCTTCATTTGCCGCTTTCAGCAGAGCGCTCTTCGCCTCCTCGTTCCGCGCCGTCAGCGACTGCCCCTGATAAAGCGCCTGGGCGCACACCTCCCCGACATGATTCACCCGCATAAGCGCCGCCGCTTGCGCGCGCTCTTCAGCGTCGAGCTCCGATTCCGGCACGCTCTCGCCGGGGGAAGGCCGGGAAGATCTCGCAACACCCTCCACGGCGCGCAAGGCGCGATCAAACTCGGCAATGAGCCGGTCCATGGAGAGCATGGCGAAAGCCTAGCAGAAAAAAAACGGGCGCCCTAAGGCGCCCGTCTCAATGCCAGCCGTCCAGTTAGAACGAGTGGCGCATAGAGACAAAGATATTGGTAGTGTCCACTCCGGCCGGAACTGCGCCCGACTGCCAGCCGTTTTGCACCGGAATCGAGGCGGTCCAGGCGAACGCCTGGTTCGCGCCGTTGTCGATCTTGGCGATGCCGAAGCCAAGCGCGGTGCGCTTGGAGAGCGCCCACTCGTAGCCGATGTTCCACATCTTCGCGGCGGTATCGTTCGTGCCAGCGGCCTCGGACGCGGCTACGCCATCACCCGAGAGCTTCTTGGCCTTGGCGTACGACGCGCCGATCTTGCCTGGCCCGAGAGGAACGGCTATACCGACTGCCCATTCCTTCGCCTTCATATCGCCGGCAGGGATCTTGTAGGTGTAGTCCTCGTAGGTCACCCCGACGTTCACCATACCGAAGTCGTAGCCGCCACCAACCGTGAAGCCGCCGTCTGTCGCGCCAACGTTGCTCCAATCCTTATTCTGCATGGTGGCACCGAAGGCACGCGCCCTCCCGCCCAAGCCGGTCCAGGTCAGCGAGCCAGACCAGGAGCTCGGATTTTCGTTCACGTGGGTCGCATCAGGGTTAGTGAAATTCGCCTTTCTCTCGTTGGGCTGGAAGGCGACTTTCAACTGCACACCCGCGAAGAGCGGCGACTCATAGAACACCGCGTAGTTGTAGCGACGCCAGAGCGAGTAGCCCAGATTGCCGTTCGGTCCATTGGTGGATTCCGAGCCGTTTCCGCAGATTGGCGGTACCGGCAAAGCAGCTTGACCCGCCGCACCTGTAGTGTTTGCGCAGTTGCGGCTCGGGTTCGTACCGGTCTGTTCGCGACGGCCGATGATCGAGGTCACTGGGCCCCAGCCGCCGATCGTGCCGACATCCCACAGCCGGAACGTCTGCGACCACGGCGTCTCCCACGTGCCGAGATACACGTTACCGAAGTTGCCGCGCAGGCCGACGCCCGAGTTGCGCGCCGTCGAGTCGCCGTCGAACACGCCGTTGTCGCGCGCCATCTTCATGTTGAACTCGACCTGGAACCACGCGGTCATCCCGGCACCGAGCGTCTCGGTAGAGCGCAGGCCCCAGTTGGATGCATGGCTCGTGACGCCGTACTTCGTAGTGCTTTGTACCGCGTTGGCTGTCGTTTGGTCGGTAGAATCCGTGTACTTCGCCTGGTTAACCGACAGGTGCACCGTGCCGTAGACCTGCACGGCCGATTGCGCGAGCGCAACCGCCGGCATGGCCAGAGCTGCCGCCACCGCCATCCCTAAAAGTTTCTTTTGCATCAGGTTCTCCTCATTGTTTGCACATGTACCTGTGAAACCTGGCCCCCACTAGTGAACGCAACGAGGCCAGCTCCTCTCGAGAGAAGCTGGACGGAGTGTGCCAAACCCCTCGCTCGCGCCCAACAAGAAAGAGGCTTTGGCGACGCCAACGACGGTCATGTGTTGTGGCTCTGCAACAGGACCGGCATCCAAAGAAATGCATCGAGCCTGGATATCGGCATCGAGGACGCGCCAGCATGGCTGTTAAGTGCTTGATCGGGAATTCCGAAGTGGTTTGTGCACTGCGGCAATTTCCCCGCGCGATGTCTTTGCTTCGGTAAGGAACCAGAAAATTGGTAACGTATACGTTTTCAGAGGGGGGGACAAAATGAAACGCAATGCGCTCGCGGGCGCGGTCGTGTCCGCGCTCGGCCTGCTGGCCGGTTCTGAAGCACACGCCGCCGCTTTTGCTCTGTACGAGCAAGGCGTGAGCGGGTTAGGGAATGCCTACGCGGGCGCGGCTGCCGTCGCCGAAGATGCGACCACTGTCTGGTGGAACCCTGCCGGTATGTCCCGGCTGGGCGCGGGCAAGCATTTCGCGATCGGCGGTGTATCGATCAGCCCATCGACGAAGTTTTCCAATGGCGCGAGCTCTCCGGCGCCGCTGCAAACGGCCGGCGGCGATGGAGGCGACGCCGGCAAGGACGCCATCGTGCCGAGCATGTTCTATGTGATGGACCTGAATCCTCGCATGCACTTCGGCGTCGGCATCAGCGTGCCATTCGGCCTCAAGACCGAATACGACTCCAGCTGGATCGGCCGCTTCCAGGGCATCTCATCCGAAGTCAAGACGCTCAATATCAATCCCTCGCTTTCGTACAAGCTCAGCGACAGCTTCAGCATCGGCGGTGGCATCAGCTATCAGCGCGGAAAAATTGACCTCAAGACCGGCGTGAACTACTCGGCCACCGCTTTTTCCGCCGGCGGCGCGGGTTTGCTTGGCGCCATCGGCGGACCGGGGGTGGAAGGTCAGAACACCACCAGCGTCGACGGCGATGCGTGGGGTTTCAACATCGGCGCGTTGTTCGATGTGGCCCCCGCCACTCGCGTGGGCATCCACTACCGGTCTTCGCTCGATTACAAGATGGACGGCAACACCAGCTTCTCGAACGTCCCTGCCGCCTTTGCAGGCATCCCGGCTCTCGCGGCAGGCACCTCGAACGGCAACGTGAAGCTGGACCTCAAAACACCCGACAACCTCTCGTTCAGCGTGGCCCACAGGTTGAACGAACGCTTGGACCTGCTTGGCGACCTCACTTGGTGGCACTGGAGCAAGATCAAGCAACTGCCTCTGGTGCGGAGCAGCGGCGCGGCTAATGGCTCAACCCTCAGCACGCTGACGTTCAACTTCGACGACACCTGGCGCGCTTCCATTGGCGCCAATTACAAGTTGAACGGTCCATGGACGCTCAAGCTTGGAGCCGCATACGACCAATCGCCGGTGCCCAATGCCGAGAGCCGCAGCGTACGGCTGCCCGACAACGACCGCTATTGGCTATCCGCCGGCGCCGCGTACCAGGTCTCGCGCAATGGCAGGCTCGACCTCGGCTATACCCTGGTCAGCGTGAAAAACGCCGACATCAACAACGACCAGACGGCAACCGGTGCCGGCATAGTCAACGGCAGCTACAAGGCACGCATCCACGTTCTCGGCGTGCAGTACCAGCACACTTTCTAGCCTTCTAGGTTTCCGCGAACAGCGCGCGCAGGGCCCCGCCGGGGTCCGGCGCGCGCATGAACGCTTCGCCGACGAGGAAGGCGTTCACGCCGCTGGAGCGCATGCGCGCCACATCCGCCGGCGCGAGGATGCCGCTCTCCGTGATGACGATCCGGTCCCCGGGCACGCGATCGAGCAAGTCGAGCGTGGTCTCGAGCCGCGTCTCGAAGCTGCGCAGGTCGCGGTTGTTGATGCCGAGGAGCGGTGTCTTGAGTTTTAGCGCAGAGCCCAAATCCTTCGCGTCGTGCACCTCGACGAGCACTGCCATGCCGAGCCCATTTGCCAGTGACTCGAGCTCCGCCATTTCTTTCTCGTTTAAAGAAACGGCAATAAGCAGGATGCAGTCGGCGCCGATGGCGCGCGCCTCGTACACCTGGTAGGGCTCGACGATGAAGTCCTTGCGCAGCGCCGGCAGCGGGCAGCTCGCGCGCGCCACCTGCAGGTGCTCGATCGAGCCCTGGAAGAACTCGCGGTCGGTCAGCACGGAAAGACAGGCGGCGCCGGCGGCTGCGTAGCTTTTCGCGATCGCTGCGGGATCGAAGTTTTCGCGCAGCACGCCGCGCGAGGGGCTCGCGCGCTTGATTTCGCCGATCACCGCGGGGCGGCCCGCGGCCAGCTTCGCCCTGAGCGCGCCGGTGAAATCGCGCGGCGGCGATTGGGCGCGCGCGCGCGCCGCAACGGCGGCCTCGCCGAGCATCTCCTTCGCGGCTGCGACCTCGGCGCGCTTGGCTTCCAGGATGCGCTCGAGGATGTTCACGCGAGTTTCAGTTTCTGCGTGAACTGCACGAACTCGTCGAGCTTGCGCTTCGCCTCGCCGCTCTGGATGACATGGCGCGCCCGCTCGATGCCCTCCTTGAACGTCTTGCACAGGCCGGAAACGTAGATCGCGGCGCCGGCGTTCATGGCAGCGATGTTGTGCGCCGGTCCCGGCTGGTTGCCGAGCACCGCCAGGATCATCTCCTTCGATTCCTCCACGGTATTCACCTGGATGGCGCGGCGGTCGTACAGCTCGAGCCCGAAGTGGGACGGATGGATGAGGTACTCGCTGATCTCCCCCTTCACCAGCTCGCCGACCATGGTTTCGGCCGAAGTCGAGATCTCGTCCAAGCCGTCCAGCCCGTACACCGTCATCACGTGCCTCGATCCCAGGCGCTGCAGCACGCGGACCTGGATGCCCACCAGGTCCGGGTGGAAAACGCCCATCACCTGGTTCTTCGCGCCCGCCGGGTTGGTGAGCGGGCCGAGGATGTTGAACAGCGTGCGCACGCCGAGCTCCTTGCGCACCGGCGCGGCGTACTTCATCGCCGAGTGGTGCGCAGGCGCGAACATGAAGCCGAGGCCGAGCTGGTCGATCGCCTGCCCGGTCTGCTGCGGCGTGAGCGCAATGCTGGCGCCGAGCGCTTCCAGCACTTCGGCGCTGCCCGAGGACGAGGACACCGAGCGCCCCATGTGCTTGGCCACCCTGGCGCCCGCCGCGGCGGCGATGAAGGCCGCGCAGGTCGAGACGTTGAAGGTGTGCGCCGCGTCGCCGCCGGTGCCGCAGGTATCGACCAGATGGGCATCGTCCTTCACCTCGACGTGGGTCGCCAGCTCGCGCATCACTTGCGCCGCGGCGGCGATCTCTCCGATCGTTTCCTTCTTCACGCGCAGCCCGACGATGAACCCCGCGATCTGCGCCGGCGTGAGCTCGCCGCGCATGATCTGGCGCATCACGTGCAGCATCTCGTCGTGGAACACCTCGCGGTGCTCGACCGTGCGCTGGATCGCTTCGGCGACCGTGATCTGCTTCATCGTCATCTCCCTTCCAAGAAATTCTGCAGCATTCTGTGGCCGTGCTCGGTGAGCAGCGCTTCGGGATGGAATTGCACGCCTTCGACCGGCAGGTCGCGATGGCGCAAGCCCATGATCTCCCCGTCCTCCGACTCGGCGCTCACCGCCAGGCAGCCCGGCAGCGATTGGCGCTCCACGACGAGCGAGTGGTAGCGCGTCGCGATGAACTCGTCCGGAACCTGAAAATAGACCCCGTTGCCGTCGTGCCGGATGCGCGACACCTTGCCATGCATCACCTGCCTGGCGCGCACTACCCTGCCGCCGAACGCCTGCCCGATCGCCTGGTGCCCGAGGCAGACGCCGAGGATCGGCACGCGCCCCGCCATGCGCCCGATCAGCTCCAGGGTGATCCCCGCCTCGTTGGGCGTGCAGGGGCCGGGGGAGATCACGATATGCGAAGGCGAAAGCTTCTCGATGTCCTGGATCGGAAATTCGTCGTTTCGAAAAACCTGCACCTCGGCTCCCAGCTCGCCCAGGTACTGGACCAGGTTGTAGGTGAACGAGTCGTAATTGTCGAGCATCACGATCATGCGGCCTCCGCGGCCGCGACTTCCGCGGCCCTCAGGATGGCGCGCGCCTTGTGCTGCGTTTCCTGCCATTCCGATTGCGGATCGGAGTCCGCGACGATGCCCGCGGCCGCCTGCACGTGCAGCCGTTTGTCCTTGATCACGGCGGTGCGGATCGCGATCGCCACGTCCATGTCGCCGTTGAAGCCCAGGTAGCCGACGGCTCCGCTGTAGACGCCGCGCTTCACCGGCTCCAGCTCGTCGATGATCTGCATCGCTCGTACCTTGGGCGCGCCGGTGACCGTGCCGGCCGGAAAGCTCGCCTTGAGGACATCCACGGCGTCCAGGCCCGGCGCGATCCGCCCTTCGACGTTCGAGACGATGTGCATGACGTGCGAGTAGCGCTCGACCACCATCTTCTCGGTCACCTTGACGCTCCCCGTCGCCGCGACGCGGCCGACGTCGTTGCGGCCTAGGTCGATCAGCATGACGTGCTCGGCGCGCTCCTTCGGATCGGCGAGCAGCTCCCCGGCGATCGCGGCGTCCTCCTCGGGTGTACTGCCCCGCGGCCGCGTGCCGGCGATGGGGCGCAGGGTGATGGCGTCTCCGGAGAGCCTGACCAGGATCTCGGGCGACGCCCCGACCACGTGGTGATCGTTGAAATCGAAATAGAACATGTACGGCGATGGATTGAGCCCGCGCAACGCCCGGTAAAGCGACAGCGGCGTCGCGTCGAACGGCCGCGAGCTGCGCTGCGAGATCTGTACCTGCATCACATCGCCCGCGAAGATGTATTCCTTCGACACGCGCACGGCGTCCATGAAGCCGGTCTCGGAAAACGTGCGCTCGAACGGAACAGAAGATTCAATATGCCTGAACTGCGACAAAACCATGCCTTCGGGCAGCGGCCGCACCAGCCTTGCGCGCAGATGCTCCAGCCGCTCCTTGGCCGTGCGAAAGGCATCGGGTTGCTGGGGATCGGCGTAAACCACGAGGTAGAGCTTGCCGAGCACGTTATCGACCACCGCCAGCTCGTCGGACACGAGGAGCAGCATGTCCGGCGTTCCGAGCGGGTCGGGTTTTTCGGCACGCAGCGCGTGAGGCTCGACGTGCCTTACCGTTTCGTAGCCGAAATAGCCGACCAGGCCGCCGCCGAAGCGCAGCGCCGCCGGTGCCGGGGCCGCGCGGTGGCGCTTCAGCCAGCCGCGCGCGTATTCGAAGGGATCGGCGTCCTCCAGCTTCTCCAGGCAGACATCGGCGCCGCGCGCGTCGCGCAGCAATCGCCGCACCGTGCGGCCACGCGCCTCGATGCGCTCGGCGCAGGCAAGGCCGATGAACGAGTAGCGCCCGAACCGCTCGCCGCCGACGACCGACTCCAGCAGGTAGGAGTAAGGGCCGTTCGCCAGCTTCACGTAGACCGCGAGCGGCGTATACAAATCCGCGCGCGCCTCGGCGAGCACCGGGACGCGCGTATAGCCCTGCTTTGCGAGCTTATGGAAATCGACCTCGGTCACGAATCTCTCCGGCTGCCTGGGGAACTGCTTGCGGCCTTGGACGAACGCGCCGCGAGCCGCGCGCGGCGCGTGTAGGGTTAGCGGCGCCAGCGGCGCCAGCTACGCCAGGGGAGAGACTCGAGTTGTGCGCAATGAAGCTGCACCAAACGACTATACCACAGCGAGCCGCGCGCGCATGTCGCGGATGACCGCGCCGTAGTCCCGTGCGCCGAAAATCGCCGAGCCGGCGACGAAAGTGTCGGCTCCGGCGCGAGCTGCCTGCGCAATATTGTCCGGCTTGATGCCGCCGTCGACCTCGAGCCAGATGTCCTTGCGCGTCGCGTTGATGCGCCGGCGCGCCTCGGCGATCTTGGGAAGCACGGAGGGGATGAACTGCTGGCCGCCGAATCCCGGGTTCACCGACATGATCAGCACGAGGTCGAGCCCCTCGAGGGTGTGGTCGAGGCAGCTCAGCGGCGTCGCCGGATTGAGGACCAGGCCCGGCTTGCAGCCGTGCTCCCGAATCAGGGCGATGGTGCGGTCGACGTGCTCCGAAGCCTCGGGATGGAAGCTGATGATGCTGGCGCCCGCCTTGGCGAACGCCGGGACCAGGCCGTCGACCGGCTTCACCATCAGGTGCACGTCGAGCGGCAGCTCCACGTGCGGGCGCAGCGCCGCGCACACCAGCGGGCCCACGGTGAGGTTCGGCACGTAGTGATTGTCCATGACGTCGAAGTGAATGAGATCGGCGCCCGCTTTCGCGACCGCTCGTACTTCCTCCCCCAGCCGCGCGAAATCCGCGGACAGGATGCTGGGCGCGATGCGGAACGTCATGGCCGCCGCGAGTTTACAATGCAGGCATGGCGCAGGAGAAGCACAACGACATCGCGGTGAGCGCAGCGACGCAGTACCTGCCGGAGCAATCCGATGAAGCAAGCGGGCGCTACGTGTTCGCCTACACGATCACCCTGCGCAACGCGGGCAGCATGGCGGCGCAGCTCATCAGCCGCCACTGGATCATCACCGATGCGCAAGGCCTGGTGCAGGAAGTGCGCGGCCTGGGCGTGGTCGGCGCGCAGCCCCTGCTGCAGCCCGGAGAGAGCTTCGAGTACACCAGCGGCGCCTCGATCGCGACGCCGGTGGGGACCATGCGCGGCAGCTACCAGATGGTCGCCGAGGACGGCACGCGCTTCGAGGCGCCGATCCCGGAATTCACGTTGTCAGTGCCGCGCGTGCTTCACTGATCCTTGTCGTCACGCCCGCCTTTTCCCGGCCAGGTCCACCAGACGATGAACGCGGCGAGCGCCAGGGCCAGGCTCATCTCGAGAATGACCACCCACATTCTGGCGGTGATTGTACTGGCTGCCGGCTGCGCGCAATTGCCGAGCACTCCTTCTGCGTGCCCGCAATGCCCGCCGCCGAAGCCGGCGCCGGAAACCGCGCGCTATGAAGCCGTGCCATTCGCCGACCTGCCGGGATGGGACCACGCCTTGATGGCGCCGAGCCTGCGCGCGTTTTCCTCCGGTTGCCGGCGCTTCGGGCGCCTGTGCGAGCTTGCGGCGAGCGTGCCCGCCGACGACGAGCGCGCGGCACGGGAATTCTTCGAGGCGAATTTCAGCCCTTATGCGCTGATCTCATCCGAGACGGGGGACCGCGGCCTGATCACCGGCTATTACGAGCCGGTCATCGAAGGCAGCCGGACGCGCAGCGACGTGAATCGCTACCCGATCCTCGGCGTGCCGGACGATCTCATCGTGGTGGACCTCGCCGCGATCAATCCGGAGCTGCGCAACCTGCGCCTGCGCGGCAGGGTGGAAGGCCGCCGCCTCGTGCCTTATTACTCGCGCGGGGAAATTGACGGGCGCAACGGCGCGTTGCCGGCGCCGGTGATCGCCTGGACCGCCGACCCGGTGGAGCTGTTCTTCCTGCAGGTGCAAGGCTCCGGCCAGATCCAGCTCGGCGGCGGCGAGCGCATCCGCGCCGGCTTCGCCGACCAGAACGGCCACCCGTACCGCTCGCTCGGCCGCTATCTCGTCGACCGCGGCGAGATGCCGCTCGAGCAGGCGTCCATGCAGGGCATCAAGGCGTGGGCGGCGGCGAATCCCGCAAAGCTGCAGGACGCGCTCAACTACAACGCGAGCTATGTCTTTTTCCGGGAATTGCCGGCGGCCGACGGCCCGATCGGCGCGCTCAACATTGCGCTGACCGCGGAATACAGCCTCGCCGTCGACCGGCGCTTCGTGCCGCTCGGCTCCCCGGTGTATCTCGCCAGCACCTATCCGCTCTCGGAGGAGCGCCTCGAGCGCCTCATGGCGGCGCATGACACCGGCGGGGCGATCCGCGGTGTGGTGCGTGCGGACTTCTTCTGGGGCGGCGGCAAGGACGCGGGCGCGCTGGCCGGGCGCATGCGGCAGCAGGGAAAGATGTGGCTCCTGTGGCCGCGCGGCGAACCCTTGCCGCGGCCGGATTAGCGTTTCGCCGAGTCGAGCAATTGCTGGAGATCCGCGGCAGCCAGGCCGCCGGCGACGCGCTCGCCGTTGGCGAAGATCAGCGTCGGCGTGCTGTTCACGCCAAGGCCGCGCCCGAGCGCGAGGTTCTTGTCGACGGGACTTTCGCAAGCGCTGCCGGCGGCGGGGCGGTTGCCGCGCAGCGCAAGGTCGAGCCAGGCCTTGCTGCGGTCCGGCGAGCACCACACCGCCTTCGATTGCTCCGACAGCTCCGGCCGGATCACCGGGTACATGAACACATAGATGGTGATGTCGTCGAGCTGCTGCAGGGTCTGCTCGAACTGCTTGCAGGCCGGGCAGTAGGGATCGGAGAACATGGCGAGGATGCGCTTGCCGTTCCCGCGCTGGACCTTCACCGCCTGCTCGAACGGCAGCGAATCGAAGCGGATGGCGTTCAGCTTGCGCAGGCGCTCTTCGGTGAGGTCGCGGTCGTTCTTCGCGTCGTAGATCTTGCCGAGGAAGATATGCGTCGCGTTGGCATCGGTGTACGCCACGTGCATGCCGTCGGATGAGCGGAAGCGCACCTCGAACAGGCCGAGCGGGCCCGGCTGGACACCCTCTACTTTCACGCCGCTGAGCTTCGCTTCGACCACTCGGCGGATCTGCGCCTCATCGGCGAGGGCCAACGCGGGAAAAAGCAGAAGCGCGGTGATGATGGCTCGCAGCACGAAATACCTCAATTCATCGCATGACGCATGAGAAGGTTCTTTAGGACCGGAAGGCGGTCCGTCAGGTTCAATCCGGCATTGCGCAGCCGCGACGCGGCGCTGCTCCCCGAACCGAACAGCCTGAACAGGCCGTCGACCATGGCATCCATCGCCAGTATAGGCTCGGCGCGGCCGCGCTCATAGCGGCGCAGCACGCGCAGATCTCCCGGATCGCGCACTAGTTCACGCTCGAGCAGCGTCTGCGCGAGCAAGCGCGCGTCCTGCAGGCCGAGGTTCAGCCCTTGTCCGGCGAGCGGATGGATCACGTGCGCCGCGTCGCCGGCGAGCGCGACGCGCGGCCCGACCAGGCGTCGCGCCGATAGGTGACGCAGGGCGTAGCTTCGGGGAGGGCTGATCAATGAGAGAGGACCCAATGCATGCCGCGAAGCCGCCTCGACCTCTCGGCAAAGCCCCTCGGCATCGAGACCGCAGAGCCTTTCTGCGTCGCCGTGCGGCAGCGACCAGATCATCGAGGCCTGTCTGCCCGGCAGCGGCAGCAGCGCCAGCACCGGTCCCCCCTGGAACCATTGGAACGCAGTGTTGGAATGCGCCTTCTCGCAGGAAAAATTCGCGACCACCGCCGTCTGGCCGTAATCCTTCTCGACGGCGGCGATGCCGGCTTGCTCGCGCACGAACGAATTGGCGCCATCGGCGCCGACCACGAGCCGGCCGCGAATGCTGCGGCCGTCGCTCAATGTGATCGCTGCTGCGTCTGCATCGATGCTCAGCCGTTCGCAGCGCGCCGGCGCGACCACTTCGGCATCCAGAGCGCTCCACAGCGCATCCTGCAGGATCATATCCTCGACGGTCCACGCGAGCTCCGGCACGCCGGCGCTGTAGGCATCGAACTCGATACACGAGCCGGCGTCGTCGCCGAAGACACGCATGGCGTGGACGGGCGTGAGCCGCTCTGCGGGGAGCGTCTGCCAGGCGCCGATGCGGCGCAGGAATTCGGCATTGCCGGGGCTGAGGGCGTAGACCCGGCTGTCGAGCACTCCGGGTTTCGCCCGCGGCGGGCGTTGCTCGTGGGCGAGCAGCGCCACCGCCAGGCCGCGCGCGGCGCGCGCCAGGCTCGCGCCGACCGGGCCGCCGCCCACTACGATGAGATCGTATTGCACGAGGGTTTATAATCGCGCATCGGTGTTTTTCATACGTGGCGAATTAGCTCAGCTGGTTAGAGCAGCGGAATCATAATCCGTGTGTCCGGGGTTCGAGTCCCTGATTCGCCACCATTTTCCATCCGTTGCTGGGCTGCGATGAAACCTTGGATCGCCCTTGTGCTGCTAGCCGCGTCGCTCGCCAGCGCGCAGGTGCGCAACATCCCGGAGGACGCCAGGGTCGGGGAGATCCGCCACCTGCAGGAGATGGTGGTGGAGATCGACGGCGCGGCGCAGCAGCTTGCGCCGGGGGCGCAGATCCGCGATGCCTCGAATCGCATCATCACGCCGAGCGCGATCCCGCCCGGTACGCGAGTCAGATATCTCGTCGACGCGAGCGGCCAAGTGCGACAGGTGTGGATCCTCACCCCCGAGGAGGCGCAGCGCTGATGCCGAAGCTCTACCTGCGCACCTTCGGCTGCCAGATGAACGAGTACGACTCGGAGAAGATCGCCGACGTGCTGCGCGCGGCCGCTGACTTGCAACTCACCGCGCGGCCGCAAGACGCCGACCTGATCGTGTTCAATACCTGCTCGGTGCGCGAAAAGGCGCAGGAGAAGCTGTTCGCCGATCTCGGCCGGGTCAAGCACCTGAAGCGCGCAAAGCCGGGCCTGATGATCGCTGTCGGAGGCTGCGTCGCCAGCCAGGAAGGACCGGCGATTGTCGAGCGCGCGCCGTACGTGGACGTGGTGTTCGGGCCGCAGACCCTGCACCGGCTGCCTGCACTGCTCGAGCGCCGCCGCAGCAGCGGCCGGCCCCAGGTCGACATCAGCTTCCCGGAGATCGAGAAGTTCGACCATCTGCCGCCGGCGCGCGTCGAGGGCGCCGCGGCTTTCGTCTCGATCATGGAAGGCTGCAGCAAGTACTGCAGCTTCTGCGTCGTGCCCTACACGCGCGGCGAGGAGGTATCGCGGCCTTTCGACGACGTCATCGCCGAGGTCGCGCACCTGGCCGCCCAGGGCGTCAAGGAGGTGACGCTGCTCGGCCAGAACGTGAATGCCTGGCGCGGCGCGATCGACGGCGCGCAAGCCGATTTCGCGGAGCTTCTGCATTACCTGTGCGAACTGCCCTTGGAGCGCATCCGCTATACCACCTCGCATCCGCGCGAGTTCACGCAGCGGCTGATCGACGCGCACGCCGAGCTGCCGCAGCTTGCGCCGCACGTCCACCTGCCGGTGCAATCCGGGTCCGACCGCGTGCTCGCCGCCATGAAGCGCGGCTACACCGCGCTCGAGTACCGCTCGATCGCGCGCCGGCTGCGGCAGGCCCGCGCCGGGATCAGCCTTTCCTCCGACTTCATCGTCGGCTTTCCGGGCGAGACCGACGGCGATTTCGAGGCCACCCTGAAGCTGGCCGGCGACGTCGGCTTCGACTCCTCCTTTTCCTTCCTCTACAGCCCGCGGCCCGGCACGCCCGCGGCGGAGCTGCCCGACCCGACGCCGCAAGAGGTGAAGCGGCAGCGGCTGCAGCGCCTTCAGGCGCAGCTGGAGGCGCAGTCGCGCGCGATCGGCGAGCGCATGGTCGGCTCGGTCGAGCGCGTCCTGGTCGAAGGGCCCTCGAAGAAGAATCCGGATGAGCTGGCCGGGCGCACCGGCAACAACCGCGTGGTGAATTTCCCCGCCGCAAGGGATCTCATTCATGGGTTTGTCGAAGTGACGATCACCTCCGCCCTTGCGCATTCGCTGCGCGGCGAACTGCTGAATGCGAAGTAAACCCGTCGAGGTTCGGCTCGACCCCGAGGACAACCGGCGCCTGGCGCGCCTGTGCGGGGCGCTCGACGAGAATCTGCGCCAGATCGAATCCGCGCTGGATGTCACCATCGCGCGCCGCGGCGCGAAGTTCACGGTGCGCGGCGAGCAGGCGCAGCGCGCCGCGCAGGCCATCGAGCATTTCTACGACCGCGCCTCCGGCGAGCTGACGCTCGACGACGTGCAGCTCGCGCTGACCGAGGTGCTGCAGGGAAATCGCCCCCCGCCCGACGCGGGGCCGCAACTGCTCACGCGCCGGCAGGACCTGCACGGCCGCACGCCTCACCAGATCGAGTACATCGAGAAAATCCTCGCGCACGACTGCACGATCGGCATCGGCCCCGCGGGCACCGGCAAGACCTACCTCGCGGTGGCGTGCGCGGTCGACGCGCTCGAGCGCGAGAAGGTGAAGCGCATCGTGCTGGTGCGCCCCGCGGTCGAGGCCGGCGAGCGTCTCGGCTTCCTGCCGGGCGACCTGGCGCAGAAAGTCGATCCGTACCTGCGGCCGCTTTACGACGCGCTGTACGACCTGATCGGCTTCGAGAAGACCGGCAAGCTCCTCGAACGCGGCACCATCGAGCTGGCGCCGCTCGCGTACATGCGCGGGCGCACGCTGAACCACTCGTTCATCATCCTCGACGAGGCGCAGAACACCACGCCCGAGCAGATGAAGATGTTCCTCACGCGCATCGGCTTCGGCGCCAAGGCGGTGGTCAACGGCGACATCACGCAGATCGATCTCGCGCGCGGGCAGAAAAGCGGGCTGATCGAGGCGCGCAGGATCCTCGCCGGCGTGCGCGGCATCGCCTTCACGGAATTCGGCGCGCAGGACGTCGTGCGCCATCCGCTGGTGGCCCGCATCATCGATGCCTACGAAAAGCACCCGCAGGAAGAATAGGCTGGCGGTGCAGTTCGCGGTGCCGCGGCGCAGGCTGCCGAGCGCGGCGGCGCTGCTGAAATTCGCGCGCGCGGCGGGATCCGGGCTGAAGGACGTGACGCTGCGAATCGTCGGCATGCGCGAAGGCCGTCTCTTGAATCGGAGCTTCAGGCGACGCGACTACCCCACGAATGTCCTGAGCTTTCGCTACGGCGGCAATCGCGGCGACCTGGTGCTGTGCCACCCGGTGATCGCGCGCGAAGCGCGCAGCCAGGGTAAAACAGTAGCAGCCCATTACGCGCACCTGGTCGTGCACGGGATGCTGCACTTGCGCGGGCACGCTCACGGCAGGCGCATGGAGCAGCGCGAAATCAGCATTCTGCGGCGCTGCGGGATCGCAAATCCCTACGCGGTAGAATGAAGCGCCCGTGAACGATCCCGCGCGCCGCAGCCTGCTCGAGCGCCTCTCGGCACTGATCCTGCGCGAGCCGGGCGACCGCGAGCAGCTGGCGCAGCTGCTGCGCTCGGCCTACTCGCGCAACCTGCTCGACGCCGACGCCATGTCGATCATCGAGGGCGCGCTGACGGTCTCGGAGATGCAGGTGCGCGACATCATGATTCCCCGCGCGCAGATGGACGTGATCGACATCAACGAGCCGGTGGAGAATTTCATTCCGCAGCTCATCTCGACCGCGCACTCGCGCTTCCCGGTGATCGACCAGAACCGCGACGACGTCATCGGCATCCTGCTGGCGAAGGACCTGCTGCGCTACTACGCCGGCAAGGAAGGGTTCAACGTGCGCGAGATGCTGCGCCCGGCGGTGTTCGTGCCGGAGGCGAAGCGCCTCAACGTGCTGCTGCGCGAGTTCCGCGCCAGCCGCAACCACATGGCGATCGTGCTCGACGAGTACGGCGGCGTTGCGGGCCTGGTGACCATCGAGGACGTGCTCGAGCAGATCGTCGGCGACATCGAGGACGAGTACGACTTCGACGAGGCGAGCGACAACATCCTGCCCGAGCCGGGCGGCCGCTACCGCGTCAAGGCGCTCACCCAGATCGCCGACTTCAACGCCGCCTTCGGCACCCGCTTCTCCGACGAGGCCGCCGACACGATCGGCGGCCTCGTGATCGCGCACCTCGGGC
>Ga0307469_10000210_pt1 | contig 22610 bp, 19 predicted proteins | sample atmos_gasesAM2C__FD_203084 | JGI IMG/M metagenome (GOLD analysis project Ga0307469, IMG submission 203084) | Hardwood forest soil microbial communities from Morgan-Monroe State Forest, Indiana, United States - atmos_gasesAM2C_515 | ecosystem: Environmental > Terrestrial > Soil > Temperate... | reverse complement strand
AACGGACGACGCGCGCCGGGATGGAGCCCAGCCGCCGCGGGCAAGCGAACGCGTGCCGCGTGGTCGTCTCGACCCCGGCCGACCGCCCCGCCCCGCGCTCCGGCCGCCAGGGCGCGAGAACCGAGCTAAGCGACGAAAGGAGGAATAGGAGGAATCTCGACCTGCTGCGTCTTGACCTCGCGAACCCCAGGTACCTTCTGCGCCACCTCCACGGCCCGCTCGAGCGCCGCGGTTCCTTCGAGCGTCACCACACCTCCATGCGCCTCGACGGTGATCCGATAGCGCCGGGTCTCGGGATGGGTCGCCAGCGCGACCTGCACCCGCGACGCGAGCGCGCGCGAAGCGACCATCTGGCGGCCGGCATCGGTCGTGACCATCTCGGGACGGCGCACGAGGCCCTCGCAGAGCGAGACCACTGCGTCGTACTTCATCTTCTCGGTGTTGACGGTCAGCTCGTAGAGCGTGGGATCGGCGATGTCCACTTCGTAGAGGTACCGCATCCGGCCGGACTTCTCGGCGTCGTCGCGCCGCACCAGCTCCGCCGCGGCGCGCTGATTCGGCGTCTCGCCCGTCATCTCCGCGGTGCGCTTGACCCACTGCTTCACCCGGTGCTCGAACGGCGCGATGATCCGGACGCGCAGCACGTGGGGCACGCCGCGCAGCAGCCACTGACCGCCGCCGCGCATCAGCACGGCGTTGTCGTCCTCGGCGAACTCGAGGCACGTGGTCTGTAAGACGGTGATGTGGTGGCGTGTCTCGGTGTCGAAGCGCTCGAACAGCGTCGGCTTCGACTCGTCGAGATGCGAGAGCTTGTCCTCAGCGAGCCCGTAGCGGCGCGCCGCGTCCAGCAGCAGCTCCTGGTTGACGTAGCGGTACCCGAGCCGCTGCGCCAGCGCCATGCCGATCTCTGGGCCGCCCGCTCCCATCTGGTGCGACATCACGATGATGGCCATGGCTCACCCCCGCCGGTACTTGTCCTTGAGCGCGGTCGGGGCAATCGCGATGCGCTTGCCGCCGACGTCCTCCAGAATGTAGACCTCGTCCGTGAGCGATCCGCTGGCAAAGACCTCGAACACCTCGAGCGCCGCCTCGAGCGTCGTGTCGGAGCGTCCGTCCATCAGGCTCTCGACGGCGGAACGCTGGAGTCTCTGCATCGGGTCCTCCTTGATCCAGAGGCGCGCCTCGCCCGGCGGGACCCCAGCCCCGCGACGGCCTGCGGCGCGCACATCCACCCGGTCACGAGCGGCGCCAAGCCTATCCCACATTGCTGCGGCGGACAAGGCGATGGTCAGCCGGCGAGCCGTCCCGGAAGGGGGCCCTGGCTCGCCAGGCTCGCGAGCGGAAAACGGTCGAATACCGGAACGAACGAGTACGGGGCCCACGGCCCGGTCGGCACGACGGCGATACCGGCAGCGCGCGACGCGACGGGAGCGATCCGGGTCAGAAAGGCATCGATCTCCGAGCGCGGAACCAGGAAGGCGACCGACCCGGCGACGTTGCTGCCACCGGCCGGTGACCGGTAACGCCATCGCTCCACCCCTGCCTGCGCCACGAGCAGCTCGGCCAGCTCCCTGAGCTGAACGACCCCGGGAGCGCCGTCGGCGCACTCGCGGCAGGTCCGGTCGATCGAGTGCCCGCAATGCAGGCGCAGGAGCTTGACGCTCATCTCGACGCAGCCCCGAAGCTGACCGAGCGTCGCGCGAACGAGCGGCGCGTGGGCGTCGAGCCAGGCGTCGAAATCCGCCCCCGCCACGACCGTGCCGAACCGGAACGGCAGCGTGGCCGCCGCCTCCAGGGTGGTCGCGACGACTTCGTGATGGATGGCGAGGGTCCTGGCGTTGGCCACCGGCGCCAGGTCGAGGTCGCAGGTGACCACGGTCAGGTTACTCACCCGCCGGAGCACAACAGGACTCCCCACACTGATCTCGGGCGGACGCCACACTGCGGGGAGGCGGTGGGCGATCGCGTAGAGGTACTGATACATACAGTCCCCTGCACCCCACGCGGGGCGCCGTCGGTTCGGGGCGGATAGTGCCGTTGTGCCGAGAGGTTATACTGGGCTGGACGTGTTGTCCAGGCACCGCACACGGATGGCTTGGGTTCTGGCCGGCACCGCGGCGGTGCTTCTCGCCTCAGCGGCGCGCGGCGCCACGCCCTCCCGAAGCCTTCCCACGCAGATCCCGCCGGCCGCGCGCGCCCGCCTTCAAGAGCTGGCAGAGACCGCCTCGGTGAGCGCCTCGGCATCAGCCGAGCCGTTCCTGGCGCGTCACGACGTCCTGGAGTTCCTGCTGGACCACCCGGAGTTCGCAACGCACCTCACGCGAACGCTCCGGCTGGGCCGCTACCGCGTCTGGCGCGGGCCGGACGGCGGGCTCTGGTTCGACGACGGCTGGGGTGTCGTGGGCCAGTTCACGATCGAGTACGCCGCGCCCGGCACGCGCGTCTTCTATGGGCGCGGCCACTACAAGGCGGGATTTCTTCCGACGATCAACGGCCAGGCCGTGCTGGTCGCCGAATACCGCGTCAGTCCGGCCCCGGCGGGCCACAGCCTCATCTCGCCGGCCCTCACCGGCTTCGTGAAGCTCGACAGCGCTGTCCTGGCTCTTGCCGGGCGTCTCGCCGGAGCGGTGGCGACTGCCAAGGCTGAGAAAGAGGCTCGCCGCCTCGTCAAGATCTGCGTCAGTATCAACCGCGCGATCGAGGAGAACCCGGCGCAGGTTCTCGAGCAGCTTCGCCAGCGGCCCGACGTTCCCGCGGGCGACCTCGAAGAGTTCCGGCGGCTACTGCGTCTTCCGTAGCGCCGCCGCGAGACCGTCGCGGAATCGCGGGATCTCCGGATGGCGTTCGACGGCGGTCCGATAGGCGGTGACTGACTCGGCGTAACGTGCCTGGGCGTAGAGCGCCAAGCCGAGGCGCGCGTGAGCGTCGGCGTGGTCGGACTTGCGCTCGATGACGGCGCGCGCGGCCGCCTCGAGGTCTCGGAATCTCCCCAGCGCCTCGAGCGCGTCCCACAGGTCGAGATGAGCGTGCATCTCGTCGAAGTTGAGCCGGATCGCCTCGCGGCAGGCGTCCACCGCTTCGGCATACCGTCGCTGCGCCAGCAGCACGCTCCCGAGCGCGGTGCGGGCCTTGCGTGACGCCGGATTGATCCGGATCGCGGCGCGATACGCGGTCTCGGATTCGGCGTAGCGATGCTGCTCGGCGAGAATCTCGCCCAGATCGCCGTGCGCCCGCGCGTAGTCAGGACGGAGGCCGATCGCCTCGCGGAACGACGCCTCGGCTTCGCCGTAGCGCCCTTGCCAGTAGAGCGCGACGCCGAGCCCGCGATGGAGCACCGGATTCTTGGGCCGGAGCGCGAGCGCTTGGCGGTATGACGCCTCGGCCTCGACGTGCTTGCCCTGGCGACCCAGGCACAGCGCGAGGTTGGCGCGCGCCTTCACCAGATCCGACCGCAGCTCCACGGCTGTCCGCAGCGCCATCTCCGCCTCGGCATGGCGGCCTCGCCGGCCAAGCGCGACGCCGAGCTCGTAGTGGAGGTCGGCGTCCGTCGGCCTCAGCACGAGCGCCCGCCTGAAGGCCACCGTGGCCCCCGCGTAGTCGCCGAGGGCGCCGAGGGCCAGTCCCTGGCCCGCGTAGAGATCGGGGTTCTCGGGAGCGAGACGCTGGGCGCCCGCGTACACCTCCGCTTCTTCCGCCCAGCGACCCAGCCGGCGTAGCGTGGCCGCCAGGCCGACGTACGCGTGCAGATAGCTCGGGCGCAACCGGAGGGCCTCGTGGAACGCCACCACCGCATCGTCGTAGCGTCCCAGTCGCTCGAGCGTCACGGCCAGGTGCTGGTATGCGCGCGCGTCGGGATTGAGCCGGAGCATGTCTCGAAAGGCGGAGGCCGCCTCGCCGTCGCGGTGACGCCGGCGCAGCACGACGCCCAGTCGCTCGCGCAGCGCGGGGTCGTCCGGGCGAAGCCGGATCGCGTCACGATACGCTCCGGCGGCCTCGGTCAGCCGGCCGCTGCGCTCGAGGGCCAGGCCGAGCCCCCGCCGCGTCTTGGCGTCGTTCGGCGCGAGTTCGAGCGCCTCGCGGTACGCTGCCGCCGCCTCGGGATAGCGGCCCTGCTCGTAGAGCGTGTCGCCGAGATCGCGGCGGACCGCCGCGGGCTCGACCTCGCGCTCGAGCGCCTCACGCTGGACCACCTCGGCGTCGGCCACCTTGCGCTGGCGGCGGAGCACGGTCGTGAGATTGGCGATCGCCGTCGCGTCCTTCGGGTTCAGGCTGAGCGCTTGTCGGAACGCGGATTCCGCGTCGCCGTAGGCGCCCGTGCGGGCGAGCGCCAGCCCCAGGCTCACATGCGCCTGGGCGAAGTCAGGCCGTAGCCGGATCGCCTCGCGGTATGCCGATGTCGCCTCGGGATAGCGCGCCTGCTCGAAGAGTGCCCCGCCCAGCTCCATGTGCGCCGAGACGCCGTCGGGCTTGAGGAGGATGGCGTGCTTGAAGACCGCTTCCGCCTCCGCCGACCGCCGCTGGCGGCGGAGCACCAGGCCGAGCCCGAGGTACGCCTTCAGGCGGTCGGGCTCGGTCTGGATGGCCTCGCGGTAAGCCGCCTCCGCTTCCGGGTAGCGGCCCTGCCTGGCCCACAGCTGGGCCTGATTGCACAGGGATTCTGAATCAGCCACAGCTCAATCCGGCAGGACGGCGACCGCCTCGATCTCGACCAGGAGATCGTCCCGGACCAGACGCGAGATCTCGACCAGCGTGCTCGCCGGACGGTGCGGTCCGAAGTATTCCTTGCGGGCGATGTTGACCTTCTCGCGGTCGGCGATGTTCTTGAGAAAGACGGTTACCTTGCACACGTCGGCGAACGTCGCGCCGGCGGCCGCGAGACAGCGCTTCAGGTTCTCGTGAACCTGGCGCGCCTGGGCCGTCGCGTCGTTGCCGCCGACGGTGCGCCCGGCCTCGTCCGACGCGACGCAGCCCGACACGAACACGAGCCGTCCGGCGCGGACGACGTTCGTGAAGTGGCTGATGGGCTCGGGCATCCCAGGAACTCGAATCTCCTCACGCCGACCGATCCCTTGCATGGGGTCACCTTTCACCGGGGTTCCGACTCGACCGTCCACTTCGAATCGTTGAGCGCCGGAAGCTGTTCCGGCGGGACGACGACACTTCGCACACTGCAGCCAGCCAGACCGAGCGCGACGAGCAGCCCCAGCGCGAGGCGGATCACCGGCTTCACTAGCCTAGCTCTGGATACTGCTTCATCAGCTGGAGAACCGCCTCGACCATCTTGGCCAGGAGATCCTGGGTCCCTCTCGCGAGCGACTCGTTGAAGCACTTGTCGGTCCAGACGATCGATTCTCGCCCACCCTTGACGAAGAACGTGCGCTCGGTGCGGAGCCCGCTACGCGAGGTCGCCACTAGCCGCACGCTGAGGTCCGTCTCGATGGTGGTGAGCCAGGGGCCGAGCACCGGCTCGGCGAAGAGCTTCAGCAGCGCGCCTTCGATCGTCACGGCCGTGTCGCGCGCGCTCTCCTGCGCAGAGAGGACCGTGAAGCCCGAGGCCATGAGCTCGGCGGCGAGCGCGTCGGTGATCCAGCGCGCGGGATCGTCCTTGCAGTAGACCGTCGCGGTCTCGACGCCGTAGCCGCTCTTCTGCACGCCGCAGAGGGTCGGCACCTGCCGCCCGTCGGCGAACGGCTTCGTCAGGACGATCTGCCGCTGGTTGCCTCCCGGGATCGGCGTCGGTAGACCCGTCGAAGGTAGCTTGAGCCTCACGTCGGTGGTCGCACATCCCGAGAGCATCAGAGCCAGGAGCACGCACGGAAGCCACGGTCGGTCCATCGCTATCGGATGCCTCCCGCCCACCAGGCTCGGGCGGCCAGATTCTACGCTCGGCGCCTCGTTCGTGCCAAGCACGGCGAGAATCGGCCACACGGCGGCGCGCGAGTACACTGGGCTCGAGGATGCACGGAGAGCTCGCCCACCGGGCCGTCGAGCTGGCGGAGGCGTTACTGCGCGAGGCGCGCGCGCAGCAGACGCCCGACGAGCACGCGCAGGCTCGAAAGCTCGCGCGCATGATGGCCGACCCCCATGGCAAAGAGCTGACGATCGCGCTCGCCGATCAGGCCTTCCGGAGCCACCGGCCCGAGCGCATCGCCGACCAGCTCGCTCACCTGCTCGAGCGCTACGGCGTGCCCCAGTACATGGACTGGTGGGAGCGCGTCGCGCTCCTCCTGGGCGGCGCGATGGCGCACTATCTTCCGAGCCTGGTCGTTCCGCCCATCGTGAACCGGCTGCGTCAGGAGACGCAGAACGTCATCCTGCCCGGCGAGGAGGAAGACCTGCGTCGCTATCTCGAGGCGCGGCGGAACGCGGGCCTGCGCCTGAACCTCAACCAGCTCGGCGAGGCCATCCTGGGCGAAGCCGAAGCTGCCCGCCGCCTGGATGCCTACCTCGCCCTGCTCGCCCGCGACGACGTCGAGTACATCTCGGTGAAGGTGTCCTCGGTCTTCAGCCAGATCGATCTGGTCGCATTTCGCGCGACGGTCGCGCGCGTGGCCGAACGGCTCCGCACGCTCTACCGGGCGGCCGCCCGCCATCACTACCGGCACGCCGACGGGCGAGTCACGCCGAAGTTCATCAACCTCGACATGGAGGAATACCGCGACCTCGAATTGACGACGACCGCGTTCTGCGAGGTCCTGGACGAGCCGGAGTTCCGGCCGCTGAGCGCGGGGATCGTGCTCCAGGCCTACCTGCCCGACTCACATCGCGCGCAGCGCGCGCTCACCGAGTGGGCGCGCGCGCGGCGGGCGCGGGGCGGCGCGCCGATCAAGCTGCGCATCGTAAAGGGCGCGAATCTCGCCATGGAGCGCATCGAGGCGGCGGTGCACGGCTGGAGGCAGGCGCCGTACGAGACCAAGCCGGAGGTCGACGCGAACTACAAGCGCATGCTCGAGTACGGCTGCCGGCCCGAGCACGCCGAGGCCGTGCATCTCGGGATCGCCAGCCACAACCTCTTCGACATCGCCTACGGTCTGGCGCTGCGCGAGGCGCGCCGGGTCGAGCCCTGGATCGAGTTCGAGATGCTCGAGGGTATGGCGAATCATCAGGCGCGGGCGGTACAGGCGCGCGCCGGCGGCTTGCTGCTCTACGCGCCTGTGGTGCGCGCGGAAGACTTCCACAGCGCCATCGCGTACCTCGTGCGCCGGCTGGACGAGAACACCGCGCCCGAGAACTTCCTACGCCACGTCTTCGACCTCGAGCCGGGCTCACCGGAGTGGACCGCCGAGCGGGATCGCTTCCTGGCCGCGTTCTCGCGCATCGAGGGATTGTCGGACGCACCCCAACGGACTCAGGACCGGAACGTCGAGGCGGACGGGGCACGCTCCCCGTCGCTCGTGCCCGCCGCCGAGGCGCCGTTCGTCAACGAGCCCGAGACCGACTGGACCTCGGCGGCCAACCGGGCGTGGATCGAGGGCATTGCGCTCGACTGGCAGACGCGAGCGCTGGAGGACGTGCCGCTGCAGATCGACGGGCATGTCACGCCGGGAGCCCGACAGGCGGAACGCATCGATCCCTCGCGTCCCGGAAAGACCGCGTACCGTCATGCGCTGGGAGACCGAGCGGACGTCGATCGGGCCCTCGCGGCGGCCCTTCGCGCGCAGCCGGCGTGGGCGGCGCTCGGAGCCGACAAGCGCGGCGCGAGGCTCGAGGGGTGCGCGGTCGAGCTCGGGCGCCGGCGGGGCGAGCTGACCGGCGCCATGATGATCGACGGTGCCAAGACCGTGACCGAGGCGGACGCCGAGGTCTCGGAGGCGATCGACTTCGCGCGCTACTACGGCCGCGCGTTGCGCGACATCGCCGACGAGACCGGCGACTGCGACATCGACCCGCTCGGTGTCGTGGTGGTCACCCCGCCGTGGAACTTCCCGCTCTCGATCCCGGCGGGCGGCGTGCTTGCGGCGCTGGCGGCGGGCAACGCCGTTGTGCTCAAGCCGGCGCCCGAGGCGGTGCTGGTGGGCTGGCGGCTCGCGAGCTGTCTCTGGGACGGCGGCATCCCGCGCGAGGCGCTCCAGTTCCTACCCTGCCCCGACGACGAGATCGGCCGTGGGCTCGTGACGGACGCGCGCGTGGGCGCCGTGGTCCTCACCGGATCCGTCGAGACGGCGCGCCTCTTTCTGAGCTGGCGACCCGATCTGACGCTGTTCGCGGAGACGAGCGGCAAGAACACGATCGTCGTCACGGCCCTTGCCGATCGCGATCAGGCCATCCGCGATCTGGTCCGCTCGGCCTTCGGTCACAACGGTCAGAAGTGCTCGGCGGCCAGCCTCGCCGTCTGCGAGGCCGAGGTATACGACGACGCCGACTTCCGGCGCCAGCTGCACGACGCCGCGGCAAGCCTGGCGGTGGGAAGCGTCTGGGAGCGGACGAGCCGCGTGACGCCCCTCACCCAGACGCCTGGCGCGGCGCTCCGGCGCGCGCTCACGGTGCTCGACGAGGGCGAGGAATGGCTGCTCGAGCCGCGGCCGGCCGCCGACAACCCGCGCCTCTGGTCGCCGGGCATCAAGCTCGGCGTGCGCCCCGGCTCGTTCTTTCACCGCACCGAGTGCTTCGGCCCGGTGCTCGGCTTGATGCGCGCCGACAATCTCGACCACGCGATCGAGCTGGCCAATGCGCAGCCGTTCGGTCTCACGAGCGGTATCCAGACGCTGGACGATCGCGAGATCACGCGCTGGGTCGAGGGCATCGAGGCCGGCAACCTCTACGTGAACCGTCCGATCACCGGCGCAATCGTGCGCCGCCAGCCCTTCGGCGGCTGGAAGGCGTCGTCCGTCGGGCCCGGCGCCAAGGCGGGCGGGCCCAATTACGTACTCCAGCTCGCGCGCTGGCGCCAGGTGTCGATGCCGGCGGCCGACGGTGAGCCGCTGCCGGAGTCGCTTGCGGCGCTCCTCGCCCGGTGCGTGACCGAGCTCTCGGACTCGGATGCGAGGCTCCTGAGGGCGAGCGCGGCCAGCTACGCGCGCGCCTGGCGCGAGCACTTCGGCCGGGAGCACGACCCCAGCGCGATCCGCGGTGAGCGCAACGCGTTTCGCTATCGGCCCTGCCGCCGTGTGATCGCGCGGGGAACGACGGGCGTTGCGCTCTGCCAGGTCGCGCTCGCGGCATGCGTCACGGGAGCACGCCTGACGGTGAGTCTCGCGCCTGATTCGCGACCCTGGCCGTGGCTCGCGGAGCACGGCGGCCTGGAGCTCGTCGTGGAGGCCGAAGCCGGCTTCGCCGATCGGCTGGCCCATCCGGCGGGCGCCGAGCGCGTCCGCGCCTGGGACCGGATCTCGACGGCCGCCCGCGCCGCCGCCAACAGCACGGGCGTCGCGGTCGTCGACGCGCCCGTGCTCGCCAACGGGCGCCTGGAGCTCCGCTGGTACCTCCGGGAGCAGTCGATCTCACACGTGCTCCACCGCTACGGCAACCTGAGCGAGCGCGCGGCCGCCCAGTGAGATCGCGCCGACGGCGCGGCGGTACTCGCCGCGAAAATTCTCAGAATTGCTAACGCGCTCAGATCTGAGACGTCATCGTCAGAACGTTTGTGCCCTGTTGCATGTGCATCGTGGCACGCGCACGCGCCAGCGCCGAACGTATCAATCTTTCTCGATCGCGTAATTTCCAGATACTTAGCGAGCCGTTTTCTCCTTCAACTAGTGCGTGGCACCTCCGGTGCATTCCAGGTGCCTCGAGCGGAGACCTCCGTCTTCATCGCGAGGACCTGTCCCCCACGCTCGTGGGGCTCTGCCTCCTGGTCTCCCGCGAGGAGACTGCTATGCCGGGGACGATCGAACGGTCCGTTGTCGGGTGTATCGTGCCGACTGTCCTTGTAATCGCAATTCTGGGGGATGCCGTCCCGGGCTTCGCCGGCATCCTCGACGCCTCCTGGACCGCCCCCACGACGAATACCGATGGAAGCCCACTGACCGATCTGGGGTCGTATCGCGTCTACCTCGCCACCTCGGGAGCTCCTTGCCCGACGTCTTCTTCCTTCGCCGTCGCTTCTCCGACACCGAGCCCGGGTCCGAGCCAGATCGTGAGCTCGCGGCTCACGGGCCTCCGGGCCGGCACGTCCTATAGCGTCGCGGTGAGCGCAGTAGACCTCGCCGGGAGTGAGAGCGCGTGCTCCGGCACCGCGAGCGGCGTGGCGCGCGCCGAATTCGCTGTGAGCCCGACGGGCCCGGTGAATTTCGGCAGCGTAGGAGTCGGAAGCTTCGCCGAGCAAACCCTTACCGTGTCGAACTCCGGAGGAGGAACGGTCACAGGCGCGGCGGCCGTTGCGGCCCCCTTCAGCATCGTGTCGGGCAGCCCCTTCACGCTGAGCGGAGCGGGGGCGACGCAGGCCGTGCGGGTCCGCTTCACTCCAACAACGTCCACCACCACCGCGAGCGCGACCGTGAGCTTCACGGCGAACGGCGACACGATCTCCGGGATCGTGACCGGGACTGGCACCGGATCCGCCGCGGACACGATTGCGCCTTCGATCGCCATCACGTCGCCCACTTCCGCCTCGACCTTCGTCGCCACCGGCCCCTCGCTGGCGCTCGGCGGGACCGCTTCGGACAACGTCGGCGTGACGCAGGTCACGTGGACGAACAGCCGCGGCGGTAGCGGGACGGCCGCCGGCACGACGAGCTGGTCGGTGGGCGCGGTCGCGCTGCAGGCCGGCACCAACATCATCACCGTCACGGCGCGCGATGCTGCCGGCAACACCAAGCAGGCGACTCTCACGGTTAGCCTGAGCGACACCACACAGCCGACCGTCGCCGTGACCGGGCCAGCCTCTAGCGCGACGGTGACAGGCACAGTGACGGTGTCCGCTAGTGCCAGCGACAACGTCGGCGTCGCCGGGGTTCAGTTCAAGGTCGATGGCGCGAACCTCGGTGTCGAGGTCACGACGTCGCCGTACGCCACCACCTGGAGCTCAGCGACATTCGCGGACGGCGCGCACGTCGTGACCGCCGTGGCGCGCGACGCCGCGGGGAACGTCAAGACGTCGGCGGGCATCACCGTCACCGTGGCGAACGGCGCCCGCGATACGACCGGTCCGGTCATTTCCCAGCCAACCGCGTCGGCGACGTCGACGAGCGTGACGATCAGCTGGACGACGAACAAGCCGGGCGATGCGCAGGTGGAGTACGGGAAGCGGACAACGTATGGACGCCTGACGACGCTCGACAGTCGCCTCGTCACGTCCCACTCGCAGATCATCACCGGCCTGGCGCGACATACCTTGTACCACTTCCGGATCCGATCGCGCGATGCGGCCGGCAACCTCACGCTCTCGAGCGATTTCAGGTTCAGGACACGGTGAAGTCCGGTTTGTCCACTGACGTGGAGCGTTCTGTCCCGGGACCGCCGACGACCCGGAGACAAGCGCTCACTTACAGCCACTTCACTCAGCGGCACTGGTCATGCAGCGTGATCGGCTCGGGAGAAACCGATCATGAAAGCTGGGACGACCGTTGCGCTGGCGCTCCTGCTGTTACTCGCGCCGTCCCTGGCCGAGCCACAGCAACCGACGTCGAGCTCAGCTCGGCCCCGGCAGGAGAGCGAGCGGCTCCGGCAGGAGCTCGTCGTTCTCCTCGCGGACGTTCGGTCTGCGTCCGACGTCCTCCGCGCCCGATCGAGCTACGACGACTTCATATTCAGGCTCGACAAGATCGCCAAGCGCCTCTCGTCGATTCGCTCGAAACACCAGGGGCCGCTCAGTCGCGGAGACCACAGGGCGCTCGGTGTACCAATCGCCGACGCGTGCGCCTCCCTGTTTGCCTCCGCGAGCGACTGGAAGCAGGTTCGTCTCGCCGCGGGCGAAGTCGCCAGCGCCCAGGGCACGGTCGCTCGCGCCGCCCCCTGGGAGGTCGACTACTATCAGGCGCAGCTGCGGACGGCTCAGCTCAGGCACGCGGAGGCGCAGAAACGGCTCGCTGATCGCACGGGCACGACGCTGGCCCTGGTGCAGGCCGCGACGAAGGCGCAGGAGGAGTCGAAAAAGCAAGCCGTGGCGGTGCGGAAGTAATCGGCAACCCGGCTATCCATTTCTCGTTTCACTCCCACGCTCGCCTTCCCGCGACATCGCTCTCTCTTTGACCTCCGTGCGACGATTCGTTTAGGACGCCATTCGGTGATTCCGCCGGAGGAGGCCGCATGACCCGGTTCCGCGTCTGGGCGCCTCTGGCTAACCGTGTGCAACTGGCGCTGGGCAACGTACGCCATCCCATGCAAGCCGCTGAGCACGGATGGTGGTCGGCCCATCTCCCGCATGGTGGCGCCGACACCGACTACGCATTCGTCGTCGACGACAGCGCGCCACTGCCCGACCCGCGAGCGCCCTGGCAGCCGCGGGGTGTGCACGGAATGTCGCGACTCGTCGACCACACGGCCTTCGCGTGGAAGGACGCGGGCTGGCAGCCGCCGCCGCTGGCCTCGGCTGTGATCTACGAGCTCCACGTCGGCACCTTCACGCCTGCCGGAACTTTCGAGGCAATCATCGAGCGGCTCGGGCACCTTCGGACTCTCGGCGTCACGCACATCGAGCTGATGCCGGTCGCGGAATTTCCAGGGGCGCGCGGGTGGGGATACGACGGCGTCGACCTCTGGGCTCCCCGCCACGGCTATGGTGGGCCGGACGGCCTCAAGCGCCTGGTCAATGCCTGTCACGCACACGGACTCGCGGTGATCCTGGACGTCGTCTACAACCACCTCGGGCCGAATGGTAACTATCTCGGACGCTTTGGTCCGTACTTCACGGATCGCTACCGGACGCCGTGGGGCGATGCGATCAACTTCGACGGTCCTGAGAGCGACGAGGTCCGGCGCTTCGTTTGCGACAACGCGCTCATGTGGCTACGCGACTATCACCTGGACGGTCTGCGCATCGACGCCGCCCACGCCATCGTCGATACGTCGGCGGTGCATGTGCTCGAGCAGCTGGCCGACGAAGTCGACGCGCTCGAAGCCGAGCTCGGGCGACACCTGACGCTGATCGCCGAGAGCGATCTGAATGACCCGAGGCTCCTCCGGTCTCGTGAGGCGGGCGGTTATGGGCTCGACGCCCAGTGGGCCGACGATTTCCATCACGCGCTCCATGCCGTGCTCACCGGCGAACGGGACGGCTACTACGCGGACTTCGGGAGCCTCGCGGACCTGGCCAAGGCACTCGAGGCGGCGTTCGTTTACGATGGGCGCTACTCGGTGTTCCGGCGTCGCCGCCACGGTCGACCGGGCGCCGGACTGCCCGGTCACCGGTTCGTTGTGTCCCTGCAGAATCACGACCAGGTCGGCAACCGGGCTCGCGGCGAGCGCGTGAGTCACCTGGTCGAGATCGAACGCCTCAAGGTCGGGACAGCCCTGCTTCTCACCGCGCCATTCATCCCGTTGCTGTTCCAGGGCCAGGAGTGGGCCGCGTCGACGCCCTTTCAGTACTTCACCGATCACGATGACCCCGAGCTCGGCCGCGCCGTGAGCGAGGGCCGCCGCAACGAGTTCGTCGCGTTCGGCTGGAACCCGGCTGACGTCCCCGACCCTCAGAGCTCGGAGACATTCGCGCGCTCCAAGCTCGACTGGAGCGAGCTTGGACGAGAGCCTCACGCGAGCGTGCTCGACTGGCACCGACAGCTGATGCGGATCCGGCGTGAGCTTCCGGCGCTCGGCGACCGCGGCCTGGAGCCGATCCGGGTCCGGTTCGACGAGACGGCGCGCTGGCTCGCGGTCGACCATGGGCCGCTCACGGTCGCCTGCAATCTCGGAGACACGAGCACGCGCGTACCCGTCGAGCGCGGAGGCCTCCGTCTGCGACTGGCCTCGGACCCGAGCGCCAAGCTCGTCGGGGACAGCGCGGAGCTGCCGCCCGTAAGCGTGAGTATCCTGGTCGAGCACGCGGACGCCTGAGCCGGAAGACCGAGACGATGACCCCAGCGGAAATCTTTCAGAAGTTCGAGCGCGATCGCGAGGCGTTTACCCGGGTCCCCACTGCGACTTACCGGCTGCAGCTCGGGCCTCAGCTGACCTTCGCCGAGCTGGGCGAGATCATCCCGTACCTGTCGGCCCTGGGGATCTCCGACTGCCATCTGTCGCCGTTCCTGCTTCCCTGCTCTGAGGCATCGCACGGCTACGACGTCGCCGACCACGGGCAGCTCAATACCGCGCTCGGCACCGAGGCCGACTACGGCGCGCTCGTCGAGACGCTCCAGCGGCACGGCATGGGCCAGATCATGGACATCGTGCCGAACCACATGGGCATCTCGGGCAGCCGCAACCGCTGGTGGATGGACGTGCTCGAGAACGGCCGGGCCTCGGCCTACTCGGGGTTTTTCGACATCGAGTGGGAGCCGATCAAGCCCGAGCTGAAGGACAAGGTTCTGCTGCCCATGCTCGGCGACCAGTACGGTCGCGTCCTGGAAAACCAGGAGCTGCGGCTCGAATTCGACGACGGCGCCTTCAGCATCCGCTATTACGAGAGCGTGCTGCCGGTGGCGCCCGTCACCTACGTAGCCATCCTGAGCCTTCGCCTGGACGAGCTCGAGCAGACCCTCGGTGCGAAGGACTCACACCTGCTCGAGCTGCGCAGCATCGTCACGGCACTCGGTCACCTGCCCCAGGAAACGGAGCCCGACGCGACGCGGCTCGCCGAGCGCCAGCGGGAGAAGGAGATCGTGAAGCGTCGCCTGGCGGCGCTCGTACGCGACTCGGCCTCGATCCGGGCGTTCGTGGACGAGAACGTGCACCGATACAACGGCATCAAGGGTGATGCCCGGAGCTTCGACCAGCTCGACGAATTGATCGCGCGGCAGGCGTACCGCCCCGCCTTCTGGCAGACCGCCGGTGACGAGATCAACTACCGGCGCTTCTTCGACATCAACGAGCTGGCGGCGATCCGCATGGAGGAGCCGGCGGTCTTCGAGGCGGCGCACCGTCTCGTGTTCCGCCTGGTGCGCGAGGGCGCCGTGACGGGCCTGCGTATCGACCATCCCGACGGCTTGTTCGCGCCCATCCGCTATCTCCGCGATCTGCAGCGCCGGTGCTTCCTCGAGCGCGCCCGATACCTCCGGCAAGCCGAACACGGGGACACGACCGAGCCGGCCGAATGGGAAGCGGCCGTGCTGAGCGAGCTCGATCGCCGGATCGCCGAGCACGAGGCGGCCGAAGACTCCTCCGGCGGTGAAAACGTTGGGCACGGCGGGCTCGGGCTCCTGGCGCGCTGGTCGGCGACGCGCCGCGCGGTCCCCGGCCGGCTGATGCGTGCGGTGCGGGCGATGCTGGGCACACCCGCCCCGACCGACAACGTCGCCCGCCCCTTCTACATCGTGACCGAGAAGATCCTGATGCCGGAGGAACGGCTGCCCCCGCGCTGGCCGGCGGCGGGGACCACCGGCTACGCGTTCCTGAATGCGGTCAACGGCCTGTTCGTCGACCCGGCCGGCGCCCAGAGCCTGACGATGACGTACGAGCGGTTCGTCGGCGCGCGTCTCGAGTTCGCCGAGGTGGCCTACCAGTCCAAGCGCCTGGTGATGGAGACCACGATGGCGAGTGAGATCGCCATGCTCGGTCAGCGCCTCGGCCGCATCTCCGAGCGGCGGCGCTCGGCCCGCGATTTCACCGATCGGATGCTCACCGAAGCGCTGCGCGAGGTCATCGCATGTTTTCCGGTTTACCGGACGTACGTCGCGACCACCGACGCCGACGTGGCCGAACGCGACCGCCGGTACGTGAAGGCGGCGGTGGCCGAGGCGCAGCGCCGCAATCGGTCGATGAGCGCGTCGATCTTCGAATTCATCGGGAGTCTCCTGTGGCTCGCCCTGCCGGCTGACATGAGTGACGCCGAGCGCGAGGAGGTCGTCGACTTCGTCCGGCGCTTCCAGCAGCTGACCGGGCCCTTCACGGCGAAGGGGATCGAGGACACGGCCTTCTATCGCTATCACCGCCTCATCTCGCTCAACGAGGTGGGAAACCATCCCGACGTCTTCGGCATCAGCCCCGAGGAATTCCACCGGCGTTGCCTCGAGCGTCTCGCACACTGGCCGGCCGCTCTCTCCGTACTCTCGACCCATGACACGAAGCGCGGCGAGGACGTGCGGGCGCGGATCAACGTGCTGTCGGAGATCCCCGACGAGTGGCGAAGCCGGGTCCGCGCGTGGCATCGCTTCAACCTGGCGAAGAAGACGCGAGTCGACGGTGAGCCGGCGCCCGACAACAACGAGGAATACCTCCTGTACCAGACGCTCGTCGGCGCCTGGCCGATGGGATCGGACGCGGCAGAGCACGACGCATTCGTCGAGCGCATTCAGCGTTACATGCACAAGGCACTGCGCGAGGCCAAGGTGCACGTGAGCTGGATCAATCCCCGTCCCGAGTACGACCAGGCGGTTCGCAGCTTCATCGCCCGGCTCCTGGACCGGTCGCAGCCAAACGAGTTCCTCGACGACTTTCGTCCCTTCCAGGCCCGAGTGGCCGAGGTGGGCCTCTACAACTCCTTGTCCCAAACAGTCCTGAGGTTGACCGCTCCCGGCATTCCCGAGCTCTATCAGGGCGCCGAGCTCTGGGACCTGAATCTCGTCGACCCGGACAACCGTCGACCCGTGGATTTCACGCGCCGTCAGGCCGTGCTGGCCGGGCTGCGCGGTCGGATCGAGGCCGCGGGCGCCGATTTGATGGGGCTGGCGGGCGAGCTACTCGAGCAACGCCACGACGGCCGCGTCAAGCTCTACGTCATTCAACGCGGACTGGCGTACCGCCGGGAACACGCACAGCTCTTCCTGAGTGGCGACTACGTCCCGCTCGAGATCAGCGGGGCGCGGGCGAATCACGTCTGCGCCTTTGCGCGGTCGCACGGCGAAGAAGAGGTCATCGTCGTCGTCCCACGGCTCCTGTCGACGCTGATCGGGCCCGGGATGCCGGTAGGATCTCAGGTGTGGGGCGAAACCGGCGTGATCCTGGCGGGAGGCGGTACTCGGGCCTACCGAAACCTCTTCACCGCCGAGACCGTCGAGAGCGAAAACACACGCGACGGGCATCAGGCATTACCCCTCGGCGCTGTGTTCTCGCGTTTCCCGGTCGCAGTACTCGAGCGTACGAAGCGTTCGTGAACGGCAGGCTTGTTAGGCCCTAGCGCGCCGCGTATCCATTGCCGTTGTCCGGACCGATCCACTTGTGGTGGTTCAGGTCATAGCGCACGCCAATAGACGTGAACGGCACCCGCACGTTGTCGAAGACTACGTGCAGCGTGTAGCCCCACCATGTGTTCCGCCCCACCCCGAGATCCTCGAGGATCGCCTTGAAGTTGAGACCGATTTCGAGTCCGACCTGGCGCTCGCGCAGCTCCGGAAGCCCATGCGGATAGCCCTTGGAGCCATACGTGAATGAGAGGAGCAGGTAGCGCAGCGGGCCCACGTTGAGGCTGAGCCGGCGGGCGAGCCCCGCAATGTGCAGATCTGCCGTGTAGATCTCGTTCGAGTAATCGCGCCCTGGGCCCTCGACCGCGCAGCAGACGTCGTTCTTGGGAGGTGGCAGGAGATATCCGTGACGAAATCCCAGGAGGTCGTCGAGCTCGAGCGCTGAGATCAGCGCCGCCGTGCCGACGCCCAGGATGTCCATGGTGAGGTCTTGCCAGGCGAATCCATAGACGTTGGTCCCGTCGCCGATCTCGAACACGAGGCCGGTGAGCGTGGCCACTCCGGCGCTCATCAAAATCGAATCGCGGCGGGAGAACCCCATCACGCCATAGAGGTTCGCGAGCTCCTTGGTGACGATCGCGTAATCGACGAAATGCGAAGCCTTGTCGGCGCCGCCCGCGTAGGTGTCGCGGCCGAACATGCCCTCGCTGGCCCAGTGAAATGTCTCGCGCGGAGTTTCGAGGAACGTGCTGATCGACCCGCCCGCGATGACGCCGGCCGATACGACGGAGGCGAGGAGCCATTGCCTCCTCGCGTACCCTAGCCACCGCGTCTCGGCCGTCGCCTCATCGGATGGCGCCACCTCGGATCCGGCCTGCTCCCGGAGATGGAATTCGGAGCACGCATCTGGCGGATCCTCGCTCAGGAGCCGAAATGGCTGACAGGGGGATGAGCCGTCGGTCGGGATAGCGCCGGATAGCTCCAGGGCCGCGAGGGATCTCGGCAGGAGCAGTAGAACGAGGGCGAAGACGAGAGCCGGTCGACGCAGGCGTTACCCCCGCCCTCTGCTCAGCCCGGTCTCGATCGACAGTGCGGCGGTCACGTTGGTCCCTCGGCCCGGATCTCTGACTCGCACCCGCGTCGCGGCCTGACAAGGCGCTACCTGAGCAACGAACGAGCAGCGAACCGGTCAGATTGTGCCCCAGGAAGGTCGCGCCGCACCGGAAAGTTCGACGCCGCGTCGAGGGCCCGACGCGCGCGGCCTAGGTAAGGCTCGCACGGAAGAGGCGACTGCCGGCCGGGCAGAACCGGCGGCTGTGCGGCCCTAGGCCTGACGGCCGGGAAGAAGTCGCTCGTGAACGACAGGCGGATCGCAAAGCAAGTGATTGACGTTACTGGAGCCGGCGGCGGGGCTTGAACCCGAGCCATTCTTGCGGCCTGGATGATCTGCGTCAAGGACTCCGCGGTCTCGGGCTCGCGCCACCGAATTCTCCGTCATCGACTTTCGTCGAGCGTTCGGCCTCGGCGGCATGCGCGAAAGGCGCCACGCTGAACCCCGCCCGGCGCCAGCCTTCGAGCCCACCGCTCAGCGGATGGATCGCCTTGAAGTTGTACGACGCCAGACGGAGGGCCAGCCTGGCGCTTGTCGCCTCTCTGGGCTCTTCACAGTAGAAGACTAGCTCGCTGCCGCGCGGAAGCCGGTGGTGCGGATGCCGAAGCGCCTCGGGGGCCAACCGCTGCGCCCCCGGAATCCCGTACGGAGCCGCCTCGACATCCAGTGCCGTTCTCAGATCGACCAGCACGAGAGCGTCACCGGCCTCTAGCCGCCGTTGGAGCTCGATCGCGGTGATGCGAGCCTTCACAAGATGGCGCAGGAAATACTGCCGTCGGGTGTACTTGAACAGGAGGTAGACCAAGAAGGCCCCGACGATGACGGTCAGCAACGGCACCTTGACCCGCATGCCAAAGGCGAGAGCCATGTCGACGACATCAGCGCAGAGATAGCCGAGGCTGATCCAAATTCCAGCCCAGAGCAGGGCGCCGGCCGCAGCATAGCGGAGGAAGCGGTCGACGCCGATGGGCACCGCGCCGGCGAGGCCTGCGGCCAGCGGGTTCATACCAGGCAGAAACTTGGCCAGGATCAGATACCGTGCGCGATGAGCAGCGAAGCGCTCCTTCGCCTCGCGGATCAAGGAGTCCGGGTCGAGGGAGAAGCGGCACAGAGTCGCGAGCACTCGCGTTCCGTATGAGCGCCCGAGTGCGTACCAGAGCGCGTCGGCGCCGAGCGTGGCGGCGGTTGCGGCACCGATGGCGAACGCGAAGTTCATCCGGCCTGAGCCGCATAGCACTCCGGCCCCAACCAGTATCGGGACAGCAGGAGCTGGCATGCCGGCCTGCACGGCAAACGCCCAGCCGAAGAGCACCACCACGCCGTACTCGACAAGAAGGTCAGGCATCGAGACGCCGCTGGGATCTCACGCGGGCGCCTCCTGCTCCTGGGCCGGGCCATGTCTCTTCGATCGATCGAACCAGTTCGGTCATGCTGGTTCCAGAGGCGATGAGGTGAGCGCCGCTGCACCGCAGCAGGCCGAGGAGATATCGCCCCGCCTGGTCCACGTGCGCGACATCGGTCAGGTCCAGATAGAGCGGGCGATCACCACGCATCGAGCACGTCGCGAGCCAGCACTCCTCCACCTCGCTAACCCACGTTCCGACGAGATCGCCCTCGAGCTTCAGGCGGATTCGATCGGGCTCCGGCTCTACTGTAATCCTCAGCATGTCACCGCTCCCAGAACCGACTACTTGGTCGTCGTGGATGCCCGCGTGTCGGCGCGTTGTAGGATCTCGGTGGCGATTTCATGCGCCAGCGCGCCGAGGACCTGGTTCATCCCCAGGACGAGTGCCTGGTAGCCGTCTCGCGCGACCGGCTCACTGATCGTGGTGCGCTTCAGCGCGAGCTCCTTACCGCCCCGGCCGACGAGGCGCCAGCGCGCGTCGAGCGTGACCTGCCCGCCGGGTGAGCCCTCGAATCGCAGCACGACCACGACCACCTGGTAGTCGAGCACCGGGTCAATCCGGCCGCGCCACGGAAACACTGCGATCCGCTCGCTGCCGATCCGCATGGCGAGGTCGTCGGCGAGAACCTGGGCAATGCCGGCTTGCAGTGGCTCCGCCCAGCGGTGATACGTCGAGATTTCTACCTCGCCGGCAGCGTTGCGCGTGACGATCTGCGTCCGGTTGAGATAGCCGGGCACCAGCACCGGGCCGACGCCCACACCGGCGCTCGAAACTGCGGCGGGAGTGGAGTCGCCCGGCGACGTGGAGGTCGACGAGAGCACGTAATATCGGGTCGGATCCGCGACCCCCGCGCACCCCGCGACGACCAGTGCGATCGCGGCGAGGACGAGCACGGCGCCTCGGCGCGCGTGATGGCGTGTCATCGGCCGTTCGCGCTCGGACGGCGGACGCCATAGATCAGCGCGTTCGGATTCCGCTCCAGGAAATCGGCCAGCGACCCCAGGGCCCGTACGCTCTCACGAAGGTCGAGCATCGTCTGGCCGAGCTCGTAGCCGAGCGGGGAATCCTGACTGAGCGTCCCGTCGACGCCGCCCAGGGTTACCTGCGCGCGCTCCAGTGTGACGCCGAACGTGTTCGACGTCTTCTCCAGCGACGTGAGCAGCGGATCGACGTGTGCGTCGATTTTCGCCACGACGCGGCGGGCCTCCTGCACGAGCGCCGGCGCCTCGGCGAGGGTCGCCTGAGCGGACTTGAGGGTGGCCTGGGCCTCCCCGGAGAGCGGGCCAACCTGAGCATTCAGGTTCCCGGCGAGCGTGTCCACCGTCCGGATGAGGCCGCGGGCGTCGACGAGACCCTCGTCGAGGCTCTTCAACGAGCTGGCGACGTGCGGGGACTTCAGGATCCGCCGCGCTTCCTCGACCGTTCCCAACACTGACTGCGCGATCTCCTTGAGAGGCAGCTCCGCGATCGTATCGCTGAGCCGTTCGAGTTTCGCCTCCCATTTCTCGAGATCGGTCGGGACCGTCGGCATCTCGAGCACCGAGGGGTCGAGGCTGCGTAGCACGATCGGCGCGCCGGGGAATTCGTCGAGCGCGACGTAGAGGACGCCCGTCACGAAGCTCTGGGCTCTCAGCTGACCACGAATGGAGCGCTCCTTGATCGCGGTCTGGATCGCGGCCGGGATGTCCTGTGGCGGTACTCCTCGTATGCTGTCTGGTTCCATATCGACATAGACTCCGACCAGCGATTTACCCCAGCGGATTTGCACGTCCTTGACTCCGCCGATCCGGACGCCCCGATACATCACCGGCGCGCCCTTTTGGAGGCCGGTCACCGCGGAGTCGAAATACATCACATAGCGAAACTTCTGCCTGAACAGACCGGTACCGCCCCAGAACAGCAGGCCGGCCACGAGCACGATGCCGGCGCCGAGGACGAAGGCGCCGATGACGGTCGGGTTGGCGCGCACACTCATACGGCGGCACCTCCTGTCGCGGCATCCACCGCGCCGCGCCGCAGGAACGTCCGGACCGTGGGGTTCGGGCTCTCGTCACGCAGCGTCTTGGGATTACCGTAGGCGATCATGGTCCGTGTCTCGCCGTCGAGGAACACGGAGTTGTCGGCGATGGCGAAGATGCTCGGCAGCTCGTGTGTCACGACCACCATGGTGGCGCCGAGGCTGTCGCGCAGCTCCAGAATGAGGTCGTCGAGCCTCCGCGAGCTGATCGGATCCAGCCCGGCCGACGGCTCGTCGAAGAACAGGATGTCCGGGTCGAGCGCCATGGCACGCGCGACGCCGGCCCGCTTCAGCATCCCGCCGCTGACCTCGGAGGGATAGAACTCCTCGTAACCGGCCAGGCCCACCAGCGCGAGCTTCAGCGACGCGATCTCGCTGATCTGGCGCGCCGGCAGTCGCGTGAACGTCTGGAGTGGGAGACCGACGTTCTCGGCGAGGGTCATCGAGCTCCACAGCGCCCCGGCCTGGAACGACACACCCAGCCGCCGCCGCCGCTCGTCCCGCACTTCGGGCGGCGAGCCCCAGAAGCTCTCGCCGTCGTACACCACGTCGCCCCGTGCGGGCTGCTTGAGGCCGACCATGTGATTGAGCAGCGTGCTCTTGCCAGAGCCACTGCCGCCCATGATGACGAACACCTCGCCCCGCCGAATGACGAAGTCCAGGTCGTGCTGGATGACGTAGCTCCCGTACGCCATCGTTAAACCACTCACGTGAATGCGCGCGTCCCGGTCAGAAGCCGAGGACATGGAGGATGACCGCGAACATCCCGTCGAGAACGATGAGCCAGACGATCGACGTCACGACGGCGGAGGTCGCCGCCAGACCGACTGCGGACGCGCTGCGCCCCGACTGCATCCCGCGCAGGCAGCCGGCCAGCGCCACCACCACGCCGAACACCGCGCTCTTGGCGATGCCGATGAGAAGGT
>Ga0307469_10000209_pt1 | contig 22614 bp, 21 predicted proteins | sample atmos_gasesAM2C__FD_203084 | JGI IMG/M metagenome (GOLD analysis project Ga0307469, IMG submission 203084) | Hardwood forest soil microbial communities from Morgan-Monroe State Forest, Indiana, United States - atmos_gasesAM2C_515 | ecosystem: Environmental > Terrestrial > Soil > Temperate... | reverse complement strand
CAGGCTCGAGTCTCTGGTCTGTCATGATTTTCGTTCGAGGGAGACACTCCCGTGAGCCAGATTCCAGGCGCGGTTCGCAGCACCTTTCGAGAGTGGAGAGCTTTTCGCCGACAAACCGGCGCGTGGTCTGTGCTTCCAATCCTCACGTCCGCCGCATTTTTCCTCGGTTTCTTTGTATGGCTCGGCTACTACACGCTATTCGGGCCTCACATGGGATCTTGGCGCCTCTACGCACAAATTCTGCAAATTCCACTGATAGTGATCTACGCATTAGTGTGGACAAGGTGTGAGCGATATGTCCGAAGCTACGAGGTCAAAAAAGTGCGTCGTGCACGCTACGAGAAGTGGCGTTAATTCGTGGAGCGGCGGGCGTCCCCGCCCGCCGGACGGGCGAGACGCCCGTCCCTCCATTGTTTTAGGATCGGGTCGTCACAGATTCTGAATTGAGAACTCCGAGTGCGCTCAGCATCTCGTCTACCGCAGCCGTACCCGTCCGCACGCAGTCTGGCACGCCGATTCCCCTGTAGCCGTTTCCGGCCAACGCGAGTCCCGGCCACTTTTTCCGCAGGGTTTCAATCCGCTCCAGGCGATCGAGGTGGCCGACGCCGTATTGCGCCATCGCGCCTTTCCACTTGAACACGCGAGTGAAGAGCGGCTCGGCTTTGAGGCCGATGATCTGCTGAAGTTCTTCGCGGACGATAGTGAGGATCTGCTCGTCGGAGAGCGCGAGCATTGGCTCGCCGCGGGCGCCGCCCAAGAAGCAGCGCAGGATGGCGCGGTCGTCGGGGGCGCGATGCGGGAACTTGTTGTGCACGAACGTGGCGGCCAGCATGCGCTTGCCCTCGCTGCGGGGCACAAGGAATCCGAAGCCCGGAGGGAGCGAGTCACGCACCTGCTTCCCGTAGCCGAGAGCGACGGTGACTGAGGAGCTGTATTGGATCGCAGCCAGCTCGGCGGCGAGGTCGTGGCCGCTTCGTTGCAGAAGGGCGGCGGCCGTGTGCGTGGGCAGCGCGACGATGACCGCGTCGAACTGATCGGACTGCAATCCGGCGGAGACTACCCAGCCGCCCGCCTCGGGAGAAATTGCTTGCACGGACGTTTCTGTTTTCAGCGATGAGGCGTCGAGCGTGGCCACCAGCGCGTCGACCATCTGCTGCATGCCTTCCTGCAACGACGTGAACAGCGGACGCGGTTTCGTCTTGGGCCCGCGCGCCATGGCGGCGCGGGCGGCCAGCATCGCGCGGCCCAGGCTGCCGTGCTTGGCTTCCATCTCGGCGAAGCGCGGGAGCACGGCGCGCACGCTGAGTTGCGACGCTTCGCCGCCATACACGCCGGAGAGCAGCGGGTCGGCGAGGCGGTCGACCATCTCGGGTCCATAGTGGCGCTCGACGAAGGCGGCGACCGTTTCGTCTTCGGTGGCTTTGCGCGGAGGATGAAACCATTCGCGCGCCATGCGGAACTTGGTTTGCATCGAAAATAGCGGCGACATCACCGTGGGCGCGAGCTTGGTCGGGACCATGAACATCAGCCCGTCGGGCATTTCAATCAGCTTGCCGTGGACCACGATGTAGGTCTTGCGGTCGGCGTCGTTCGAGCCGATGAGCTGGTCGCCCAGGCCGATCTTCTTACAGAGCTCGATAGCCCAGGGCTTTTCAGTGAGGAACGAGTCGGCGCCAGCCTCGAGGATGCAGCCGTCGACCTTGTCGGTGACAAGCACGCCGCCCCAACGCGTGCTCGCTTCGTAGAGGACGTACTCGACCTCGACGCCCGCCCGGCGCTTTTCTTCGAGCGCGTAGGCGGCCGAAAGGCCGGAGATACCACCGCCGATGATGGCTAGACGTTTCATGGGTTTGGCTATCAGCTCTCAGTTCTCAGCTTTCAGTACCGAGCTACTGGCTACCGGCTACTGGCTTCTGGGTTTGTGCTTCGAGCCGCGAGCTACGAGCAAGAATCGCAGATTCCGCCCTTCGTCTTACTTCGCGTGCTTTGCGGATTTCCTTCGCGAGCTTTGCGGTTAAAAGCTTTTCGAGCCAAGACAAACACCTTGAACCGCAAAGTGCGCTAAGAACATCCGCCAAGGGCGCGAAGAAAATCTGGAGGGAAACAGATCCCACCAACTGTCACGCATCCTGCTTTTGTCGACTCTTCACGATCTCCGCCAGGGCCGCGATCAGCTTCGGGGATTCGTTCAGCGAGTCGGCACGCCACAGGCGCAGATCGTGCTTTTTCGCGAATTCCTGAAAGCCAATATCAATATCGTAAAGCACTTCGACGTGATCGCATAGGAAGCCGATGGGCTGCACGAAGATTCCGGTGTGCCCTTGGGTCTTGAGGTCGAGAATGGTTTCTTCGACCGTGGGGCCAAGCCATGTTCCCCCCGACATGCCCTGGCTCTGGAATGCGAATTTCCATTCTTCGGGTTGCAGTTCTGACTCGCGGGCAATGAGTTCGGCGGTCTCGCGCGTTTGCACTTCGTAGGAATCGCCTTCGGCAATCGTGCGTTCGGGCACGCTGTGCGCGGTGAAGATGACGGGCAACTTGGCTCCGGCTTCGAGGGAAGCTTCAGTACGCCCCGACTTGAGCTTCTCGACGAAGGCTTCGATGAGAAGCGGATGGTCATGCCAGGACTCGACGAAATCAAGCTGGAATGGTGGACCCTGCGGTCCATCAACCGCCTTGCGGTACAGGCCGACGCTGGTGCGGGAATTTTGTGGCGCGAGGCAGATGGCGACTACGCGCTGTATGCCGTCGGTCGCGATCTTCTTCACCACGTCGGGGATGAACGGCTTCCAGTTGCGCATGCCGACGTAGACCGGAAGATCCAGTTCGTGGGCGAGAAGTTCTCCCTGGCGGGCCGTGATTTCGTTCATGGGCGAGTGGCCGATGAGCGAGTAGCGGTGCTGAACTTCTTCAATCACCTGAGACGGAACGGGGCGGCCGCCGGTGACGTGGCGCATGAACTCTGGTATGTCGTCGACCGAATCGGCCGTGCCGTGGGCAAGAAGAAGGACGGCGGTTTGGGTGGAGGCGGTCATGGCTTTCCGCAAAAGTCAAAGGCTTTGACCACAGAGAGCACGGAGGTACACAGAGGAAGACCAATCTCTGTGGAGCCCCGTGCCCTCTGTGGTTAGCTCTTCCCTGAATGCTCCTGCACGAACTTGCAAAGGCGTTTCACGTTGTCGACCGGAGTTTCGGGCAGGATGCCGTGGCCCAGGTTAAAGATGTGACCGGGGCGACCTGCGGCGCGACGCAGGATGTCTTCGGCGCGCGGCTGGATTTCTTTCCAGTCCGCAAACAGGACCACGGGGTCCAGATTCCCCTGCACCGCACCCTTGAAATTCATCAGGCGCCAGCCTTCATCGAGCGGGATTCGCCAGTCGAGTCCAACGACTTCCGCACCCGTTTCTTTCATCGAGGGCAACAGGGTTGTGCTGTCCGTTCCGAAATAAATGATGGGAACGCCGGTCTTCTGCAGGCGCTTCACCAGGTCAGTCACATGCGCCAGCACGTAGCGGCGATAGTCCTCGACACTGAGACAGCCCACCCAACTGTCGAAGATCTGGATGGTGTCGGCGCCGGCGCGCACCTGCTCGGCAGCGTACTCGCTGGTGACCGCGACCAGCTTGCCCATGAGGTCGTTCCACGCGGTGGGAGAGGAGTACATCATTTTCTTCGTGTGCACGTAGTTGCGCGAACCGCCGCCTTCGATCATGTAGCTCGCGAGCGTGAAGGGCGCGCCGCAGAAACCGATCATGGGGAGCTTATCGCCGAAATGTTTGCACACAATGCCGATGGCTTCGGCAACATAGCCGAGGTCGGAGGCCCGATCGGTGCGCAGGTGCGTGATGTCTTGGTGGTCCCGCACCGGCTTTTCGATAACGGGTCCCTCTCCGGCTTCGAAGCGGAAAGGGAGGCCCATCACTTCGAGCGGCAGAAGCAGGTCGGCAAAGATAATCGCGGCATCCACGCCGATAGCCTCGGCGGCCGTGATGGTGACTTCGGCGGCGAGGTCGGGCTTCTTGCAGATCTCGATGAGCGAATGCTGTTTGCGAACGGCCCTATATTCGGCCATGTAGCGCCCGGCCTGGCGCATGAACCAGACGGGCGTGCGGTCGACGGGCAGAGCCTTGCAGGCTTTGATGAAGCGGGAGTCAGGGGCAGACATGAATGTGTAACTGTAACATTTTTGGGGTAAAACCCTTTACCACACAGGACACAGAGGAGCATGGAGGAAAACCATAGGTGGTTTCTCTGTGCTCTCGGTGTCCTCTGTGGTTTCGGAGATTTTCCTGACTCAAGAGCGCGTCAGTTTTTCCAAATTGATGCGGCTGCCATGCTGGTGAATGTCGGTGACGATGTTGAGGGCCAGGGCCAACGCGCGTCGTCCGTCCTCGAGCGTGACCACAGGAGTCGAGCGGTGGCGGACCGCATCGAGGAACGAGCGCAGTTCGGCGCGCAGGGGTTCTTCGGAAGTCACTGGCGGTTTGAGCATGCCGATCTGCGGGTTGACGGACGGGGTGGCGTGCGCCGACCCGTCGCCCACAGTGAACGCGACCACGTCTTGTCGCCCGTAATCGATCGAGATGTACTGGCGCGGCTGGAAGAAGCGCAGCTTGCGGATTCGCTCGGTCGAGACGCGACTGGCGGTGAAGTTGGCGACGCAGCCGGAAGCAAACTCGAGGCGCACGTTGGCGATGTCGGTTTTCCTGGAAAGAATCGGCAGCCCGACGGCACGGACTTCCTGCACCGGCGACTTCACGAACGACAGCACGATGTCGAGATCATGGATCATCAGGTCCAGTACCACGTCGACATCGAGCGCGCGGGGCGTGAAGACGCTCATGCGGTGGACTTCGAAAAACATGGGCTGGGTGATCAGCGGGACGGTGGCGCGGACCGCCGGGTTGAAGCGCTCCAGATGCCCAACCTGCGCGATGCGGCCTTTCTCCGCAGCCAACTTGACGAGTTCGTCGGCCTCGGTGAGCGAAGGCGCCAATGGCTTTTCGATCAGCACGTCGACGCCGGATTGCATCAGCATACGCGCGGTCGCCAGATGATCGACGGTGGGGACGGTAACCGAGGCGGCCTGGACTTCGCTGTGCGTGGTGAGCAACTGGTCAAGCGATCCGAACGAGCGGCATTTGAATTCACGAGCAACGGCGTCGGCGCGAGCCACGTCGCGATCGACCACCCCGAGCAGGCGGAGCGGCTCGCCCTGCTGTTCGAGTTCCTTATAGACGCGCGCGTGGTTGCGGCCGAAGGCGCCGACTCCCACGACGACGACGTTGACGATGCTGGCTGGGTCCAGGGCGAATTCCCGGCAGCCGGTTGCCGCCGCCCTGGATTGTACTCACGAACGGCAGCGGCGCGTATCGGGATTTGCCGCCGTAGCCTTTGTTACAAACGGGTCTTTTTCAGGATCGCGACCTGTCCGGCATGGTAAATCTCATGTTGCGCAACGCCCTGCAGCATGAAACCGATGTCGTATTTCTTGCCGGGGACGCGTTCGCGCAGGCGCGCGTCGGGGAGAGCCGCCACCGTTCTTAGAAGAGCGGCGTGGGCCGCCTTCACGTGGGCGACAGCTCTTTTCCATGCGGAAGCGCTCTTGTCAGTGACCGGCGGAAAGTTTTCGGCGTCGTTGAGTTGAAGAGCCTTGCCAAACTTGCCAAGCACGATGCGGCGGTTCACGGCGTCGTCCCAGGCCGCGATGTGCAAGACGATTTCCCAGATACTGTGAGTTTCCGGAAGAGGGTGCGCTGCGGCAGTGGCCGCGTCGACGTCGACGAGCAGTTCGAGCACGGCGGGACCGTGCCAAGCGTCGCCTTCGAAGGCATTGCGCAGTTGTTCCACGAGAAGTGCGGCTTCGGCGTTGCGGCTAGTTAGCGACGATGGTGATTTGGGCTTGGTTGGCGGCATCTCGCACTCCGTCTCCGTCGAGGAGTAGGCATTTGCCCGCGTCGAGCGCCAGGCAGGTGGCGCCGGCAGCGCGCATGACATCGATGGTTTTGATGCCGATGACCGGCACATCGAAGCGCATATCTTGATTGGGCTTGGCGATTTTGACGACGGTGAGTGCGCGGCTCAGGGTGGAGGCGTCGCCCGCGAGAGAACGCATCAACTGGCCGGCGCGTTCGATGGTCGCATCGGTGCCTTCCATGGCCTCGACGGCGACGCAGGCAGCTTCGGCGACGACCACGGTTTGTCCGATGTCGTATTGCGCGAGGTGTCCGGCGACCGCGCGGCCGTAGTCGATATTCTTCTGCTCTTCGGCGGAAGGCGGGCGCGCGGTGAGCACTCCGGACTTGGCAAGGAGCGGTTCGAGGAAGGTGGTGGAGTTTTCGAGGACGATGCCTTCGTCGCCAAGTACCTTGGCGACCGCGCCGAGGAGCGCGTCGGTGTTGCGGGTGCGAAGGGAGAGCAGCAGCTTGGCGAGACGCCAATCGGGCTTGATGCTCGAGAAGATTTGGTTGTGCTTGACCTGTCCGGCCATGACGGCGCGGTGGACGCCTTCGCGCTGGAAAGTTTCGATCAGCTTGGAAAGTTCGCCGAGCGAGAGCCAGTGGACGCTGGCAGCTCCGCGGTCTTCGATCTCGCGAGAGGTCTCTTCTTTTATCGCGGCAACCACGACATCGAGGCCTTGCGCGCGGGCGGCGTCGAGGATCAAGAATGGAAATTTGCCGTTGCCTGCGATGAGGCCGAGTTTTTGTTTGTCGAGAGCCACGCTGGCGGACAGTCTAGCACTCGGACGCGGAAGGCTTGCCAACAGCCAAAAGCCAGCAGTTACTTAATCACACCCCGCTCGGAACTCTCCACAAACCGAATCAGCATCTGGACATCTTCCCCGAGATCGGTTTCCGATTTCAGTTTTTGGACCGCCTGCGTGGTGTTGAGCTTCGAGGCAAGAAGGATCTTATAGGCGTGATGGATTTTGCGGAGGCGCTCCTTACTGAAGCCGCGGCGCTCGAGGCCGACGGAGTTCATGCCGTAGGCATGAGTCCCACGCTCGGCCGAGGTCTTGGAAAATGGCAAAACATCCTGGGTGATGGTCGTGCCCCCGCCGATGAAGGCGTGCGTTCCGATGCGCACGAAATGGTGAACCGGGCAGAGCGCGCCCACCTGCGCCCAGTCTTCAACGATGACGTGCCCGCCCAGGGTGGCGGCGTTGGCCAGGATCACGTGATCACCGATGCGGCAGTCGTGCGCGATGTGGGTGTAGGCCATTACCAGCACGTGGTTGCCGACCTGGGTGAGGCCTCCGCCTTTTACAGTGCCGCGGTTGATGGTCACGAACTCACGAATCTCGTTGTGGTCTCCGATTTCGAGGCGCGTCGGTTCGCCGGCGTAGCTCAGGTCCTGGGGCGCGAGGCCGATCGAGGAGAACGGGAAGAAGCCATTATCGGCGCCGATCCTGCTGGGGCCTTCAATGACAACGTGGGAGACGAGGGTGCAGTTCTCGCCAAGTTCGACGTTCGGGCCCACGGTGCAGTAGGGGCCGATCTTGCAGGTAGGATGGATTTTCGCGGCCGGATCGACGATGGCGGTGGGGTGGATGGTCATTCGCGGCTATGGATGATTTAGCGGTCTGGGAAAGGCCAACCTCAGGGGCTTAAGCCCTAATCCTTAGAGCGTTTGATGGCACGGCTGAAGCCGTGCCCTTCCGAAAACCTGCTCCCGAAGATCTTTGTCTTACGTCACTGCGATGTCGTACATCATTGCGAGGGCGCCACGCCCTCCCCACTGCCGGCAAGACGCCACCGGTACCCACGTCAACTTCGGCCCGCCGGCGCTACGGCCGCAAGCCGCGCTATCAACTTCCCGGCTCGGCTGACGGTTCGGCGGCATCCGCTTTCGCGGCGCCTCGGTTTACCAGCTGGCAGGTCACAGTCGCTTCCGCCACCCGCTTGTCGCCGACGAAGGCCTTGCCCTCCATGCGAACGGCGTTCATGCGCCACGACTTCACTTCCACTTCGATGCGCACCTGGTCCCCGGGCACCACGGGTCTTCGGAACCGGGCGCGCTCGATGCCGGTGAACAGCATGAGCTTCTGCCCGCGATCTTCGACTTCCGTCAGCAGCAGCGCGCCTCCCGCCTGCGCTATGGCCTCGACGATCAGCACGCCCGGCATGATCGGAAGGTTGGGGAAGTGTCCCTGAAAGAACGGTTCGTTGATGGTGACGTTCTTGATGGCAACGATGCGCTCGCGCGGCGTCAGATCGATCACCCGGTCGATGAGCAGGAACGGGTAGCGGTGAGGCAGAATCTTCTGGATGTCGTTGATATCCAAAGTAGTTGCTGCTCTCTTCGGAGCTTCGATTTCAGGGTGACTAATATCCGTCATGCGCTGGACTCGTGCAGTCCGGAGATTATACTGTACCGCGCCCCAGCCGAGAGATCAGTAGCCCGGCTACTTGCCGAGCTGACTGGCAGGACTCCTCGACTACGTTCCGAGCAGGTTGCCCGAGACTCGACCGGCAGGGTCGCCACGAACCAGACCAGATGACCAAACACGCCACTCGCAGTCCCTCCAAATCTTCTCACCAAGTCGCGCAGACGCGGCTCGATTACTTCGAGCAGCAGCGCGAGCATATGGTCGACACCATTCGCCGGCTGGTCGAGATCGAATCGCCTAGCGACAATAAACAAGCGGTGGACCGCTGCAGCGCATTCACCGCGGAAGAGTTCGCGGCGCTTGGCGGCCGGGCCCAGTTTCACCGAGTCGCCGACTTCGGCAATCACTTGCAGGTCGACTTTGCAGGCGAGACGCAGCAAAAACCTGTGCTTTTGCTCGGCCACTATGACACCGTCTATCCCATGGGTACGCTCACCACCATGCCTTGCCGGCTGGGTAACGGGCGCTTGTGGGGGCCGGGTGTCCTCGACATGAAGTCGGGGATCGCGCTGATGCTTTACGCGATTCAAGGACTGCAGGCATGGCACGGACAGCTACCGCGCCCAGTTAAGGTGCTGCTGGTCTCGGATGAAGAGGTGGGTAGCGATTCGTCTCGCGCGATCACCGAGGATCTGGCGAAACGCTCATCGGCGGTGCTGGTGGTAGAACCGTCGTACGGGCCTAAAGGCGCCGTAAAGACGGCGCGCAAGGGTGTGGGTGAGTATGCGTTGAAGGTTAAGGGCGTCGCTTCACACGCGGGGCTCGACTTCGAGAAGGGACAAAGCGCAATCCTGGAGTTGGCACGGCAGATTCTGGCGATTTCGAAATTGGTGGACCTGAAGCGTGGGCTGACCGTGAACGTCGGCGTGGTCGGGGGTGGAACGCGCACCAATGTAGTCGCGTCTGAAGCCAGCGCCGAGATTGACGTGCGCGTGGCCCGCATGAAGGATGCGCTGGTGATTGACAAGAAGCTGCACGCGCTTCGACCTTTCAATCGAAAGTGCAAGTTGGAGATCAGCGGCGGCGTGAACCGTCCGCCGATGGAGCGGACCGCGGGCGTGGCGATGCTCTATGACAAAGCGGTGGTGATTGCGCGAGAGCTGGGCTGGAAGCTTAGCGAAGCGGCCGTGGGTGGTGGATCGGATGGCAACTTCACGGCGGGATTGGGCATTCCTACGCTCGATGGCCTGGGCGGGGTGGGCGATGGAGCGCACGCCATACACGAATCAATTACGGTGTCGGAGTTGCCGCGGCGCGCGGCGCTGCTGGCGGGATTGATTGAAAGTGTGTGAAAAACCTGCCGTTGGCCGTTGGCGAATCGTCGTCGGTGGTTGGTCGTCGGCGAAGACTTCGTGGTCAGGTCGAGGGCATGGCTCCGAACATGGGATTGCTCGTTCGGGGTTTCGACGCGCATCGCTTGCCGAAGAGCTCACCTCAGGGGCTGAAGCCCGATCTTCATGGCATCCTATTGGCACGGCTGAAGGCCAGCCCTTCCCGAACGTCTTAGATCTCGAACCGGTATCACTCTTTGTCCTGGCCGTTAGGGGCCCCTGTCCGTTCGGGGACGGGCGAAGCCTCCTTGCAGCCGCGAATGGCACGACTTACTCGCCGACGACCGACGACCAACGACCGACGGCTGTTCTTTGACTCCCGCCCACAACAAGCCTAAACTTTGAGCACGGGACAGGCGCCGCCCGAATGCGTCGCGGGTATCCCACCGGAGGCAAGACATGCCTGGAAAATTGGGTCTACCGGAGATTCTGTTGATTCTCGCGGTCGCTCTCTTAATTTTTGGCCCGAGCAAGCTGGCCGATTTGGGCAAAGGCCTGGGCGAAGGCATCAAGAACTTTAAGTCTGCCGTGAAAGACGGCGAGCACGATTCGGAAAAGAAGTCCTAACAAGAGCGGTTCTGTTGTCGTGGTGGCCCCTGGCCGGCGATCGTTTGCGATGGGTTGCGCTTCTGAAGTCCTGCTAGATCCCGCCAGCTTCTTTCAACATGCGATAGACCAGCGCAACCGGCAACCCCACTACGTTCGCGTAGTCGCCCTCAATTCGAGGGATCCAGCGCGAGGCCATGCCTTGAATGGCGTAGGCGCCGGCCTTGTCCATGGGCTCGCCGGTGGCGATGTAGGCGCGAATCTCGTCGTCGTTGAGGGCATTCATGGTGACCTCGGTGGTTTCGGAGCGCGTGTCGCCGAGCGCGGTTTCGGTTTTTGCATCGCTCGAAGTAGTAGCCTTCGGCCCCATCACGCACACGCCGGTGATGACTTTATGGGTGCGACCGGAAAGCAGGCGGAGCATGCGTTCTGCATCCGCTGGATTGCGAGGCTTGCCGAGAATTTCCTTATCCACCACCACGACGGTGTCGGCGCCTAGAACAAAATCGGTGGGGCGCTGCTTGAAGATGGCCCAGGCTTTCTCGCGGGCCAGGCGCTCGGCGAATCCTTTGGCGCCCTCGCCCTCTAGCGGAACCTCGGGAATGTTGGTCGGCTGCACAGTAACGGCGATCCCGGCCGCACGCAGCAATTCCTGACGACGTGGAGAGGCGGAAGCCAGAATCAGACCCATGGCGCAGAATTCTAAAGGAAACCGGGGCCGATTTCGCGGGCAGACTAGCAGCTTCGTTCAGGAAGGAAGCAGTTCGATCCGGTTGCCGAAGGGGTCCCAGATATGGCAGCGCTGCACACCGGGGATGTCTTCGGCTTCGATGACCTTGACCCCGTGCGCTTTCAGCCGCGCCACCAGACGTGGGTAGTCCTGGCAGCGCAGCGCCGGATGCGCCTTGCGGGACGGCCGAAAATCTTCTTCCACGCCCAGGTGTAACTGCACAGAGCCGCTCAAGAACCAGCAGCCTCCGCGGGGAGCGAGTTCTGCGGGCTTGGGGACCTCTTCCATTCCCAGAAGGTCGCGGAAAAAACTGCGGGCGGCGGTTTCCTCGCCCGGAGGCATGGCGAGTTGCACATGATCGTAAGCGCTGAAAGGACCGTCCGACATATCTTCATCATAGACGGGGGGACCCCGAAGCGCTCATTTGATGGGGCGCGGGTTTGCCGATCTCCATGGACGGAGGCAGACCGTGAGATGGCTGGGCCGTGGTTTAGAGCGAGGCGTTGGAATCGCACAAGCACCGCTGGCGTTGGGATCAGGTGTGCCCGTCCCTCCGCGACTTCTGGGACGTCTCTATATTGAATGGCTACCCAGACTGCCGTGCTGGGCTTTCCTGTGGCGCCGCTATGCGGCTTGGTCAGTTGAAGCAGTGATCGTGTATATCAGTCGCATGGCTGTGTGGATCTTCAGACAGTAAGTACGAATGCAGAAAGCGCCAGGGCATCCCCCCTAAAACACACAACTGGAGGCACACTCAGGTAAATCACAGAATCGCTATGAGAGTTGTCCTCGCCTCGGAATCTCCATTTCGTAAGCAAGCCTTGGACATGCTCCGTATTGCTTACGAGACATGCCCGGCCGCGATCGATGAGAAAGCGATTCGCCATGACGATCCGGCAGTGTTGAGCCAGACGCTGGCCGAGGCGAAAGCACGAAAGGTGTCTGAGTTGTACCCGAATGCGGTCATCGTATCGGGCGACGCGGTGGCGGCACTCGGCGGACTCATCTACGAAAAGCCGCGCGACCTCGAAGAAGCGGCAACTTTTCTGAGGGAACTCTCGGGAAACGAATTTCAGTTTGTGACTGCACTGGCGGTGCTGCACACCGGCACACAGAAGATGCTTTCAGCGGTGGAGGTCTTGAACATCCTGTTCCGCCCGCTGACAGAACGCGAAATACAGAACTACATCGGAAACTACAACGTGCTGCAGTGTGCGGGCGCGTTCGAGGGTGACGCGGTACACATGTTCGCGGAGAGGATTTCGGGGAGCTACAACCTCGGTACGGCAATTCCGGTCAGCCGGTTGATTGTGATGCTAAGGGAATTGGGCGTGGATATCTGATGGTTTTCAGTGCAGCCGGGTAACCGGCAACCGAGTCACTGCAGATCGGACGTACAATCTAGCTTATTGCGAAAATCAAAATCATACGTGACCTTTCGGGCTTTGCTGCGGTCAGCGCGCGAGATTGATATTTTGACGAGTTGCCCGCGCTGTAGGTCAAGCCGCTCGGCGTGATCCGGCCTGCCATACTCCATGAAGAAGTATCCGGCGTCGTCCTTGTACCAACTCCCAATTTCAGGAAGATTCCGCGCCTCAAGTACCACTTTGTTTTCCTGGAGGTCGAACACTACCAGCGCGTAGAGGTCGGATTCATACTCGCTTACCAGATAACGCTTCTCCTCGGTCAGGAAGAACATGCCACCCGGCAGGTCATGGGTGGTCCCATCCTTGCTGACCAGCAGCAAGCGTCCGTCGTAGTCGCCTTCTTTGACAGCGACAAAGTAGTCTGGGGAGGGCTGCTGCTTCAGCAACAACAGCCCAAAGCTACCGCCCACGGGTTTGAAGTCGCCGTAATAAAACCGCTTCAAGAGTTGGCTGCCCTTGCGAACTTCTAACCACGCCCGGCAAGTATCGGGCTCCATCGTGTAGCCGAGGTTCTTGACCTGGATAACTCGGATGATCACTGTTCCGTGTGTGAATGTTTTTTGTGTGACCTTGAATTTGCCAGAGGGATAGTCCCTCGCCCGGAAGGCATTGCCTCCCTGCTGCACTGTCACTTGTGCCGTAGTGGCGGCAAGCATCAAAAGAAAAACCAAAATCAGTTCACGGAACATGGTTCTCAAACATCTCCGCGGGTGAAATTCTAGCGGCTGTACTGATTCTTCTTCTTGTCCCCATGCCGCTCGATGCCCAACTGGATCAAGCGGTCGATGAGATCGGGGTACGACAGGCCGGTCGCGGCCCAGAGCTTGGGATACATGCTGATGGCGGTAAAGCCGGGCATGGTGTTGATCTCGTTCACATAGAGCTTGCGGGTTTTCGGGTCCATGAGGAAATCGACGCGGGCGAGGCCGGAGCAGTCAACGGCCTGGAAGGCGCGCATCGCCAGTTCTTGAATCTTCTTCATCTCGGTCTTGGTGAGCTTTGCCGGAATAATCAACTCGGAGCCTTCGTCGAGGTATTTCGCGGAGTAGTCGTAGAACTCCTTAACGGGAACGATCTCGCCGGCGACCGAGGCTTGCGGGCGGTCGTTCCCCAGCACGGAGCATTCGATTTCGCGCGCTTTGTGTTTCACCCCGCCTACGCCTTGCTCGATGACAATCTTGCGGTCGAACTTGGCGGCCTCGTAGATCGCGGGACCAAGCTCTTTCTTGCTGCGGGCTTTCGAAATGCCGACCGATGATCCCAGATTCGCCGGCTTCACGAATACCGGGTACTTCAGCACTCGGTCGACTGCTCTCTCGGCTTTCTTGGCATCGGTGTCCCAGTCGCTGCGCAGAATGGTGACGTGCTTCACAATGGGTAACCCCGCCGAGCGAAACAATGCCTTCATGATGTCCTTGTCCATGCCCGCGGCGGAGCCGAGAACACCAGCGCCCACGTAGGGAATGTCGGCGAGTTCGAGCAACCCCTGGATGGTGCCGTCTTCGCCGAACGTGCCGTGCAGCACGGGGAAAATCACGTCGACGTTAATGGCGCGGTCGGACGCGCGGCGCAGATTTGCGTCCGTCTGAAATGGAGTCAGCGACGAGCGGTGGACAGGCTCCGGCGGCACGACCACGGATTCCCCGCTCGCGAGCACGGCCGCGCCGGGCGTGGCTTCCGGATCGCCGGCGCGCAGGTGCTTGGAGTCGTCGACCGGCTTGCCTTGGAGCAGGGCTTCCGCGGCACCCGCAGTCAACCACCTTCCATCCTTGGTGATACCGATGGGCACAACTTCATATTTGTTTTTATCGATAGCGTTGACCACGGACGCGGCCGAAAGCAATGAAACTTCGTGCTCTCCGCTACGACCTCCGAAAAGGACTCCCACGCGCAGTTTCTTCATGACATTTTCAGTGTGGACGGGAGAGGCATCCGCCGTCAATCATGCCGATGGTTCCTTGTACTTGTAGAATGAACGTTCATGCACGCGATCAAGCTGGTGATTTTCGACCTGGCGGGCACGATCGTGGAGGATCGCGGCGAAGTGCTGAGCGCGTTCGCGACAGCGCTCGATAAACATGGCATCTCGTACACCGCTGCCGAGTTGAAAGAGTGGAAAGGAGCCTCGAAGCTCGAGGTGATCCGGCATTTCGTGCAGCGGCAGGCTGGTCGGGACGGCGGTGAGAGTGCGGTATTCGCCGTGTTTGCCGATTTCCGCAGCGGGCTGGAAAATCACTATCGGGACGGAGGGGTCTTTCCAATTCCGGGCGCGGCCGAGACGTTTCAGTGGTTGCGTGACCGCGGCATTCCGATGGCAACGACTTCGGGCTTCTATCGTGAGATCTCCGACTTGATTCTGGAGTTGGCGGGTTGGCAAGACATTTTTGCGGCCTGCATTACGAGCAGCGATGTTCCGATGGGGCGGCCAGCGCCATACATGATCTTCCGGGCAATGGAAGGTGCAGGGATCACCAGCGTTCGCGAGGTGATCAATGTGGGCGACACTCCGCTAGATCTGCAGGCCGGGACGAACGCCGGCGTCAGGGAGGTCGTTGGTGTCCTGACCGGGCTGCACGGGAAAGAACGGCTTCAGCGCGAGCCGCACACAGTTTTGCTGCCGAGTGTCGCCGATCTGCCTGGGTGGATGGAAGGCTCGTGCCTGGGTGATCACGATACTGCAACGGCCGGGCTCGCACGAGGGCGTGCACGCCACACGGGTTAAAGAATTTTCTTGCCGAAGGCTGAGAGCGCCAGCTCGACTGCCAGGTCGGCGGTCTGGTTGTGTTCGTCGATGACCGGATTCACCTCGACGATTTCCATGCTCAGCATGCGTCCGTGGTCCGAAATGATTTCCATGGCCAGGTGCGCTTCGCGGTAGGTGGCGCCGCCCCACACGGGCGTGCCGACGCCGGGAGCGTCTTCGGGATCGATCCAGTCCATGTCGAGCGAGACATGGTATCCGGCAGTGCCGCGTCCGGCCATGCGCAGGGCTTCCTCCATCACCGTGCGCATGCCACGTTCGTCGATATCGCGCATGGTGAAGACTTCCACACCGGCTTTGCGGATGTTTTCCTTTTCGTGGGCATCAACGTCGCGGATGCCGACCAGCACACAGTTTTCCGGATGAATCTTCGGCGAGAAGTTGAAGATGTTGCCGAGTTCGGCCGGGCCCAACCCCATAATGGCGGCCAGCGGCATGCCGTGCACGTTGCCGCTGGGTGATGTTTCGGGCGTGTTGATATCGCTGTGCGCGTCGATCCAGATCAATCCGATTTTCTGGTTCTGCCTGCGATAGAACTCCGCCACGCCCGCGACCGTCCCGGCCGCCACGGAGTGATCGCCCCCGAGCACCAGGGGAACTTTCCCGGCCTCCAGACTTTTCAGCACAAGTTCGGCGTTCTTGGTACAGGTGGCGGTGATCTCTTTCAGGTATTTAGCGTGGGCGGCACCTTCCTTCTTTTGTTCGGGGATGGCGACCGCGACGTTGCCTCCGTCCTCCACGTTGTGACCGATGGCTTCGAGACGCGCTTCCAGGCCGGCTACGCGGACGGCCGAGGGGCCCATGTCGACGCCACGGCGCGATTGGCCTAAGTCGAGGGGAACGCCGATGACGCGGATTTGTTTCGGAGTGATGCTGCTGAAGGACGTGTTGGGTGTTGGGGTCATGAGCGAGTTTCGAGTTTCTAATTCTAGTTATCAGTTTCTAGTTTCACGTTTCGAAGTTCGTTAACACAGCGCCTAAAGGCGCGATTTAAATCTGTTCTTTTCGGCGCGCCTGAAGGCGCGCCCTGATACAACCAACAGCACATCGCGCCAGCAGCACAGGCGGGCCAACGGCACATCGCACTTCAGCAGCGTCTCGAACGCAGGGTCTATCGCATCGCTTCTGGCCTGCCTGGCTTCGCCAGGCCGACGGGCGGGGACACCCGTCGCTCCACCGACGATTACGGATACAGGCGGTGCAGGGTTCTCGGGAACGGGATCGTTTCGCGGACATGTTCCAGGCCGCAGATCCAGGCTACTGCCCGTTCGATGCCCATGCCGAAACCGCTGTGCGGGACGCCGCCGAACTTGCGTAAGTCCAGATACCACTTGAAGGCTTCTTCGGGCAAGCCGTGCTCGTGAATGCGCTGCAGCAACAATTCATGCGATGCCATGCGCTGCGAGCCTCCGATGATTTCGCCGTAACCCTCGGGGGCGAGCACGTCCACACAGAGCGCCAGATCGGGGCGCTGCGGGTCAGGCTCCATGTAGAAGGCTTTTACTTTCGCCGGGTAGCGATGAATCATCAGCGGGCGCTCGAACTGCGAAGAGAGGTAAGTCTCGTCGGGCGAGCCGAGATCGCCACCCCATTCGAATTTGTTTTCGAGCTCACCTTTGGCGAAGCCTTGCTGCAGGCGCTCGACCGCTTCGTCATAGGTGATGCGCGGGAAGGGCGCATCGATTTTTTCGAGCTTCGCGACGTCACGGCCGACGATCTGCAGATCGGCGCGGCGCTTTTCGAGGCAGCGCTTCACGAGAAATGTGATCAGACCTTCGGCGAGTTCCATGATGTCGTCGAGCGTGCCGTAGGCAACTTCAGGCTCGACCATCCAGAACTCGGTGAGGTGGCGGCGGGTTTTCGATTTCTCGGCGCGGAATGTCGGGCCAAACGAATAGACCTTGCCGAGCGCCATGGCCGTGGCTTCGATGTAGAGCTGGCCTGACTGGGTGAGATAGGCCTGCTCGTCGAAGTAGTCGACCGGGAACAGCGTGGTCGTGCCCTCGCACGCTGCGGGCGTAAGGATCGGAGGATCGGTCAGGGTGAAGCCGCGGTCGTCGAAGAAGTCGCGCGCGGCTTTGATGATTTCGGCGCGCAAGCGGAGGATCGAAGCCTGGCGTGGGGAACGGATCCAGAGATGGCGGTGCTCCATGAGGAAGTCGACGCCGTGTTCCTTGGGGGTGATGGGATACGGGTCGGACTCGGAAACTTTCTGGAGCACCTGAACACTCGATACATCAAGTTCGTATCCGCCGGGAGCGCGCTTGTCGGCGCGGACCTTGCCTTCGACGATCACACTGGATTCCTGCGTCAGGCCTTTAAGCGCGTCGAAAGTCTGGGGCGAGACGGCGTTCTTGGGCACTACACCCTGGATCTGGCCGCTGCCATCCCGAAAAATCGGGAACAGCAGCTTGCCGCTCTCGCGGAGGTTGTACAGCCAGCCACGGACAGTGACGGACTGGCCTTCGTGTTTGCCGATCTCGGCGATGGTCGTGATGGGAGAGGACATGATTTCAGGCATGGATATCGAATAAATGAGAAATCTGTAATTGGGTAATTTGTGATTTGTAATTTAAGAACGCTGCAGACCGCTACCAACGAGTTAATTGTAAATTACACAATTACTGCATTACCCGATTACAAATTCCTAGGCTGCTTCCAGCTTTTCGAAGGTCGGCGCCATCTTCTCGATGGGGTTCACTTTATCATCGTGCTCGATTTCGAGCAGGAGCGGCGGCGTCTGGGGCGCGGAGCGCAGCAGTTCCATCGCTTCTTTCCAGTTGATCGAGCCCGCTCCCGGCCAGAGATGCGAATCACGATCCTTCGAGTTGTCGTGCACGTGGGTCGAGCGCACATGCGGCTTTACGATTTCAAACGCCTCGGCCACATTGGACATGATGTGAGCATGGCCAAAGTCAAAGCACACGCCAATGTCGTCGAAGTGTGAGGCATGGATGAACTCCACCAGTTTGTCGGGGGTGGAGAGCTCGTTGGGAATGTTTTCCAGCAGAATGCTCACGCCCAGCGGCTTCGCGAAGGCGCGCAGGTGCTCGATCGAGGTCATGGCGGCTTCGAGCTTGCGCTCGTCGAACGTTTCGTTGCTCGTGCCCAGGTGCTGGATCAGAAATCTGAACGGGATCTGCTCAGCGATTTCGAGGGCGCGCTTGATCTCGTCCATCGCCTCGATGCGGCCCGCGCGATCGGTGGACACAACATTGACCGGCGGAGCTCCGGCGCGGCCGAACTCGTAGTCTCCGTAGAGCGGCGAGTGCACGGAATTCAGCGGGATGCCCGTCGAGCGAAACCAATCGGCAATTTCGCGGACGTGCTGCTTGCGGTTGGCGTAATCGAGATGCTGGCGCGCGGCAAAGATTTCGATGGCTTGCGCGCCGCCACGAACAAGGCCATCCAGCAAGCCGGGGTGCAGGCGTTCTTTCACGTAGACGTAGGTAGAAACGGCTTTCTGCATTCAAGTCTCTCAGTTCGAACTAGCAGCGGGACAGCGGGTCATGCTTTGCTGTCTTCCCCTAGAATCCTACGGCCTTTCCATTACCGCGGCCATCGCTCGCGCCCAGGCGCTCACTGGTTTTGGGGTCAATCTCGATACACTCGGCGTCGGCCCAGAAATGCCCGGTTTGGATCTTGTGCCCTTTGCCCTTCAGCAGGCGCACGGTATCTGGAGAGATTCTATCCTCCAGGCGCAGTTCATCGGGCAGCCACTGGTGATGATACCGAGGTGCGTTTACGGCTTCCTGAATGTCGAGGTCAAAGTCGACCACGCCCATTAGGATATTGGCCACGGTCGTAATGATGGTGGGCCCGCCCTCGGCGCCAAGGATCAGACGGAGCTTGCCGTCTTTCAGGACCATGGTCGGCGTCATTGCCGAAAGGGGACGCTTGCCCGGACCAATCGCATTGGCCGGCCCCTGAATCAGTCCATACACGTTGGGCACTCCCTGCTTGGAAGTGAAGTCATCCATTTCATCGTTGAGCAGGAAGCCTAAGCCTTCAGCGGTGACGTGCGAACCGAAAGAATCATTCAGCGTAGTCGTGACGGCGACCGCATCCCCGGCGGAATCGACTACCGAGTAGTGGGTCGTGTTCTGGGGCTCACGAAGAGCGCCAGGGCTCTGGGGATGAGCGGCTGCGTAAGTTTCCAATTCGTTGAATACCGCGGGGCGGCGCAGGTCTTTGCTCGGACTTGCGTGGGCCGCATCGATGGATTCGAGCCACCCGGCTCCATAGCGTTTGTCGATCAACTGGGCGACCGGGATCTTCGCGAAATCGGGATCGCCCAGGAATTCCGAGCGATCGTAGAAGGCGCGGCGAAAAGCCTCAGTCGTGAGATGGATGGCCTCCGCAGAACGATTTCCATACTTCGCGAGGTCGTAACCTTCGAGAATGTTGAGGATTTCGATTAGCGCAATGCCTCCGGACGATGGCGGCGGCGCGCTGATGATGTCGTAGTCGCGATACGTCCCGCGGATCGGCTCGCGCTCTTTTACTTCGTACTTGGCGAGATCGTCGGCGGTAATGAGGCCCCCTCCCTTTTGTACGACAGCAGCCAGTTCTTTCGCGATTGAGCCGCGATAGAAGTCCTCGGGATTTTTAGCAATTCTCTCCAACGTGCGGGCGAGTTCGGGTTGCTGAAAGACTTCGCCCGGATGATAGTAGTTACCACCGCGCTGAAAGAGTCGCTTTGATTCCGGAAAGCGGGCAAGCTCGGCGTCGCGGAAGTCTTCGGCATCCTCCCAGGAAAGCGCATAGCCCTCGCGGGCGAGTCTTATCGCGGGAGCCATCACCTGCGCGAGTGGCAGCTTTCCGTAGGTCTTCTGCGCGTAAGCGAGGCCCGCGACCGACCCCGGTACTCCGATGGCTTTGTATCCCAAGAGGCTGGCGTTCTCAATTACGTTGCCTTGGGCATCGAGATACATGTTCGCGGTAGCTGCCGCAGGAGCCTTTTCGCGATAGTCGATGAAGCGAACCGCACCGTCAGCCATGCGGATCAGCATGAACCCACCGCCACCGAGATTGCCCGCTTGCGGAAATACGACCGCAAGCGCAAACCCGGTCGCAACGGCTGCGTCGATGGCGTTCCCACCCGCTTTCATCATTTCCACGCCGACTTCCGAGGCCAGCGCGTGAACGCTCACCACCATCGCCTGGCGGGCGTGCACCGGGCGCAGCGAGGCGGGATATCCCGTCGCCACCAGACAAAAAATCAGTAGCGGAATAAGTACCTTACGACGGAGGCGCATGAAGTTAAGGCCGTGTGGAGACCGGCGACTCGCTGGGCCGACTGCAAATCCAGGCGAAGCTTCGAGGCTAGCCCAGCGCACGATGGAGAGTCAAATCTGTAAGGTCACACGGCCGCAAGCTTTTTTTCCATGTCTTCCAGGACGACGTTCTTCGTCTCGGGAAAGAAGAAGAGTACGACGAAGAATTGCAGCACCATCATCGCGGAGAAAAGCACAAAAGGGGCTGCTTTGGAATAGATGGCGACAATTGGAAACGCCCAGGAAATCAGAGCATTCATGACCCAGTGCGTGGAACTGCCCAGACTTTGGCCGCGCGCGCGCACCGCGGTGGGAAAGATTTCGCTCAGATAAACCCAGATCACTGCGCCCTGGGAGAAGGCAAACGATGCAATGAAGCCGATGAGCAGCCAAACAAGCAGGCCTTCGTGGCGTCCGGTCCAGAAAATGGAGGCGGCGCCCGCGAGGCAAAATGCCATGCCCACTGACCCGATAAGTAGTAGGGTCCGCCGGCCAACGCGGTCGATGATCGACATCGCGAGCATGGTGAAGATCAGATTGGTGGCGCCAATGGCGACCGCCTGGAGATCGGAAGAGACCTTGCTGAATCCGGCGCGGGCGAAGATGTCATTCAGATAATAGAGAATGGCGTTGATTCCGGCGAACTGGTTGAAAAACGCAATGGAGAACGCGAGAAACAGGGGGAGACGATACTTGGCCTGAAACAGGCGCTCTTGCCCCTGCCTTTTTTCGAGTTCGAACGCGGCATTCATCGCTTGCAACTCGGAGTCGATGTTCTCCTCGCCGATTGTTTCGAGAACGCTGCGGGCCTCCGCAGTGCGCCCCTTGCGCGCGAGCCAGCGTGGGCTGCGTGGAATCCCGAACAGCATGAAGAAGAAGAAAGCGGCAGGCAGCGCGGAGATGCCAAGTTTCCATCGCCACTCGTTCGGACCGCCCTGCTGGGACAGACCAACGAGGTAGTTGGAGAGATAGGCCAGTAAGATTCCAGCGACCACGTTGAACTGAAAGAATCCCACCAGCCGGCCACGCCACTTGGCGGGCGCGATTTCGCTGATGTACATGGGGCCAAGAACGGAGGAGCCCCCGATCGCGAGGCCCCCGATGAAGCGGAAGAAGATGAGCGCGTACCAATTGGTGGCGAAAGCGCAACCCAACGCAGAGATCAGATAAAAGACTGCCATCACGCGCAGGCTGTCGCGACGGCCGTAGCGGTCGCCTGGGATGCTCGCCAGCAGTGCCCCGACCACCGTTCCCCAAAGCGCGATGGAGACAGTCAAGCCCAGACTACTCGGGCTGAGTTGGAAGGTGCTGCTCAACGCGCTGGTCGCGCCGGCGATTACAGCCGTGTCGAAGCCGAAAAGCAGGCCGCCGAGAGCTGCAACCACCGTGCTTTTTACCAGCGTCGTATTCAGCGCCATGCACTTTCCCCCGCGAGTGGCGCCCCGATGCGGGCGCTTGGATTGCGATAAATGTGTTCCGCCAGAACCAAAGACCCTAACGCGCCGGCCCGGTTGCCAAGTGCGGGCGGAACAACATACTGATCAATTCCGTCGAGCAGAGCGGACGCATGAATGTAGCCGTTCAGCAGGCGGACCAGTTCCTGGCGGACCATGGGAAATAATTGAGGTTGCTGCATGACCCCGCCCCCGAGAATCATGCGTTCGGGTGACAGGGTGCAGACCCAGCTAGCCAGCCCGAGGGCGAGGTAGCGCGCTTCCAGAGCCCAGCCCGGGTGATCGGCCGGCAATTGCGCCGCCGGAACTCCCCAGCGGGCCTCCATGGCAGGTCCGGCGGCCAAGCCTTCCAGACAATCTCTATGATATGGGCAAGCGCCGCGATATGGGTCGGCTTGCAGGTCATGCGGAATGCGGATGTGCCCCATCTCCGGATGAAGCAGGCCATGGATGACTTCCCCGTTGACCATGGCTCCGCCGCCGATGCCGGTACCTACAGTGAGATAGAGAAAGTCGGCAATGCCGCGACCGGCGCCCCAGCGAGCTTCGCCTGCGGCTGCTGCGTTGACGTCGGTATCGAAACCGATGGGAATCTCAAGCTCGCGCTGCAGGGTTCCTGCCAAGTCAAAGTTGGCCCATTCGACCTTGGGTGTGGAGGTGATGAAACCGAAAGTCGCAGATTCGGGATGGAGATCGATGG
>Ga0307469_10000207_pt1 | contig 22753 bp, 25 predicted proteins | sample atmos_gasesAM2C__FD_203084 | JGI IMG/M metagenome (GOLD analysis project Ga0307469, IMG submission 203084) | Hardwood forest soil microbial communities from Morgan-Monroe State Forest, Indiana, United States - atmos_gasesAM2C_515 | ecosystem: Environmental > Terrestrial > Soil > Temperate... | reverse complement strand
ACTTGATCTGCCGCTCACCGAAGAACGTCGGGAGGCGCTCGATGCCGCCCAGCGGGGGCAGCGGCCACTGCCACCACTCAGGGATCTTGGGTTGACCGTCGGGACCCGGAGAAGCTTGACCAAAGAGCCGTGGATTCGTGGCGCTCATGGAAGAAGAGAGTACAACGAGAACGACGGGGGGATCAAGCCATGCGTTTTGGATACGGCTGAAACGGATACTGGCAGGCCCGAATCAACTTTTTTCGATCCTTCCCCTCGAACCAGACGTATTTGTGCTTCGTCTCCGTCGGATAATAGAGCCAACCGCGTGCCATCAGCTCTCCGCGCGGGCCAGACACCGCCCGACTCGTGCGAGTCTCTCCGTCCGGGGTCACGTAGCGCGGGATCTGCTTCACGGTCCGCCCGAGGCCCTTACCCAAATAGAACCAATTTGCAGCCTGGTAAACGGTGCCAATCTCGCCAGCTTCTTCGTCCGCATACGCGAAGAAGATAGCCCAGCCATGATCTCGATACGCCGCTTTTGTTGCGGCACGGATCAAAAACGACGCCGCATTCTTGGGCGCGTAGTGGACACAAGCACCGCGCTCCAAACACACCGCCAACGGCAAAAAATCTGGACCGCAAATCTCACCAGCAGACGGCGCCGGACCTCGTCCCATCGTCACGACGCCCAGCAACTCCGCATCTCGTAGAAGACCGTAGCAGGTGATCGGCTTACCGATATTGCCGAGCCACTCGTATCGCAAAATAACGGACTCTGCTTGCTCTACGCCGATCTCGGCTACTCGGCACCCGTCCAAATTCGAAATCGTCTCTCGAGGTTCGTGCGCGGCCGCGCGTTCTCGAATCGTTCTCTGGTGTGCTTTAGTACGAAGGCCAGCAACGAGTCCGGGATAGATATCGCCTTTTTTCTTCGTGACGCCTTTCAGCTCGCGCATCCACGGCGCAACGGATTCTATTTTTGAGATCTCGACAGCGTATCGTTTTGCAGCTTCCGCAATACGCGCTACTTTTGTAGTGTCACGACCGCTCTCATCTTCATATCCCCAACGGCGACGCATACTAACCGGCATCGACGGAATGTTCTCTGCGCGATCGACAAGCGCGTAGAGCATCCTGACGCGGTTCATGCTGAATTGAAACGCGCCTGCGTCGAGCAAATCGATAATCTCAGCTAGGCCCATTGTCATTCGATGTCCATCCTCGGCACTTTCGAATACTTTTCCTTTTTCAGCCCACCCAAAAACACGGCGAAGCCCAGTGATAACCGCCACACGTTCTTCCATCGATCCATAGAGTCGTAGGCTAACTTCGTTCCGCGCTCGAGTCACATTTCCATCGCCATCAAGGAATCCAATACAGAACTCGCGGACAGCGTCAGTCGGCAACATCTCTAACTTGCCCATCACCAATTGGCTCAACAGCGTCTTCGTAACCGCTGCCAACTTGGCGCTATTTCGCGCAGTCAAAATGATTGCGGCTCCCCCACGACCCTCGTTAAGACGAGGCTCGCTCACAGGTACACCGACAAGCGTGGCTAGCGTGCGTGCCTCTTCTGCTTCACCGGGAACGCGGTAAACAGGGGCCGCATAAAGCGCAGTTCGATCGAGACCGAGCGCGCTCTCCAATTGGTCCGCCGTAGCGCGCAGCAAAAACGCATTCGTATTTGAAAAATGAAAGTCCAGCCCCTGCTTACTGCCTTCGGCCTGATAAAGCCCCAAGAGCGAGCTTGACGCGACGAGATTCGACTTCGAGAGCATTCGAAAAACGCCCTTGAACTGCATTTGGAGGTACCCGTTTTTATCCTCGACGTCTTTGTACAAAGCCTTGAACATCTCGGCCCAATAAATGGTCGTAGAGTCCACGTACTTCAGTAGATTCTGGTCTTGCGCACCAGAAGAAATATCGAGAACAGCTTCGACGGGTTTCGATGTAGAGATAACTTCATCAGCTCTCTCAACACGAAACTCAACAACACCATCGATCATTTTCTTGACGGGGATCTTCCATATCGGATCTTGCGTACCGCGGCTGATTCGATGTAGCCGCGCCGTAAACGGCTCTTCTGTGGCCATGTAGACTCGCAGCATCTTCCACTGCGCGTGATCCATCCCGCGGCCCCATCCAACCGGCACCGTCACAGATAGGCTGCCGCGATGGCGACGAATCGACGCCGCAAAACGAGCCTGCGCGAGCGGGATGACAATCGTATCGCGCCAAAGATCGTGAGATGCCGTCGCCTCTAAAATTTCCACCTCTATCTCACAAGTTGCGAGGGGCCGAATCACTCGCGGGAGATGGAAGCGATTTTCGCGGCTAAGAAAACCGATCGCCTCAACTTGAAGGCCGGACGGAAACTTCAGACGTAACCGCACCGTGCGCGGACCGTCGAGCGGAAGAACGAGATTGCCGTTTTTTGAGGGTCGAAGCGTCAGCGTCATACCACCCAGACTAATCTAGGTGGTATGACGCTGCAACATTTAAGTGCGGAATTACTGGCGCTAAATGGCGACTAAACCACTGTGCGCTTGATGAGACCGTACAAATAGACCTTGACGTCCACCACGGTCAGCGTCGCGCCGGCATCGGGCGCGGGCTGCGCGATCGAGAGCGGGGCCTCGGGCTGGAGGTTCCACGTGTACCCGAGGTTCTCTCGCATGTACACGGGGAGGACCAACGCCTTGCGGTCACGCGGCGACGGCACGCCGTTCGACGCGTACTCGAACCCCGACGCGTCGCTCTCCACCCAGTACCCGTGTCCCGCCGGGTAGTCCTGCGTGACGCCCTGGGTGTACTGCTTGCCGTTGTAGATGAAGCTGTTGGTCAGCACCCGATCGATCTGGAAGATCGTGTTCGTGATCGGGAAGGTCGAGATCGACCCGTTCTGATCCTTCAGCGTGACTTTCCCGTCGCTGCCCGGTCGGGTGACGCGGGAGTACAGGAAGCCGTAGCCGTAGATCAGCATCGCCCAATCCTTCGGGAGACCGTTGTCGCCCGACTTGGGGATGTTGGAATCCACGCCCGTCTGAGCGCGGGTTCCGCCAGGGATCGTCTGCGACTTGCCGACGCCGAAGACCTCGAGCTTCGAGGTCTCACCGTCGTTCAACTGCGCCGAAGCGTACAGTTGATCGTCGATCCAATCCTCGAGCGCGATGGTTTGCCCGTCGGGCGTTTTGAACGTCGTCGTTCCTGGGGCGACGCCCACATATCCGTCTGCCATGGGACTACCTCCGTGCTGTACTGCGTTGGTAAAAGAGAGGGCTCGCTTTTAGAGAGCGAGCCCTCTCGGGTTCTGAGTGCTGCTCCCGACGGTTACTGACCGGGGGCGAAGAGCGTCGAGCCGAAGTGCCGGCTGAACTCCGACAGCGGCGGACCGCCGAGGAGCTTCACCTGCGCCGCGCCCGGATGCTGCGCGAACCCGTTGTCCATGCCGGCGAGCGAGGGCGGCCCGATGAGCTGGATGCCGGCTTGCCGCGCTTGGCCCAACGTCGGAACGACCTGCGGGGTCACGATCCCCAGACCACCGCCGAGGCTCGGGATGACCTGCGGGACGACCTCACCCAACCAACCGCTCGTCGGAGCGGAGGGCGTGGTGCCCGGCGACGTGGTGCCCGGCGTGGTCGTCACGGTGCCGCTCGCGGTCTGCGCGACGGTCGGCGTCGCCAGCATCTGCTCGGCGAAGCGCAAACCGTTGTTGATGGCGGCGACCGCCATCGCGGCGAGACCCGCGGCGCGCGTTCCGGGGAACGCGTACATGATGCCGCCCGTCACGACGCCCGCCCCGAGACCGATCAGCTCGGAATAGGGGAGCGCCGGATTGGCGGTCTGGCCCGCGGCCGGCTTCAGGAGCTGCCGCACCGCGATCGCGGTGCCGGTGCCCATGAGCGCGCCGATCGCGCCGCCCCACAGCGCGGGCATTCCCGCGACCTGGCCGAACGAGTCGAGCCCGAACAGATCGACATCGCCCATGTGCTGGTCGTCGCCATAGCTGCCGAGGGCGTGCGCCAGCGATGCTTGCTTCTTCTTCATCGCTTTCTCCTTCTGCCCCCGGAGCACTCCGAGGAGCCTTTGACGAATCTCCAGCCGGTCTTTCCCCGGCCGGTATGGCACAAGAGCATCGAGCAGCGAGTGCGCGGGTTGTGCACCCGTTTACACTTGCGCCCGTGGTGCGCCCGCCTTCCCAGCGAGCCTTCGAGGGTCAGTACGCTCGCCATTGGGATCAGCGACCGAACTGATAGAGCTGGGCCATGAGGATGCCCTGCTGAGCGGGCGTCATCTGCGCGTACATACGCGCGATGAGCGCCACGGTTTGCTGGAAGTTGACGGGCGGCACGCCGGTCGGGACCGGACTCTGGCCGAAACCGCGCAACGCGTGATGACGGCGACGCATGATCGCGCCCATCGATCCGCTGCTACCGTTCCCGTTGCCGGTCTCGCCCATCCACGGGGCGCGCTTGAACCGCCCGACCACGTTCATGGCCGCGGCGGCGGGATCGGCGGGATTGTACGGGTCGATGACGCCGGTCTCGAAGATCCGATCCGGCCGAATGTGTGCGTACATCATGGGCTCCACGGTAAGCCGCAGTGCCCGATCTCGTCAATCAAAAGTTCAACAATATCGAAGTCTTACGCGTGTACCGCCAAATCCAATCAATGATCTATCGGGAACAATTCAGAATTGCAGTGAGTCCGAACAATCGATAAACTCCTCCGAGTAAAAAATGCTGAGAAAAAATTCTTCAGGTTGGATCTACTTTCTTGCGAACAAAAAACTCACGCTCGTCAAAATCGGGTTTTCGACGGACGTCAGAAAGCGCATTACGGGACTCACAACAAGCTCGCCCGAGCCGCTCATTTTACTCGCGACCGCGCCCGCTCTTCGCCGCCATGAGCGAACTCTGCACCTGAAATTCCGTCGCTGGCGAAAGCGCGGTGAGTGGTTCGCTCTCTCAAAACAGATCGCCCATCACATTCTTATGCACACCCCGAGGCCCGGCGCGCCGACGGGCGATCACGCCAATCTAAAGTCGCTCCTCAAAAAACCTCTCACTCCAGACGAACTCGCCTTGCTAGCTCACGAGCAAGATCCAAGTCAAGACGACGAACTCGACGGCAACGATAAATTGAATATGGAAGCGCTGACCGTAGATCAGCTCGCCCACCTCATGCAGATCCATCCATGGACACTGCGTCGGCTAGCGCGCCACAAACGGATCCCACACATGCGAATCGGAACCGCGCTTCGATTTAACTACGACGACGTGCTTTTGGTGTTGAGACGCGACGCGGTCGCGAAGGATGCGACAACCCTAGAACAGCACGCGCATCGCCACCGCGGCTCAGCTCCTTCAAGCGGCCGAGCACTTCGCCATAATCGAAACGAAGGGATCTCCCCACGCGGACGAACGGAATCTGACGTTCAAGAACGAGATGCCGCACCGTCCACGGATACACACGAAGATGATTCGCTAGCTGTTTCGCGGTAACGAGTGGTGCTTGCTGAAGTCGCTCATGTAAAGGTCTTCGCCGCACTGCGATCGCCATCATACCCGAATCGATAAACTTAGCTACCGGAGCGTTGCCAGCGGGCTGGCCTTCTTCTCGTTCTCACGCAACGTCGCCAAAATATCCGCGAAACCGCGTTGCGAGATGTAGGCAACCGTCTCCGCAGCGGTCTTGAAATTGTGCGTGCGACGGCCCCATTGCTCGAGGAGCGCGATGTCCGCGTCCTTGAACTCGAGCTTAATCTCGAAGGTGGTGTGGGGCATCAGACGCTACTTGCAGATCCGGCGCTCGCCCGCGGGGCAGCGCTTCTTGGCGCGGTGGAGAACTTCGTGGGCGCGCGTCCCGACCTTGCACCGCTGCGTTCGCGCGTTCCACTTTCCCTTCGGGCAGCCGATGAGGATCAGGCCACGGCCCGATTTCTTCCAGCGGAAGCTCCGCTTGTCGAACTTCGACTTCGGGGCGACCACCTCTTTACAGTGGCAGCCGCGGATCGTCATCGCACCGTTTCGATGCGGCAGGTCCCGCGGTGGCGTCGCGCTGCCTTCTGCGCGGCACGCTTCAGTCGATGACGACTGACCGGCCCACGGTTGAGGCAGACAACAACGTACTTCCCTCTCGAGCGACGGCGGCGCACGTCCTACCCCTTGCGGACGTGGCAGGAACCACGATGATGCGAGGCGGCCTTCTTCGCAGCCCGCTTCTTGCGATGGCCGCTGACCTTCTTGCCGTTGCAGACGACGGAATACTTGCTATGGCGATGACGACGAGCCATGGGGGCCCTCCTTGCTAGTGTCCTTTGCCTGCGACCACACCGACGAGCGCGACAACCGCGAGCGTCGTGATCGCGACGGTGGAGATGAGCTGCAAGTTCGCCTGCTTCTTCTGCACGCGAACGAGCTGCTCGAAAGTTTCCGAGTCAAGCGGGCCGCCGGCCGCCGCCTGTGCGAGCACCGCGGCCGGATTGCCGAGGCCGACCTTGCGGCCGTCCGTGGTGCGCCATGGCCATGCGCGCGAATGCCACGAGTTCGCGATCGGGAGGTAGCCGTACGTCGAGGCCATCTCACGATCGGTCGGATAACCACCTTCGCCGGGCGGGGTCGCCATGACGGAGAGCCCGAGCGCGCCGGTCATGCCCGCGGTACGAAGCCCTGTGGAATACTCGGGCATCGGCTCACGCGGCACGACGAAAAAGCGATCTTGATTGAGGACCACGCCGAGCGGTCCGGCGAGTCCCATGGGCTCGCGCGGCGCGACGCGGTAGCGATCCTGGTTCAGGACGACACCGAGATTGCCCTTCAGCTCGGACGGTGTCGCGTAGGGCACGTAGAACGTCGTCGAACCCGGAGCAACGCCGACATATCCAGCCATCAGCACGGCATTACCTCGTCAACGCGTAGGCACCCACGCCAACGACCGCGACTCCGGCAACGATCAATCCGATCGTCAGCGGATCCTGATACCACGGCGTCGGTGCGGGCAAAGGCGGCGCCATAACCTGCTGCTGCGGCGCGTTCGGATAGAGCGCTTGGCAGCCGGCCGCGGCGACGTTCGCCACCGACATGATGCCCGCGCCCGCACCCGACGGCGGATTCTGCGTGATCGCATTCGCGATCCCGTCCGCGACGTTGATGCCCGTGCAAACCTGCTGACCTTGACCGAAGGGCCTGCCGAGAGTGCTGACACAAAGCATGTCCACTGTTATACGCGCCCAGAGCCTCCAGCGTCAAGGAGGCCCATGTTATACTGGCGCTCATGAATCGAACTTGTGCCGCGCTACTAGTTGTTGGCGGCGTCGCGGCGGCCATCATTGGTGGTGTCGCGCTCTGTTCATCTGGCCCCGCTGACGACAACAAGCAGAAGCAACTGTCGGGGATGGTCAAGGGCAAGACCAAGCGCGGCGGGATGACGAGCACGTTCCTCTATAAGAAGGATATGCCGCTGAAGCAGCGCCTCGCGGTGATCCAGGATCTCACGTGGAAGAGCGTGCAAGATCCCCGAATGCGCCAGCTCGCGCTCGCCATCACACGCAATTGCCCCGAGCGCGACGGGACATGCGAGGCGCGCGCGATCTACCACGCGGTCAAGAACCGCGTGCGCTATACGGGCGACGTCGGAAAGGTGAAGCAAGGCGCACGTGGCATCGCGGAGGAGGTCGATCTCTATCAGAGTGCGTACCGCACCTGGGAGTTCGGCGGGGGGGATTGTCTACCGATGGGCACTCTGCTGCTCGTCGAAGGACACAAATTCACCCCGATCGAGAAGCTGCTCGTCGGCTCGCGGATTTGGGGGCGTGACTCGTGGACGACGGTCAAAGACGTTTGGTTCAAAGGTCTGCGCTCCGTGGATGCAGTGTTCCTCAACAACGGCTCGTCCTTCAAGGCGACGTCCGATCACAAAGTCTACGTCGCGATCTGCGACCGCCATACAGCACGCGAGGGCAAGCCGTGTGCGTGTCCAGTCACTGAGCGCCGCATCGATCGCATTCCGGTCTCCGAATTGCGCGCAAAGGACGTGCTCGTGAGTCCAGAACGCATCGCGTTTGGTACCGAAACGCTCGATCCAGACCGAGCACTCATCGAAGGCTTCTATCTGGCGGACGGCTGGGTCGGGCACAACGCGAGCTTCGACATCTCGGGCCGTGACGGCCATCCCAAAGAAGCGCAGAAAGGGCTGATCCAAGAAATCTGCGCGCGAATGGGAATCCCGACCTACTGGCACGAGAAGTACGTTCGCGTGAAGGATAAAGCCTGGACCGCGCGTATCGAACAGATGGGGCACAAGGCGTGGCTTAAGCACGCTCTCTCCGTGAACCTGGATGAGGGGGCAGCGGGCGCGCTTCTCCGAGGCATCATGGCCGACAGTGGCAAAAACACACACGGCAGCGGGCGCACCTTCACGACCACGTCGCGAGAGCTGATGTTGCAGACTCGTTTGCTCCACAAGATGTTCGGCATCACGTGCAGCGAGCGATACATCGTCGATCACGGCGGAGCGGGCGAACATCCGATCTGGCGTCTCGGCGTTCGCGATCAGAACCGATCGGACGGCAGATCAGAGAAACTGCTTCGCGTGAAATCGATCGAACGCAACGTGATGGAGATGCCAGTCTTCGATCTCACGACTGAAGATCATTACGTCTACCTGCCCGAGGCCGACGTCACGGTCAGCAACTGCGACGACAACGCCATACTCTCCGCGACACTACTGACGCTGAACGGAATCGACGCCGAGTTCCGAGTTGTGGATGCCGATCCGAGTCCGCTAGCTGAAACATGGTCGCACATCTACGCGATCGCGAACCTGCCCAAGGGAAACCCGACACGAAAGGTCGCGCTCGACACGACCCTCCCGGGCAGCGAAAATTTTGGCCGAGAGCCGCCGTGGGGTAAAAAAAGGGATTTTGTCGCATGAAACTCGGCCTGCCAGAGTCAGAGCACATCGCGCACGCGCGGCCGCTGCTCGACAACCTGCACGTGAAGATCGAGCGCATCGAGCGCGACTTCAATTGCCGCGCCGTGGGTCCGCTCGCGACCGCGCTATACACCGCGGGCAAAGTCTCTGGCCATCTCACCGGGCTCCCATCGCAAGAAGCGCGCAGCCTCCGCCGAGAACTCGAGCGCGCGAACACGCGCATCCACGCGCTCACGCAGCGCTTCGAGAAGCAGTGCCGTAGACGATGAAGCGTCTCGCTCTGCTCCTGTTGATCGCGTGCGCCTGCTCCCCAATGGTCTACACGCACGGCGTTCCGAATTTCGTATCAGTGGGCCATGACGTTTACCGCGGAGGCCAACCGACCGAAGCCGGGTGGGAATACCTGCACGCGCTCGGATTCGTGTCCGTCGTGAAACTCAACGAAGAGGCGGAGGGATCAGACGCGACTGCGACCGCGCTAGGGATGAGCGTCTACTACGCGACCATCACGCGCGAGCAAACCGTCGTGCTCGTAAGCACCGAGCAAGTCAAAGAAGCGGCAGGCATGATCGCGACCGCTGCACAATCAGGTCCGGTCTACGTACACTGCGAACACGGCGAAGATCGGACCGGGCTTGTCATCGCAGCCTATCGCGTGCTTTACGAAGGCTGGACCAAAGAACGTGCGCAAGCTGAAATGAACGCCCACCACTTCCACTGGGAACTGCCGGGGCTGGTCTGGGCATGGCACGATCTATGATCCAATACTTCGTCATGCTCTGCCAGGACGACGGCAAGCCGACGCCGCTCATGAATGGCGGGAACATCGCCCTCTTCTTCGACGAGAATGCTGCGGAGGAAGCGGCGCGGTCAGGGTTACAGGGAGACTTTCAGGACTTTCAGATCTACAACTGGCCGTTCGAGATCAGATCCTAGCGCCGTCAGGCGCAGCGCCACTTACCAGCCCTTTTGACATTTGAGGACGGCGCCAACGAACTTCTGCCGGTTGAAGCGCGGGTTCGTCTGGCCGAAGTAGGTCGCGAAGTCGTCAACCATCGGGCCGGTGGCGTTGTGGCGACATAGGATCTGAGCCACGAACTCGAACTCTTTCTTCGAGGGCGCAGCCAGCACACGACGACGGCGACGCTTCATCGCTTCCTCCGATGAGCCAGCGCCCCCGAGGCAAGCTCAGCCTCAATCACACGGCCGTAGTTGCGATCCTCCCTTAGAAGTTGATCGATGCGCTGTTGCGTGATCGCGCGCGTGGCTCGTCCTGGCTCATCTTCAGGCAGAGCGTTACAGAACTCTTGCAGCGAACGCAACTCGCTCGCCTTGTTCGTACGCGACTGGTCTTCCATCCACCCCTGGAAGAGCATCATCAGCTCGCGGTAGAGCCCGGCATTATCGTCCTGTCGAACCCCACCGCCATATGCCTGCAAAACGTTCGGGACGGTGTTCGACTTCACGTCCTCCACGGAATTCCCGTCTGTGCGTGCTCGACCGCCTTGACGAAGTGATCCTTCCAGTTCATGACCGCTTCACAAGCGCCGCCAAGTCCGGCGCGAGTTGACGCAGGCGCTTGCAGAACAAAGTACGCGCATCCGTGGGCAAGAACGGCTTGATGCGCTTCTGGATCGGTTCCACGGGTTCATAGCCGGGCTCGATCTTATTCCAACCAGGACCGCGCGCCACAACATCGCGCTTCTCGGTTACGAGCAGCTTCATATCGGCACGCTTCACGTCGTGCGGTAGATTCGCGAGGGTGTCGCCGAAGCCAAGCTCCTCGCCGATCACGAGCGCCCACTGCTTCTCGAGCGCAGAATAGTCCGCGAGCCCGCGCTTCAGCGGTCGGACGACGTCGCCCAAGTACGTTTCCACGCTGTCATGGAAAAGTCCGATCAGGGCATTCTCGGGCTCGCAAAAATGACTGACGTACACAGAATGTTGCGCTACCGAATAAAAGGAACGCGCGTGCCCGCCGAATCGGCAAATATTAGCCAGCGCATGTACGATATCTCGTACGTCAACGTCTTCCGCGCGAGGTATGTACGGATAAATCTTTTTTCCCGTGTGGGTTTGCAACCAGTCCGTACGATCTAATTCGTGAACTACGCTCATCACAACCTCCTCTGTTTCGCCAAAACCAATTGTGAAATGTGAGACTGACCGACGCCAAACCGCAGGCCGAGAGCTTTTTGAGTGAACTGTCCTGTTGCGTACAGCTCGCGGATCTCAATTACCGCCGAATCAGGCAGCTTGGCTCTGCCGTTTCGTTCACCTCGGACGCGTTCAGGTTCGCGTCGAGTCCAATGTGAATCGCCGTACGCCGCTCTGCCGCGGCCCTTTGCCGTCATGTCTCGCATGTTGTCAAATTGGTCGCCCTCAAACGTATGCGAGGGCCGCACGCAGCCCGGCGTGTCACATCTGTGCAGGAGAGCTGGCGACGGAAATCTGCCGTGCTGTAGAAAAAATGGAACATGGTGCGCAGGACGTAGACGCTGATCCCACCACGCGCGGCCATATCCCCATTGGTTCGTAGAACCCCGCCACAACCAACACGTCTCGGTTTTCTCGACTTTAAGCCAGAACGCCTGAATGCGATCTTCAGGGCTGTAGCGCTGTTTGATCCGCACGCTCATTTTCTGCGATCGGCCTTCCGTCGCTCCACGCCCGCGACGCCCAGAATTCCGTACCCCGCGATGTCTTGAAACGGGCTCTCACCGAAAGCGTCCTGGTCGGTTGCGATTCGCATTTGTTTGTCGAAGATTCGACAAAGCGCGAGCATGTCGTCGTACTGCTCGGGCTGAATCCCAGTAGGATAGAGCAGACGCAAAAACTGCCCCGCCTTCGCGAACGAGTCGCCGTACGCGGCGTTTTTCTCCTCGACGAGCTTGCCGACGGCCGTTCCGATCTCCTGAAACGTGCGTGGCGCGTCCAAGAGCGTATCGACGATGTTGGTTGGCTTCGGCTCCATGTTTCCCCCTATACCTTGCTCCACCGATCGCCCGTGGCCGCCTCTCCGCGAAACAAAATTGAGCGGCCACCGAACGAGATACGCTGCGTCATTGCGCCTTGCATCATTTTTGCGATGCGCTCACCATCCGCGAGCGGCGATTCCGCTAGCATCGAATCGTGACCGTTGATCAGCAGCTCCGTCTGAGGTGGATCGATCCCAGCAAAGGCGAGTTGGGCCCGCTGCGATTTGATCCAGATGACGTCGCTCTTCCACAGAACCCCGACCGCAACGAGCGTCTCCAAATCTAATAGCTCCGGGTGCAGCACGGACACGAAGCGAAAGATCGCTCGGTTCTGAAGCGCGCTCTCGAATGCCAGGATCGGGAAGTTGTAGACGACGTTCGGATCGAAGTTTCCGAGCGGATAGAGGCGGACCCGACCTAAAAGCGGCTCACGGGATTGTCGATCGCGGCGCGCGGCCTCCTCTTGCTGTGCGCGCCATTCGGTGACGCCCGCGATCATGCGGTCGATGATTGGCAATGCGCGATCCACATCGGCGAAGGTGAGCGATGGGAAGTCCTTGACCGCCTGCTCGAAGATGGTTTCCGCGCCACCACCATAGGCACGGCCGTATCCGATCTTTTTGGCAATGTCACGGATCATCTTCCAGAGCTTCCAGCGACGTACGAGTTCCTTATCACCTCGTAAGTGGTCAGGCAGCCCTTCCTTGGGCTTCATCACCCCGAGACGCGCTAACTCGTCATCGATCGAAACGAAGTCGGGGAAGCACTCTCTCGCGACGATCGGGTGCATGTCCCGCCCGCGCGCGATGCAGTCGTTCAGAAATTCATCACCCGTAAGCAGTGCGAAGATGTTCCAGTGGAGCGCGTCGAAATCGGCGCCGACCAAGATGCGACCGGGTGGGGCGCAGACCTGCGCGCGCGGATTTTCCTTCGGACAGACCCAATCCCCACTGGGCGTGAGCTTCCATTGGCCATCCGCGCCGACCTCCGGCGGCCACCCTGGCATGTCCTTTTTCCAGTTCTGTGCCTTGCCGGCCGACCATCGACCCGCGATCGTTCCGTGGACTTTCCAGTCAGGATGGACGCGGCCGTCCTCTTTGATCGGCAACCCCGAGATGAAGAGCGCGTCGATGTTCGATGCCTCGCGGAGATGCAGCAGCTTGCGCATGAGCGGATGAAGCGCCGCGGCGCGCTCCATATCATCCTTGCCCGTCTTCGGGAGCCCGAGCTTTCCGGTGAAGCCAGATGCCGGGATCTGCAAGACGTCAAAGAGTGCGACGAGATCTCGCTTTCCTTTGGGCTTGAACAATCCGATCATGCGCTCGTCCGTGAGCGATTGCTTGCCGCGATCCTTTTCGATCTCCTGGAGCCGAATGACGACGCGCTCCTCGTAACTCTCGGGATCTTTCTTCCGGCGCCATGCTGCGTTAACTCTCGCGAGCGCGTCTTTCCATGGGCCGGAGAGCTTGGCTAGCTCATCCCGCAGATGCTCCTTCATGTACGCGATGCGCGCGTGTTGCACGGCTGCCTGCCGGCGTTGCTCTACGCGGTCGATCCAAAAACCTACACGCCGCATCCGCTCGGCCACGCGCATCATTTGCCGATCGGCCTCGTAGACTTTTTCCGTGCCTACCGCAGCAATGGCCTTCCGGAGCGGCGGAGCTAACCGCGCAGTGCCCTGCGCGTCACCGAGGTTGTACGTTGTGAGATCCGCAACCTCCTTTGTGGACTTCCGGAATTCGGCTTTCCATGGTGGTGCAAGAAAGAACTGGCTAACGACCTGTTGTAGTTGGTGCGCGAGCCCCGGAAAGCTTGCGTGGTGCTGGAGCAGTGTGTCATCGACGGGATCAAGAATCGGGAGCCCATAGCGGTACAACACTGTGCAGTCGAAGATCCCGTTCTGTAGGATCTTGCGGAGAGCACGATTCGCGAGCAGCTCCCGCAGCAGCTCGAGCATCACCGGACTGCGCTCCCAGATATCCCACGTCGCTACGAAACCATCCTCTGCCGTCGCGATCGCGATGGACGTAAGCCCGCACTCCAACGAATCCTTGCCGGTCGTCTCGACGTCGAGCGCGAACTCACCGGCCTTCTCAGCCTTTTGTATGAAGGCGGCGAGCGCAGCGTTGATCTTCTCTTGCTTGACCGGCAGCCCAAGTACGGGCGGAGGCCCGAATAAAACCTGGCGCAAGCGCCCGTCCGTATCTCGGGCGAAGGCGTCCCCTTTCGTGATCCACGGCGTGATCTCGCCGCGCGCGTAGCGCACCGCTTTCGACACGTCGTAGAGCAGGAAGTAGTAAAGCACGTCAACCGACTTGCTTTCGCTCCCGCCTTTCTGTTCGCCGTCGCCACCGCGAAGGATAGCCGCGGGATGAAACGTCGGGAGCAGCGCCGGGACGGTTCCATTCCAGGTCAAATCCGGCGCCGGCTCCACCAAGCTGCCGCGAGACGCGGTGACACCGGGTGTACCTTCGGCTGCGAGCACATCGAGCGCGGTTCCGCCGACCGCCAAGATCACCTTTGGCTGAATTGATCGCAGCTCGTACAGAAGCCGCGGGCGGCACGCCTTCGCGGCTAACTTTTTCACTTCGTCAAGATGAGACGGGATCGGGCCGCAGCTCGTACAATTCAGAATGGCGAGATCGTCGCGTCGCACTTGCGCTTGTGCCAGCGCCTGATTGAGAAGTTCTCCGCTCGGACCGACGAAGGGCTCACCTGTCACAATTTCTCGTCGGCCGGGCGCTTCACCGACAAACGCAACGGTCGCGCCCTTCACAGGGATCACGCTAGCGACGGCCTTGCCCGGACCTCCTTCTACAGCGAGGGGGCACTCATAGCAATTCGCGCCGGCATCGAGTAGGTACTCACGCAGCGTTGTATGGCCGCGCTCGAGCTTGTCGATGTACGCGATCGCGGCGTCCGCGGCGAACACCCATTCGGCGCTTGGATTTCGATCGTCGCATTGGCCGTCGCGGTACGTCTCCCATACGCGATCGCGGAGCGGCTTAGGAACCTTGCGCCAGTGAGGCTCACAGAAGAGATATTCCGGCGGGACAGGGATGCGGCATCGGCGCGCGTGGCACCGATGAACGTCCCGATCATCCGGCAACGGATCGAGTTGCTGCACCTCAGCCGAGCCTCAAAGCGGGGAGTTTGGTGCGCGGCATCTCGTTCCCAAGACAAGTCCACAGGCTACGCTGCCGGCGCGCGAACAACTCAACATACGGCCCATCTGCAAGCTGCTCCACGATGTCGAAAAACTCCGCAGGCTTTTCCGAATGACGTCCGACCTGCGCCTCGAACTCGATCGATCCATCCCCCGTCTCAAACATGCTGCGCACGGAGTGGTCTTTGATCAGGCTCGCGCCGCGGCCGCGGGCCGCGATGATGCAACCTTCATGGCCGAGGCGGACGTATCTGCCCATGCCGAAATGGAGCTTGCCGTTCTTGGTGAGCTTGCGCCAGATCAATTCGCTCTTGGGTACGAACCCCCATGCGCGCACGACGCGACACGCTTCTTCCGGCATCGAGCTGACGCGCCAAAGAAACAATAATGCGTCGTCCTCCATCGGAGGGATCGGAAACTGGCAGATCTGCTCTACCGTGAGAAGGTCGTAGTGTTTCCCAGCACCCCGCCCGTTGCCGGGAAGCTGGTCGCCATGGAGCCATGGCGGATCTGCGGCGAGCACACGATATTTCACAGCAACACCCCCAGGAAAAAACGAAGAGCCGAGCCCCAACACGGGCAGCCCGGCTCTTCGGGGCCTTACGCGTTCTGAGTCTCCGTCGAAGCGGCGGAGTTCTTCTTGCCCTTCTTACCGAGCGAAAGCGCGGGCAGCCCACCAGCCTGCTTGGTCTTGAAGACGGCGTACTTCGTTTTGATGTCGCCGGGCAGCTTGGTCTCGTCGATCGGGCCATCGATCGCGATGCCAGCCTGCGTGAGCGCTTCACGCGCTTGCTCCGCTGCCGGGTGGTTCATCACGATGAGCGCTCGATACGCGTCTTCGGTCCACTCGGCGCCGTCGTCACCGCCGCTCGTCTCCTCTGCCGGCGCATCCGCCACCTGCTGGGGAGTCGCCGCCTGCGGCGCGGTGCTCTTCTGCTCCCATGGCTGTGCGCTGCCGTCGCCGGACAGATGCGCGATCGCCTTCTGGCTGGCAGCCTTCGGATCGATCTCCGTCGGCGAACCGACCGCGCGCTCACCGATGACCTTATCGTTGACGAACGTCTTCGTGGAGACGTTCATGGGGTCCTTCGTGTCTTGCCGCGTCGAGGTGTCCCAGATGACGGTCGCGTCGTACTCACGGCCGATGATCTCCTTCACGGAGACGCCCGCAGCGGTCACGTTCGCCTTGACCGCGTCGAGGAACGCCTTCGTGCGGCTCAGCATGTACGGATGAGCGTTGGCGTCCGCGGCGTACCACGACCGGATCGTCATCCCTACGGCATCGGGATTGCTGTCGTGACGCACGATCTCCGAATCGACGATCGCCTGAAGGTATTGGCGCTCGCCCGATTGCATCTTTTGGCTGATGTTTTTCACCTTCAGCCGGACGTGGCCGAATGGTACGCGCGCGCGCTGCTGCCCGTCACTCGACCGGATCGTGGCCAGCATCTGGGCTGGCAGATTGAACATCTCCAGAGGTTTGTTCTCTTGCGATTCACTCATTTGATTTACTCCTCACACGTACACGGTTACGACGGAGAGGCCCGTCGCCAGCCTATACACGGAGCTTGGGGAGCTGTCCGGCTCCCATGTCGATCACTTTTCCTGTCTTCTTCACGTCGCGGGGTAATGCCTCACCCGTCGTTGGATCGGCTACCATCACGCCGCTGTAGAGCTGCTCGAGGATCCGGAAGGTCGGATTTTTAACCATTGTCGGAAACTTCGATCCGTAGCGGTGGCCGGCGGGGTAGCCTTCGTAAGGTCGAAGGTGGAGAAAGCGGTTCATTTCTCCCGCCGTTTCCTCCGCTCGGAGATATGCGATCATGTCCGTCATCGCAGGGATCTTCTCGGCTGCCTGACCGGGGATCATCAGCCCCGAAGGATGCTTCTCGGTCATTTTGGCGCGCGCGATTGCGTTGTAGTGAAGACGGAGCTGGGGGATCTTCTTGCACGCCGCGTCCAGATTCATGATGTGGTCCAACAACGTGTCCCACTTCAGATACTTGTTGCGCTCGTAATCCGCGCCCTCGCAGCTTCGGATCACGTCGTCGGCGTAGAAGGTCAGCTCGAGGCAGATGGTCTGAATCTCACCCGTGTTCACGCGCGGCATGATATCGACGCGGAGGTGGTTGCCCAGCTCCATCATGTTATCGACAGCGAAAATCATCGGGCGCCGTCCGCGCTCGTAGAACGTAGCCGGATCCTGATTCAGGATCGTTTTCCATCCGCCCTCGCGCTTGCTGCCGATCCATGCAACCCGTGGAAAGGTCGCCGCGAAAAACGTCTTGCCAGCGCGGATCGGTGCATAGCACACGCTGGTTTTGATCGGGAGCATATCGGTCTGTTCGGAAATGATCATGGTTCGGTCCTCCATGCGAGCTGCTCACACTCTTGTGTCAACGGGCAAGGGCCGAAGCGATCACCCCAGCACGCGGCGAAATTTTGTCGAACAAGACCGCTCGCGCGCGCCGATGCAATATCGGCGTCAGCGATCCGAATCCAGCGCTCATAACGGGAGACCGGCGGCGAATTGATCGGTACCAGCATTCGATGGAACGCGGGCGTCTTGCCCTTGGTGACGACGTCCACAACGACGCCTCCGAGTTCCCCGAAGCGCTCCTCACATCCCGACGCGCGCCACAGCCAGAGCTGGCCTAGGACTTCGCCGTCTAGCGACCAACCCTCCTTCACGCTTTCATAAAGCCACTTCGACGTCTTCAGCTCGCGGACTATCACCGTCCCAGGGACAAGCCCCATCGGATCGTTTTGGCCGACGCGCCCGATTAGATCGTACCGGCACGTGTAGAGCGGGCCCCCATCGTGCGCGCGATCCGGGTGCTCCGCGTACCACTCGATGGCGAGTGGCTCGAGATCCTCCGCGTCATAGTAGTTCGAGTGGTAGCGCCAGAGTCGCACGGCGTCCTGAACGATCGTAAGGCTGGGACCGAGCTTTGGCTGCTTCTGCTTGTTGGCACTCGCGCCGCGCAACATGAGCGCATTGATCATGCGCTCCACCGAGCCGTCTCGGACCTGCACGGCCTCGGAGTCCTCGACAGGCGCGAAGTCGCTTCGCACGAGCCCACGTTCGTGGAGCGCCGCGAACCGCAACAACGGTGCCTGGTCGAGCGCGTGGAGCACGTGGTAGAGCGCGCCCAGCTCGAGATACTCGGGCGGATCGATCTCCGTTCTTACCGTAGCGTCGCGCAGCCGCATGAACTTGTGCGGGCATTGAAACCACGTCTTGTACCAGGAATAGCCGCGGCCGCTCGGGCCGCCCGTCACCGGAAGGGCAAGACGTGCAGATTCCAACGCAACCGCCTGGTCGATCGGCATACGTCGTGATGCTCCCGTCGAGCGGAGCTGAATCATGAAATCGTCGATGTCAACCTGGTTGCTCATTCTTCCGCCGCGATCTGCGCCATCAAGCGCGAGCCCAACGTATCAGCGAGCTTTTCGTTGTGGAACGACGCGTGAAGCAGATCCCGCGCGTCTCCGATACCCGCCTGCAAGCCGAGTTTGTTCGACGTCTGCAACTTTTCGATGAGTGCGTCAGCGAGATCTCGATCGACGTCGCAGTCCGCGACGAGAAACGTGGTCGTGACGGGCTGCGTTCCATTGTACGGACGCATCTCCGCCTGCTGGATCGTAGGTGGCGTCCAATCCAACTCGAGAAAAATCTGGTGTGACAAAAACGAGAAGTCGAGCGCCTCCGCGGCAGCGGCCATCGTGGCAACGAACGCGAATAGTCCTCCTTTGCTCGCGTACTCGCGTGCTTGTTCCACCATCGCTTCGCGCTCGTCGGCGTCCATCCGACCCGTGAGCGGCCCGAACACACGGACCCCGGCTTTGATGAGCTGCTCAACAGCCTTCTCAGCGACGTCTACGTGCCACGTCCACACTAGGACTGAATCGTTCTGCTCGAGCCGATCTACGATGTGCTCGAGCCCGGATTTCAACTTCGCCGCCCCGAAAAGCTTGCGCAGCCGTGCCAGCTCCCCGATGAGCGTCTGCGCATTCCCAGCTTCCAGACGCATCCTCGTCGAGACAGCATTGATCTCGGAGGCGACCTTCGCGCCCAGCTCGATCAGCTCAATCGAGCGAGTGAATGCGGGCAGCTCCTCTTTCAGATCGACCCACAGATGGCGAATCATCAACTCGGACAGCCGCACGCGCAGCTCATCCTCACGGGATGCGCCCTCGTACCGCCGACCATATGCAGTCTCCTCGGGCTGGCAATAGCGGTTGCCGAACTCGGGGAACTTTTTTCCGAAGGCGCCGGGCGCGACGAGATCCAACAGAGGCCATAGCCCTTTGGGTCGGTTCCATAGCGGTGTCCCCGTACAAAGCACCACACGATGGGCCACCGACGCGAACTTGCGAATCGCGTGTACCGTGTCCGAGTTGCGATTCTGAATACCTGCCTTGTGCGCCTCATCGACAACGAAGGTACCGATCTTCACGTGGACGTACAGCTCATGCCAACCACGGGCGCCCGCGAACGTCATGAAGACGACGTCGGGTTTGTTCGCAAGCAAGTGGTCGTCGCGCGTTACGTGTCGGATCGGCATAAATGAAAGGCGCGCGCGGTTGCCCCCGAGGCGGGTGCACAGCGAGCAGTCGTCCTCGTCGCACCAACCCTTGAAGCGTCGCACAGCCCACTCGTGCCATGCGGCGCGCGCAGCTACGGGGCCAACGACGAGTAAGACCCCAGATTCTTCCTCGTGGGCAAAAACCGTCGAGCCCGTCTTGCCAGTCCGCATTTCCGAACCCTGCAAGGTGCCTCGACGTCCGCGAATGAATCGAACGTCTGCGACCTGATGCGCGCGCAAGATCGGGTCTGCTGTGTATCCGACCGCGGCGCGCGGAACACTGTAACCGATCGCCGGCAACACGGAGGCGTGCGCCTCTACGATCGGCTGGTTCGGTTTCCAACGTACTCCGGGGAGTGCGGCTGGTGGGATCTGGAGGCGAGCCCACACGGGCCGCCAATCCACACGAAACCAATCCGGATGGGACGTCGCTCCAACGGCGCCAGCGCCAATCACTGTCATCTGCCCCCGCTTCAGCTACCGACACAAACACACAAACAAGTTCTATCGCCTTAGCACGACGACCGCATCGTCTGTCTACAAAAAAATGCATTCTCCGTCGGAGATTTCGCTATCGCGCGTACAGCTACCAGAGGCTCGCAGTTTCGGGCGGTGAGCAAGTAAGCGTGAGCGCAATGGTTTTACAGTTGTGCTTGCGCTGCGCAGGCAAAATTGTGTATTGCCCATTGTTCTTCGGACCGCCTGCGGGGGCAGAGGTTGACATGGTTGCGACGCGTCGGGGACGGCAGTGAAGCTGCCCAATCTCCTAAAGCCTGAAACTTCGCCGACGACAACGCCGGCAGTGCTCTTACCAAATATGCTCTCTGCGCAGCGATTCCTCTCGGTGATCGCGCAGAGCGCAGATCCCAACGATCTGCTCTTTCAGACCTTCGACGATCAGGCCGCTCGCAAAATCCCGATCCTCTCTCGTGTTTTCCGCGGCAGTTTAACAGCGCACCTCAATGCGCTGCTTACGTTCAATTCCGCCGAGGCTGGCGTCTTCCTGCAAATCAATCGCGGCGGCGCTCGGGGCGCCGGCCACGTCACGAACTTTCGCGCGTGCTTTGCTGACCTCGATACGCCTGCGGCCCGCGAAGCCCCGATACCACCGTCGATGACGGTGCAGACATCGGGAAACGCGTACGCGCGGCACTTCTATTGGTTGCTGAAACAGCCACACCCCGTCAGCGGGCCGAAGAGTCCCGAGGCGCAGCGATGGGTAGCTCTCCAAAAGCGGATCGCGATCTATCTCGGCGGCGACGAGGGAATGGCGCGGCTCGACCGCGTGATGCGTATTCCTGGCTTCTGGCACAGGAAGCAAAATCCGCCGTTCCTTGCCCGAATCATCGAAGCGCATCCCAATCGTATTTACACGATGGAGCAGCTCGAAGCGGTCTTTCCGATGCTCCCGGCGAATGCCACCACCGTCGATAAATCGCCCGATTTCATACTGCGCCCCCTCGCCGGGCGCGAAGCTCCACCAGAGCAACGGATCGCGGTCACACAACAGGTCCGTGACTGGCTCACCGCGCGTCACATCACGTTCCGCGAGAAGCGAACCGACTCTGGAGAGACCCGCTTCCTGATCGATTGCCCCGTCGATAAAACGCACAAGGACGCGCAGATCGTCATCAAGAAGAACGGCTATCCGTTCGCGTCCTGCTTCCACGCGAGCTGCGGCCATAACACGGCCGATCGCTTTCGCGAGTTCTCGCAGATCATCGGTGGTTGGGTCAGCGCCGGCCGCTTTGAGATCGGCGATCACGTCGAGATGAGCCGGCGGCTCTTGACCGATCTCCGCCTCGACAGTCCAGATCGAATCCGTGCGCACGGGAACCTTCTCCGACGGTACGAGCAGGGTGTGTGGCGCGTAGTATCAGAGACCGAAACGAGCCGCGTGATCGCGAGCTATTCGGGGTGGCGTGTCGGTACGAAGGGCCGGATGAAGATCGAATCCAAGGACACGCCGGCCGTCACACAGCAAGCGGTCCGACTCTCTCGCGATGAGGAATTCGATACAGCGCGCAGCGGCGTGGCATTCGAGAATGGCTTCGTCTCCGTCGATGACGAGGCGAAAATACGGCTAGACCCACACCAACCAGATCACTTCGCGACGTTCAAGCTGCCGTTCGCGTATCAGCCCAAGACTGTCTCACTGCCCTTCTACGAGTACCTCGCATCATGTTTCAAAGGCGACGACGACGCCGCGGAAAAGATCGCGCTGCTCCAAGAATTCACCGGAGCCTGCCTCGTGGGCGTTGCGCCACTCTTCCAGCGCGCGCTACTGTTGACGGGTGGCGGCAGCAACGGCAAGAGTCTCTTTCTTTCGCTGCTGGTGCGTCTTTTCCCGTCGGAGGCGGTTGCGCAGATCGCGCCGCAGGATCTTGCCCATCCGTACTTCCGAGCGAATCTTCTTGGCACGCGATTGAATGCAGTCTTCGAGATCCCGGAACGCGAGCTACTCGACGTCTCGGGATTGAAGGCGCTCATCACAGGCGACCCCGTCACGGCCCGCAACGTGCGCGAGCGGCCCTTCACCTTCCGTCCACGTGCGGGGCATATCTTCCTCGCGAACGACCTCCCTGCCGTCGCTGACCACTCCTACGGCTTCTGGCGCCGAATGCTGGTCGTGCCGTGGAATCGATCCTTCGCGCTCAATACGACCTTTGAGCGGCAGATGCAGCACGAACTGCCGGCGCTCGCGGTGTGGGCATTACAGGGCGCTGCACGCCTTCTCCGTCAAGGTGGATATACGATCCCAGCCAGCTCGCAAGGCGCGGTTGCCGACTGGCGCAGCGACTCGAACCCAGTTCAGGGGTGGTTGGACGCGTGCATTCGCGACATCGATGCTACGCCCGCGCAGGCTCAACTCCCACTTACGAGCGCCTATGCAAGCTACCGCTTCTGGTCCAAGGCGAACGGGTTCAACACGATCAGCTCGCGGACTTTCGTACGCCGATTGCGTGCTCTGGGGGTCGCGTCTCGCCTCGATACCGCGACAAATCGGTGGTACGTGGCCGTTTCCCTCCCGAGTACCCTAATTCCGCCTGTTATTGAAATGATGTCATGAGCATCGGCTGTATTCATCATCACTGCTAACGAGT
>Ga0307469_10000206_pt1 | contig 22794 bp, 16 predicted proteins | sample atmos_gasesAM2C__FD_203084 | JGI IMG/M metagenome (GOLD analysis project Ga0307469, IMG submission 203084) | Hardwood forest soil microbial communities from Morgan-Monroe State Forest, Indiana, United States - atmos_gasesAM2C_515 | ecosystem: Environmental > Terrestrial > Soil > Temperate... | reverse complement strand
GGGCAGGAGCTTTGCGTAGCACTCGTCCATGTCATTGATGTGGCGCAGCGGCTCAAGCGGGTCGAAGTGAGCAGCCCCTAGAACGGCCGCTTCTGCGATACCACAGGGTCTGGCGTTACTTTTCCCTATCCGGCAAGGAGTGGTCGCCAACCACCCTTCGAGAGGCCACTTCCCCCCGGCCTCGTTGACTTGCCCCCGCATCCCGCCTACCATATCGCGACTCGATGATCGGCCAAACCATCTCGCATTACCGGGTTGTCGAAAAGCTCGGAGGCGGGGGCATGGGTGTAGTTTACAAGGCCGAAGACACACGCCTGCATCGTTTCGTTGCGCTGAAATTCCTGCCCGAAGATGTTGCCCGCGACCCGCAGACTCTCGCTCGCTTTCAGCGTGAAGCGCAGGCGGCGTCTGCCCTGAACCATCCTAATATCTGCACCATCCACGACATCGGCGAGCACGAGGGGCATCCCTTCATCGCCATGGAATTCCTTGACGGCATGACGCTCAAACACCGCATCGGCGGGCGCCCAGTTGAGACCGAAACGCTTCTGCTGCTGGCCATAGAAATCGCGGATGCGCTCGACGCAGCGCACGCGGAAGGGATTGTGCACCGCGACATCAAGCCGGCCAATATTTTTGTGACCAAGCGCGGGCACGCCAAGATCCTCGATTTCGGGCTCGCCAAGCTGACTCCGATGACCGGCCGCGCCGACACCGTCCTCGAAGAAGCCACGGTCGGGGCCGACGAGCGGCATTTGACCAGCCCGGGCACAGCGCTGGGTACGGTTGCTTACATGTCGCCCGAGCAGGCGCTGGGCAAGGAAATCGACGGCCGCACCGACCTGTTCTCTTTCGGCGCGGTCCTTTACGAGATGGCGACAGGCGCGCTTCCGTTCCGGGGCGAGACGTCGGCAGCGGTGTTCGATTCCATCCTGCACAAAGCACCCGCAGCTCCCGTGCGCCTCAATCCGGATCTTCCACCCGAGCTCGAACGCATCGTAAACAAGGCCCTCGAGAAAGATCGGAACCTGCGCTACCAGCACGCCGGCGATCTTCGCGCCGATTTGCAACGTCTGAAGCGCGACTCGGATTCGGGGCGGGCTGTGGTGCAGAGCGAGGCGGAACCTTCACCCGTTTCCAGTTCTGCGGTTACACCCGCAGTTGCTTCCGGATCAGGCTCGGGATCACAGCCTCCCCACGCGCGCACCAGTTCGGCGCGGGTGCCTGCAGCTCAACCCAGCGGAACAGTTCCTGGCGAAGCTCCGCATCGGCCACTCTGGAAGATTCTCGTGCCTGCCGCGGCGGTGCTGATCGCCATCGTCGTCGGCGCAGTTTATTTCCGATCGACCCGCGCGCAAGCCATTACGGAGAAAGACTCCATTCTGCTCGCGGATTTTGTTAATACGACCGGTGACGGCGTCTTCGATGGGACGCTCAAGAAGGCTTTGGCGGTCGATCTCCAACAGTCGCCTTTCTTGAATGTCGTCTCCGACGAAAAAGCGCGGCAGACCTTGACCCTGATGGGCAAGCCCACGGACGAGCGCATCACGGCTGCCATCGGCCGCGAGATCGCCCAGCGTACCGGCGTGAAAGCGTTACTCGTAGGATCGATTGGCGGGATGGGAACCCAGTACGTGGTAACGCTTGATGCGGTCAATGCCGCGAACAGCGACACGCTCGCCGAAACGCAGGCCCGCGCCGACAGCAAAGAGCAAGTGCTGAAAGCCCTCGATCAGGCCACCACCCAGCTGCGCGAAAAACTCGGCGAGTCGCTCGCGTCGATCAAGCGATTCGACAAGGCGCTCGAGGAAGCGACCACATCTTCCCTGGAAGCGCTCAAGGCGTTCAGTCTGGGGGACGAGAAACACACCACGGGCGATGATCTGGCCGCCATGCCTTTCTACAAACAGGCGATCGAACTCGATCCCAACTTCGCCCTGGCCTACGCCCGGCTCGCCACCGTATACAGCAACTACGGACAGTTGGACATCTCCGAGCAAAATCGCAAGAAGGCGTTCGAACTGAAAGACCGCGCCAGCGAGCGCGAGCGGCTGTACATCACCTCGCACTACTATGCCGACAGCGGCCAATTGGAGAAGGGCAACGCCGCCTACGAACTGTATAAACAGACCTATCCCCGGGAGGTAACTCCCTACATCAACCTGTCGGCAACCGCTCTGCAGCTGGGCGATTTTGATAAGACCCTGGAAAATGCCAAGGCGGCGATCAAAGTGGATCCTGATGAATCGCGCGGCTACTTGAATTCAGCAGCCGCGTACCTGGGACTCAACCGGGTCGAGGAAGCGAAGGCCATTGCGAATGAAGGGCTGCGCCTGCACCCCGACTTCACGTCCCTGCATGACACTCTGGCCAACATCGCTCTGGCGCAAGGCGATCTCGCTGCCATGGAGCGCGCAGAAGCTCTAGCCAAGACGCAGCCCGACCTGGAATGGAGCGCCTTCTTTCGCCATGGGGACATCGCGGCGTCGCACGGACAGCTTCATCAAGCCGAAGACTTCTACGAGAAAGCACGCCAGGTCGGCCAGAGAGTCCAGATAAAGAGTGCCGAGGGAGGCGCTCTTGCAGAACGTGCCTGGGTCCGGGCATTGGCGGGGAGTCGCAAGGAAGCGATTGAGGCCGCCAACGCTTCGCTCGCAATTTTTCAGGACTATAACCAGAAGTTGCAGATCGGCGGCATTCTGGCCGCAGCGGGAGAGCGCAAGAAGGCACTCGACCTGGCAGCTGGGGTTCTCAAGAGCCGTCCCGACGACGTGTTGGTGCAATCTCTCTACGCACCCCCGGTGCAGGCCGCAGCCGCACTCGACAGTGGCGACGCGGCCAAGGCCATCGAACTTCTGAAGCCGGCGAGCGCCTATGATCGAGGCAATACCGGCACGTTGTATCTCCGCGGGCTGGCCTATGTGAAGAACAAACAGGGAGCGGAAGCCGCGCAGGAGTTTGAGAAAATTCTTGCTCTCCGCAACCTTGCTCCCGCCGACCCGCTCATGTCCCTCGCCCATTTAGGCCTGGCCCGCGCCTACGCGCTCCAGGGCGATACCCAGAAAAGCCGCACCGCCTATCAGGACTTCCTCGCGCTCTGGAAAGACGCGGATCCCGATCTTCCCATCCTGAAAGAAGCCAAGGCAGAGTACGCGAAGCTGCAGTAGGCAGAGAGATTCCGGCCTTCGTAACACCTGATTTCAACTGACATCTGCTTCGACGGGCGGGAACCTTTCGACTGCGCTCAGGCCAGGCTGCCTGTTGCTCTATCGACACAATTGTATGTCTCTTACAGACCTGCCTCGATGCGGGAGCGGGGGTCGAGTAAGTCGCGGAGCGCGTCTCCGATGAAGTTGAAGGAGAGGACTGCCAGCATCACGGTGGCCGCCGGGAACAAGACCAGATGCGGCGCAGAGAACAGGTAAGCGCGGCTGTCGTTGAGCATGGCTCCCCAACTGGCGGTTGGCGGAGGAACGCCGAGTCCGAGAAAACTCATGGTGGCTTCTGCGAGGATGGCTCCGGCCATCCCAATGGCGGCTTGCACGATGACAGGCTGCACGATATTAGGAAGAATGTGGCGAACGATCACGCGGAGGTCGTTCGCTCCCAGGGCGCGGGCGGCTTCGACGAATTCTCTTTCGCGCGTGGCAAGGACCTGGGCACGGACGAGGCGGGCGTATCCGACCCAGCCTCCGAGGGAGAGAGCGAGCACGAGATTGAAGATGCCGGGGCCGCGGAAGGCGACGAAGGCGATGGCCAGCAGGATTCCGGGGAACGATAGAAAGGCATTCATCAGGACCACGTTGACGAAGCGGTCGATGCGTCCGCCGTAGTATCCAGCGATGGAGCCGATGATGAGGCCGAGGGTCAGCGAAGCGAGCACGACGCAGGTGCCGACCACCATCGAGATGCGCGCGCCGTGAATCAGGCGAGAACAGATGTCGCGGCCGAGTTCGTCGGTGCCGCACCAGTGGCCGGCGTTGGGAGGCGAGAGGCGGGCGGGGAGGTCGATGTGCGCGGGATCGTGGGGCGCGATCCAGGGGGCGAAGAGCGCGCAAAGGGTGAAGAGGATGACGAGAACTACACCGGCTAGCGCGAGCGGATTGCGGCTTGCGATGCGCGGGAGCGAGATGGACGCCGTGGACATTGCGTTTAGAAAGGTTTTGACCGCAAAGGTCGCGAAGAGCGGCCGCTAAGGACGCAAAGGAAATCGGGAGACATGTTTTTGAACAGCGAATTTACTTTGGTTTTCACTGGCGGATCCTCGGATTCAAGACTGAGTACACCAGGTCCGTCATGAAATTGACCGCCACGTAGGTGAGTCCGATCGCCAGAATGCAGCCTTGGACTACGTAGTAGTCACGATTGGCGATGGCGTCGATGGTGAGGCGTCCGATGCCGGGCCAGGAAAAGATCTTTTCGGTGACGATGGCTCCCGCAAGGAGCGCTCCGAATTGCAGGCCGAGCACAGTGATGACGGGGATCATCGCGTTGCGCAGGGCATGGCGGTAAACGACCGTGCTTTCGGGGAGGCCCTTGGCGCGGGCGGTGCGGATGTAGTCCTGATTCAATTCTTCAAGCATGGAGGTGCGCACCATGCGCGTGAGAATTGCGGCCAACGATCCACCCATGGTGAGGGCGGGGAGCACGAGATTGGCAAAGCTTCCCGAGCCTGAAACCGGCAGCCATCCCAGCTTGATGGAGAAGACCAAGATCAGTATCGGGCCCAGCGCAAAGTTCGGGAATGACAAGCCGAACAGGCTGACGACACTGATGGTGCGGTCGTCCCACTCATTGCGGCGGCGCGCCGAGCGAACGCCCGCCGGAATGGAGAGCAGCACAGCCACCACCAACGCGGCCAGCGTGAGTTGCAGCGTGTACGGGTAGCGCTGGGCGAGCAATTTGCTCACGCTCTGGTTGTAGCGCAAAGAGATCCCCAGGTTTCCGTGCAGCACTCCCTTCCAGTAGTTCCAATATTGCTGCGAAAGCGGCAGGTCGAGTCCGTAGGCGTGCCGTGCGGCCTGCAAGTCGGCCACGGGGACGCCCTCGCCGAGCATCTGCAGGATGGGGTCGCCGGGAACGAGATGAATCAACAAGAAGACGAGCGAGACCACCAGCCAGATGACTGGAAGGGTGTAGAGGACGCGGTTCAGGAGGTAGCGGGGCATCAGGTCAGGTGTCAGGTGTCAGGTCTCTGGGAAATCGTTCGTTAGCTTAGCATTTGTTCTGCTGGTTGATTCACTGGATCGCCGTCCTGTAGGTTGGTGGTCGGAGTCCTCTTGGAAATCTATCTGGTTGACGGGACGTACGAACTCTTTCGACATTACTATGCGGTGCCATCCGCACGCGATGCGGCAGGGCGTGAGGTCGGTGCGGTTCGCGGCGTGCTCGCTTCGATGCTCGGCATGTTGAAGGGCGGCGCCACCCATCTCGCGGTGGCCACCGACCACATCATCGAGTCTTTTCGCAATGGACTGTGGGCGGGGTACAAGACTTCAGAGGGTGTGGAGCCGGAGCTCCTGGCGCAGTTCCCTCTGCTCGAAGAAGTGCTGACGGCGGCGGGGATCGTGGTGTGGCCGATGGTGGAATTCGAGGCCGACGACGCTCTCGCAGCGGGGGCGGCCGCGGCGGCGCGCGATACGCGGGTGGAGCGGGTGATCATCTGCACGCCCGACAAGGATCTCGGGCAATGCGTCACCGGCTCGCGCATCGTACAACTAAACCGACGGACGAACGTCATCCTCGATGAGGCGGGCGTGGCGCAGAAATTTGGGGTGCTGCCAAAATCCATTCCTGATTATTTGGCGCTGGTGGGTGATTCGGCGGATGGGTACCCCGGACTGAAGGGTTGGGGTGCAAAATCGTCGTCGGCGGTGCTGGCCAAGTTTCTACACATCGAGGCCATTCCGGCGGATAGCCGTGAGTGGAAAGTGAATGTGACCAGTGCAGGAGCGCTAGCCGATACCCTCGTCCGGGAGCGAGAGCTGGCTCTGCTGTTTCGAACACTGGCCACTCTGCGCACGGACATTCCGCTTTTTGAAGAAGTCGACCAGTTGCGGTGGAAGGGACCCACTCCCGAGTTTGCGGCCATTGCGGCGGGACTGGATGCGGCCGTTACCGAGGGGCGGCGGCCGCGGGCTGTCCGATCATGAGGAGAACAGCGCGCCTGCTGCGTCGGCGATGTCAATCTCTGAACAGCCGCTTAGGAGACCTCGCCATTCATTTCACGAATTCCCCGTGTCCTCCGCTGGCCCACGGATCGTAGGTCACGGAGAAATGAACCCGGTCGGAGATGGGTGGATGATCGTAAAACAGGAAAACATTCATGGGATTCGGATCGGGATCGGACAATCCCACTTCCCCCAGTGCCTGGAATGCTTGCGCCGCGACCTGTCCCGAATCCGGGGTGAGGCCATGGGTGACTTCCAGCCCGTACTGGTCGGCTTGATGTTCGAGATGACGGCTGAAGGCGGAACCAATCGGCGTTACAACAAAGGAAAACACCGATAGCAACAACAGGAGCACCGGCAACGACGCCCCATCTTCGAGGCCGCGAATTTCCCAGCGGCTTCCGCAGTGGGCCAGCACCCATCCAATCACACGGTATCCCAGGTAAAAAGTCACCAGCGAAAACACCGCCAAGAAAATCATGCCTTTCGGAATGTGCTTGAGCACGTAGTGCCCGGTTTCATGACCGACTACGAACACGATCTGGGGAGTATTCAATTTCGCGATGGTGTTGTCCCACACCACGAGCCGTTTTGAACTGCCAATTCCCGTCACATAGGCGTTGAGGCTGGTGGTCTTTTCCCCGGCGCCCATCCAGAACATGCGTTCGGGCGGAATGTTCTGCCCGGCGCGCTGCAGCATTTCCTCAAGACTCGCCACCAGCGCGGGATCCTTCTGCTGCAAGGGCTCGAACTTGTGGAACATGGGATCGATCACCAGTGGTTGCAGAAAGACGAGGAAAGCGCCGATGGGCAACGAGATCAGCCAGAAATAAAGCCACCAGCGGCGCGGGCTGCGCCGGATGACAAGGTAGAGCAGCCAGATGAGGATGGTCCCGATCACCAGCGAGATCAGCTGACCCTTGACCCAATCCCAACTCCACGAGCCCCATCCTTGGACGGAGATGCCGTATTGCTTCTCGATCAACTGGCCATAAAGGTCGAGAGGGAGGGTAAGGACCGCAATCGTCAGCAACACCAAGGAAGCAAACACGGCGCTTTGCAGAAAACTCTTCGAGGAGAAGCGCTCGCTCCAGTTCCGGAACTTCGGCGCCAGCTTCCAGCGCAGGATCAATAACAGAACGCCGATGCCGTACGCTACGCCGATCAGATTCAGGCGGAAATGAATGCGATTGCGACGGTGGGCTTTCTCATGGAGACGGGGAGGAAGGGTGTAGGCGGTGATCTTTGCGGGGGACTGCTGGGTCGCGGCGGGCGAGGTGGCGGCGGGAGCAGTGGGCGTCGCCGGCTGCGTTTGCCCGGCGGATGATGGTTGATTCTGGGCCGCGAGCGAAATCACGGCGCAGTATGTCAATAGGACAAAAGCAAACAACTTATTCGATGCTTCCATGGTTGAGTTGTAGCGATGACGGGCCCGTGATGGATGCGAGAGTTTTCTTCCAACCTAGTGCTCAGTCCCCGGCCTGCTGCAGGGTGGCCGGTTCCAGGGTCTCGATCTTGACCTTGGCGATGCGGTGGCCTTCCATCTCTTCCACCGTGTAGCGGCGGCCTTCGAACTCGAAAGCATCGCCGACGGCAGGAATCTTCTGCAGGCGCGCCAGCACGAATCCCGCAAGGGTTTCAAAACCGGCATCGTTGGGCAGGACTAACTGATATTGCGACTCGAGGTCGCGGATATTGACAGCACCCTCCAGCACCAGGGTGGTGTCTTCCTCGAGGGCGGGTTGCGCTGCGGGCGGGATGTCAAACTCGTCTTCAATCTCGCCGACCAGTTGTTCCAGCACGTCTTCCACGGTGACCACCCCGGCGGTCGATCCGAATTCATCGACCACGACCGCAAGGTGCCGCTTGCGCTGCTTGAATTCGGCGAGCAAGTCGGTCAAGGCCATGGTCTCGGGAACGACCAGCACATTGCGCATGACCTGGCTGACCTGCATCTTGGCGATTCGCGACGACACTGCCTGGTTGGGCGACAGGGTCAGCCGCAGGCGCATCCAGCGCGTGAGGTCTTTGGAGTAAAGAACGCCAATGATGTGTTCGGGACCGCGCTGCGGATCGTAGACCGGAACACGCGAGTGTTGCTCTTCCACCACGCGGGCCAGGGCATCGTCGAGCGTGAGATCGGCGGGCAGCGAAAAGATGTCGGGACGCGGGACCATGACTTGCCGCACGGAAACACTGTCGAGTTCGAGGGCGTTGTGAATCATCTCCTCCTGGAACTCGGGAATCTGGCCGACCTGGCGGCTGGCGGTCACAATCAGCTTGAGTTCGTCCGGGGAATGAATGACGCCGCTGCGTATGTCACGCGAACCAAACAGCCGTAACACGAATCCCCCCGACTTGCGCATGAAGTACAGGAAGGGCTTCATGACGGTGAGGAATACGTCCATGGGAGCGGCCACAGCGAGTGCGATCCGCTCGGCCTGTTGCAAGGCAAGAGTTTTTGGAACGAGTTCCCCGAGCAACACGTGCAGGTAGGTAATCAGGCTAAAAGTAACAATGATGCCGAAGGTGTGGGCGTACACCGCAGCGTGCGGCACGCGAACCAGCAGCGGCGTGATGATGTGAGCCAGGGTGGGTTCGCCGATCCAGCCGAGGGTCAAGCTGGTCAGAGTGATTCCCAGCTGGACGCCGTTCACCACCTCGTCGAGGTTTCGATGAAGCCGCAACACGGTGCGGGCACCCAGACGGCGGGCCTCGATGAGCTGCTGAATGCGCGTGTCGCGCACGCTCACCAGGGCAAATTCGGCGGCGGCAAAGAAGGCGTTGGCTGCCACCAGGAGAAAAATCAGGAATACCCGGAGCAGCACGAAAGCGATCATTGAAGGCTAATTTTAGCATTTTGAAGAAACTGCGACCTTCGAACCACGAGCGGCGAGCGAGCAGAGCGCTGTCAGCCATCAACTGTCAGCTCTCAGCCAATGCCGAATAATCCTAGCTTTCTTGCTTTCTTTTGTTTGACTTCGGTGTCTAACGTTACGGGACTGTTGTGTCTGACGACTCATTCCGGGACTCCGGCAGTCCGAAAATCTCAGCGCAAGACAACGTCCGGGAACAAAACTCATTCGGGGTTCGTAAGATAGAGTGCAGGCGGCCCCAGATCCTTTCTTGAAGCCACCCAAGCGGAGCTTGAGTGGGCACCCGTAGGAGGCAGATGTGAACGGCAATGGTAACGGCAGGAAGAAACGCAACCGGCGGATCATTTATATCGTGATTGGAGTCGTTCTGGTGCTGGGTGCTGTGATCGGAGTGATCGCCGCTGCGCGCGGTGGCACCAAGATCGACCCATCCAAGCTGGCCAAGGTGGAGCGCGGCGATCTCGCCAAGAGCGTGGTCGCGACCGGCAAGGTCGAGCCGATTACCAAGGTTGAAATCAAGTCGAAAGCCAGCGGCATCGTAAAGAAGCTTTACGTCGACGCCGGCGACCGCGTGAAGAAGGGCCAGCTGCTGGCGGAACTCGACAAGGAAGAAATCGAAGCACGCGTAGCCCAGGCGAAGGCCCAGACCGAGGCGTCGGAAGCCAGCTTGAAGGGTACGCAGGCGGATCTGGAGCGCGCCAAGGTGGATGCCGAGGGGCCGGATGTTCCCATGCTGAAGCGCGCTTACGACCGCGCCCAGGGTATGGCCAAGGAAGGCGTGGTTTCCCAATCGGCGCTCGATGACGCACAGAAGAATTACGAACTCGCTTTAAACAAGCAGAACGTTGCCAAGGCGCAGTTGCAGGTTTTGCACGCGAAGATTGGCCAGGCGCAGGCGCAGGTCGCGCAGGACCATGCCAACCTCAAGCAGCTTGAAGAGCAGCTTGGATACACGACGATCACTTCGCCGATCGATGGCATCATCCTGTCGCGCGACGTGGAAGTGGGCGATGCAGTGAGTTCGATCCTGGTTTTGGGATCGACCGCCACCCTGATCATGACCGAAGGCGACATCAGCGAGGTGTACGTCAAGGGCAAGGTCGACGAGAGCGATATCGGTAAGGTCTACATGAGCCAGCCGGCCCGCATCAAGGTCGAGTCGTTCAAGGACAAGACCTTCAACGGGAAGGTCACGAAGATTTCGCCGATGGGTGTGGAGAAGGATAACGTCACGACCTTTGAGGTGCGTGTCTCCATCAACAATCCTGGCGGAGAGCTGAAAGCCGCCATGACCGCCAACGCCGAAATCATTCTGGAAGAACATAAGAACGTACTGCAGATTCCGGAAGGCGCGATCCTGTACGACAAGGACAAGAAGGCCTCGGTGGAAGTGCCAGATCCGAAGGGTAAGGAAGGCAAGAACAAGGTCGCGGTGAATATCGGGATCTCGAATGGCGCGAAGACTGAGCTGCTTGGCGGGTTGAAGGAAGGCGATCAGGTGGTGCTGCAGTAGGGCGATCATCTTTCATGGGTTGGGAAGACTGGATGGAAAGCCGACGGGCGGGGACGCCCGTCGCTCCACTGATAATTTAGTTAAGCCTCGAAGGTGTGGACCCTTGCTCGCGCCTGTTCCGTTCTCTGCAACGTTTGGAGGAGTCGGGTCATCCCTGTAATATGTCGAATGTGTCGAATACTTTGCGCTACGAACGAGTGTTTGAACTGCCCAGTCCCTCTGGGAAGATCGAGTTGAAGATTCAACAAGGCGGCGCCGGCCGCTTCTACATCATCGCTTGCCTTCCGATGACACCCCAGTCGGGTGAGATTGTGCTTTCCGTGCCAACGGAACTTGCTGATTCCTTGAACAATGCGATTGGCAAGGCGGCGGATTACTCGGGGGAGTGAGGTCTCAGGCACAACCCACTTGCTCACGTCACGGGCGAACGGCTAAGAGCTCACAGCTCACTTTCCCGAACCTTTTGCCGTCTTCCTCCGTATAGTCCTTTACGGGCGTTACTAAGCCTTGGTGCGCCCGTCTAAGCGGTGGTAAACAAGCATTCCGCAACCGCTTCCGAGTCTCGCGCGCTATGAATCTTGCCGAAATCATTCGCCAGGCAATTGCGACCTTCCGGGCGCACAAACTGCGGATTTTCCTGACCATGTTTGGGATCGTGTGGGGGATTTCGTCCGTGATTTTGCTGGTTGGCTTGGGCCGAGGCTTTAGCGCCGACCAGAAGCGGCGAATGCAGACGTTGGGTAAAGACCTGGTCATCGTGTGGGGTGGCCGCACCAGTTCCCAAATCGGCGGGCTGGCAGCGGGACGCGAGATCACGCTCAACATCGATGACGCGCGGCTGATCCAGAAAGAATGCTATCTGGTGCGGAACGTAAGCCCCGAACTGCGGCGCACCGTGCCGGAAGTCAGCCAGTTCAACTCCGCGAATCGAGGGGTGGTCGGGATCTGGCCTGCGTACCAGGAGTTTCGCTCGCTGCTGATTGGCGAGGGGCGGCTCATCACGGACGAAGATGAACACGATGGCAACCGGGTCGTCATTTTGGGTTTCGCGGCGCGGCGGCAATTGTTCCCCGGGCAACCGGCAGTTGGATCGAATGTGCTCATCAAGAGCGTTCCCTACACCGTGATCGGAGTGCTTGCCGAAAAGAAACAGAATTCCAACTACGACGGTCCGGATAACGACTACCTGTTCGCGCCTTACTCAGCGGTATCCCGCGACTTCCCACCTCCACAGAAGAAGAACATTGTTCGGGGTTTTCTGGACAACATCGTTTTCGAAGTGGCCGATGCCGAGGAACATGAAGACGCTGTCATGCAGGTGCGCCGGACGCTCGGTCGCGTTCATCACTTCGACCCCAAGGATAAAGACGCGCTCTTCATCTGGGACACCATGGAAGGCGCCAAGATGGTGGCCGGGATCTTCCAGGGAATTACGACGTTCTTTGCATGCGTCGCCGTGGTGACGCTCGGACTGGGCGGCATTGGCGTGATGAATATCATGCTGGTTTCGGTGACGGAACGGACGCGCGAGATTGGCGTGCGCAAGGCCATAGGCGCGACCCGGCAAGACATCCTGCGGCAATTCTTCGCCGAGTCGGTGCTATTGACCGCGATCAGCGGATTCCTGGGACTCGCGTTTGGCGTAGGAACGTGCCTAGCGTTGTCGAATCTGCCCTTGCCAGATTTCGTTCCGCACCCCATCATTTCTCCGATTTCGATCATTTTGTCGATCGTGACGCTTTCGATCATTACGTTTACTGCCGGGATGTATCCGGCACAACGCGCGGCCGATATGACTCCGGTGGAGTCGCTGCGCTACGAATAGTTCTGTACGAGGAGGATAAGATGCGAAAAACTTTCGCCAAGATAGCGACCCTCGCCGTGGCTGTACTGTTTGCAACCAGCCTCGCGATGGCGTCAGAGCAGGGGCATTTCCAGAAGACGTTGCAGGTGAGCGGAACCGCGGACTTGCAGGTTTTCACGCACTCCGGTGACGTAACCATCCGCCCGGGTCCAGCCGGCACGATCTCGATCACCGGAAGGATCCACGTGGGTGATGGCTGGTTCGTGGGCTTGAGCAGCGGCGGCCGGAAGGGTGAAGTTGCCGCCATCGAAAATAATCCGCCCATTCAGCAAAGCGGCAATAGTGTTCGCATCGATTATGTGAATCATCGAAACATCTCGGTGGACTACGAGATTACCGCGCCGCCCGACACGAAGGTTCGCACTAAGTCTGGCTCCGGCGATCAGACCATTGAAGGCATGCAGGCGGGCGTCGACGTGGAAACCGGATCGGGCGATGTGAAGCTGAACGATCTGGCGGGCGACATCCGCATTCATACCGGGTCGGGCAATGTGCAGGCGCGAGGCGCCGCCGGACCGTTTGAAGCGCGGGCGGGCAGCGGCGACATCACGATCGAAGAAAAAGCCAAGGGCGATGTCCGCGTCGAGACCGGGTCCGGAAACATTGAAGCGCGCGGCCTGGATGGCGGCCTGAATGCCAGCACGGGCAGCGGTGACGTGCGCGTGGACGGCACGCCCGCGAACTCGTGGTACGTGAAGACCGGTTCCGGGAATGCTGAGCTGCGCTTGCCGCAGGAGTCTGCGTTCGATCTCGATGTTTCGACCAGTTCGGGGAGCGTGGAGGTCAACCATCCCGTGACAACCACGGTGCAGGGTCGCGTGGAGGAAACCCGCAAAACGATTCGTGGGAAAGTGCGCGGCGGTGGCCCCGAAATCAATGTGCACACCGGCTCGGGGGATGTGCACGTGGATTGAAGGCAGTCGTCGGTCGTCTGCTTGAGTCGTTGGTCGTTGGTCGTCGGCTAAAAAGCAGATTGGTGATTGCAGATTGCAGATTTGAACAATGCCTTTCAATCTGAGATCTGAAATCCAAAATTTGAAATCCCTTTTCTTCGATCTGAAGTTGCCTCTATGTTTCTGAAGGAACTCATCTCGCAAGGCTGGCAGGCCCTCATGCGGAACCGCATGCGATCGGTGCTTACCATGCTGGGCATCGTGTGGGGGCTGGCGTCCGTGGTCATTTTGCTCGCTTACGGGCAAGGCCTCGGGGGCGGCGTGCTGGGTGCATTCCTGAACATGGGCAACAACGTGATCGTCTTATGGCCCGGACAAACCAGCCTGCAGGCAGGAGGTCAGCGGGCCGGCAAGAAGGTAACGTACGAGTACGAGGATGTGGAGGCGATACGCGACGAAGTGCCGCTCGTGCGCGCGGTCAGCGCCGAGTCGTGCAGCGACTTCGGGTACAAGATCGGCACTCGCGTCGTATCCATTCAGACGCGTGGTGTCGAATTTCCCTACGGCCAGATGCGGAAGCTCGACCTTGAAGACGGGCGCTACTTCAACGAAGCGGAGTTTCTGGATCACCGGCGGGTCGTGATCCTGGGATACAAGGCTGCGAAAAAGGCGTTTCAAGGCGCGCCTGCAGTGGGCCAGAGTGTACTCATCGGCGGCCAGGACTTTGAAGTCATCGGAACGATGCGCAACAAGATTCAGGACTCGATGTACCAGGGTCCCGACAACGAAGACGGCTTCATTCCTTTCCAGGTGTACCGGGATCTCAAGCAGGTGCGCGACCCCGACATGATCATCATCCAACCCCAGTCTGCGGAACTACACCTCAAAGCGATCGCGGCGGTGCGCGAGGTGATTGCGCGCCGGCATCATTTCGATCCGAAGGACGACAAGGCGACGCCGGTGTGGGACACGATCGAGAACCGGGAAATGATGAACGCCTTCTCGCTGGGCCTGCAAGCCGTTCTGGGCCTGATCGGCGCCGTCACGCTGGCCGTGGGCGGCGTGGGCGTGATGAACATCATGCTGGTGTCAGTTACTGAGCGCACGCGCGAAATCGGACTGCGCAAGGCGCTGGGAGCACGGCCGCGCCACATCATGGTGCAGTTTCTGCTCGAAGCGCTGGTACTGACCTTCGCCGGAGGACTGGTGGGGATGGCGTTTGCCGTGTTTCTGACATGGGTGATTCCTCCCATGCCGCTTTATGGACAGCTCTTCAAAACCTCCAACCACGAAGGCGACATCTTCCTGCACGCGTCCCTGAGCGTGATGGTGGTGTCGTTCATCATCCTGGCAATGGTCGGCATGGTTTCGGGATTCTTCCCAGCGCTGAAGGCGGCGCGGATGGATCCGGTGGAAGCGCTGCACTACGAATAACTGGAGTTCGTACGCGCCAAAAGCGATTCCCCGGTGGCTCCACTCCAAGAAAATCCCATGGTTGATAAAGCCGTGGAATCCCATCTTTGCGCACAAACCGCGCAAAGATGGAGCACCCGGCTGCATTCTCAGTGAGCGCTTAGCGAAGACCACCGGTGGCTAGCAGTTGCTCGCCGGTGAGCCAACCCGAGTCGTCGGACGCGAGGAAGACCGCAATGGGAGCGATGTCGCCAACCTGCGCGGACCGGCCCAGCGGCGCCTGCGCGGCAAGATTTTTCTCGAACTCAGAGCCGATGATGCCTGCGGTTTGCGTGCCTTCGGTCTCGACTACTCCAGGGTTGATGGAATTGACGCGAATTCTCCTTGGCCCGAGTTCACGGGCGAGCACTCCGGTAATCGCATCCAAAGCGCCCTTGGTGGCCGTGTAGACGGTGGAGTTTGGGGGCGTGATCCGGCTGACGCCCGATCCAATATTGATGATGCTCCCGCCGGCACCGAGGTGCTTCACAGCGGCCTGGGTGGTGAGTATCGCGCCCAGCACATTGATGTTGAAGCTCTTGTGAAAATGCTCCTCGGTGATGGCCTCGATGGGAGCGAACTCATACACGCCGGAGTTGTTGACCAGGATGTCGAGTCGGCCGTAGTTCTCGATGGCTGCGTCGATGATGCCCTCGGCCTCAGCGGGTTTGGAGACGTCGCCGCCGACGGCAACGGCCTTGCCGCCGTCTGCCGTGATGGAAGCGACCACCTTCTCCGCGCCCGCCTTGCTGGACACGTAGTTCACCACCACGGAGGCACCTTCCGCGGCGAGCGCCTTAGCGATCGCGGCTCCGATTCCCTTGGACGCGCCGGTAACGACAGCTACCTTACCGCTGAGCTTGCTCATATCTGACTCCTCTGCATGCCACGTCTGGCGGCAACTGCTCCATCTGATGGGAACCCGCGTCGTTGGGATTCATCCCGGGTAACAGCCGGCCTTCATACTATTGCGTTCGGCGACTCAGAGAGTTCTTCCCGCAGCAGGTTGATCAAGGCCGCGATTACGGAGATGACCACAGGGCCAACGAAAATTCCGATGAATCCGAAGACCTGAAGGCCTCCTAGCAAGGCGAACAGCAGGAGCAATGGATGGAGTTCCACTCTTCTGCCGATAACCAGCGGCCGGATAATGTTGTCGATCGTGCCCACCACCGCGGTACCCCAGACGATCAGGATGATTCCTTTCCAGAGGTGCCCGGTCGCCATAAGATAGATCGCAGTGGGCAGCCACACCAACATGGTGCCGACGATTGGGACCAGAGAGCAGAACGCGGTGGCTAATCCCAACAGCAGCGCTGACGGCACGCGCAGAACGGCGAGCGCAGCTCCGGTCAGCAGGCCTTGGGCGAGTCCGACGGCCAGAATGCCGTACAGGTTCGCGACCACGCTATCGCGGATTCCGGCGAGCAGGTGCGTCGCCTGGTCGCGGCTCAGCGGCAAGACTGCAGTCACGTTCTGGATCGCGGCGCTGCCATCTCGGAAGAGAAAGAAGAGGATCAAGAAGGTCAGGATGGCGTTGCCGGCGAAGCCGGCCAGTCCTCCTACCAGGTGCGTGCCTACCGCCAGCAAGACCTTGCTGACCTGGCCGGGGAGGTTGGCGATGGCGTCCTCGAGATGCAATTCTTCCACGTCCACATACTTGGCGAGCCAGCGCAGTGCGCTTTGCTGCTTGTCGGCGAGGTAAGCGACGGTTCCTCCTTGCTCGGTTCTGCGATCTCCGAAGTAGCGGGCAGCTTTGATCAGTTCTCCACCGGCCGCAGAGGCGATGAGCAGGGCCGGCAGTATAAAGATCAGGAGGACTGTAAACGTCGCCAGCAGCGCAGACTTGTTCGGACCGCGCACGATGCGGCCAACCCCGAGGTAGAGAGGGTAGAAGCCGATGGCGATCACGATGGCGAATGCAATCGGCTGCAGGAAGGGACGAAAAATCCAAAAGGCTAGCGCGAGGGCTCCAACCAGCAGGGCCAGAAGGAACAATACGCTCGCCATCGAGTTCGGTCTTTTCACGAGGAAACCGGAATGGCCGCTTCGACTTTCCGGTCGATGGCCAATGTACCCTGTTGCGGCTTCGGGGTGCAATCGGTCGAGTCGGGCGCGATGTGTGATTAAGGAATTGCCGGCCGCGATTTACGTATCTGTGGTCACGTCATCCCATTTTTGGTCCATATAGCCGATGAGCCAATTGAGTGCGTGATGTCGTTCTTGTATGACATCCGGATCGAGCCCGGTTGGCGCGGGCTTGCCGTTCACTCGAGCGTCGACGACTGCCCAATCGTATCGATAGATGAGGTCTGCCTCGTCAAGAACCTGCGCGAAGGAACGGGGTTTTGCATCGGCAGGAACTTAGCGGCGGTGCGCTCCTTCATAATCGTAACTGCCTTGGACACGTCACAGATTGTGGAAGGCTTTCCCAGATCGTCGATATAACCGAGAGCCCAAAGCAAGACCCAAGCGGATTCATACCGCCACACAAACTGGGTTCGCTCGCTTTTGGAGGGCGTTGTGTTTCCGATAAAGGCTGCCTCTTTTGGAGTGAAATAGGGAGTGAGTCCGTATTGCATCACAAGCTTTTCGACGAGGGGTTTGTTCCAGGCCCTCTCCTTTTACCGCCACCACGAGAAGGGCCAGAGCTCGGTACGCGACCTCCTGCTTTGGGCGAAAGTGCGCCTCAGATTCGGTCTCGATCACGGGCAAGGACTGATTGATGGGAACGGCTTCACGCCGAAGCGTAGCTTCTGATCTGTGTGTTCGTTGAAGTGCCTCGCCGGCCGCGATCTCCAAGATCCCTCCTTGTCTCCTGGAAAGGAGGGTGGGAGACGAAACTCCAAACAACAAGCGTCGGCCATATTGCTGCGAATACGATCGCAATCAGTCGAATTTGGCGCGACACAAACGAACCCCTCGGCGGAAGCCCTCCCGGCCTTAGGAAAACTATCCTAACTATGAACTTTTTCGGCCATCCTCGCCATCGTAAACCTCGGCTTTCGTGATTCGATGTGTTGAGGTGCGGTCGCAAGCGACGTGGACAGGGATCCACGCGAACAAGATCATAGCGCGAGGATTGCCCGCACATCGATAACCTAGAACGAAACCCGCGCGCTGACCTGAACCTCGCGCCCTGGGGTCATCGCCATGGTGATGGTGCCGAACTGCGGTGTGTTCACGAACCGGTTCGGCGTGCCGAGATTCACTTTGTTCAGTGCGTTGAAGGCTTCTCCGCGGAACTGCAGGCTGGTTCTTTCGCCGAGGCGGAAAGCGCGTGCCAGGGCGAGATCCAAAGTCTGCAGCGCCGGACCATAGACGGAGTTGCGCCCGACATTACCGAACGTGAAGGCCGGAGGCGTGGCGAATGCAGCGGGATTGAACCACTTGCCGGCCGTGTGCGTGCCCGGGCCAAAGATCGGCTGGCCGGTGTAGTTGGCTCGAATCGGATTCTCGCCAAGCACGGTTCCGGAATTTGCCGTGTCTCCGAATACGGAGATGGTCAGCGGCATGCCCGATTGAACCTGATAAATCGTGGTGAAATGCCAGTTCTCGGTGATGAGGCGCGTCCATTCCGTACGGCGAAACGCGGGAATGTCGAAGACGCTGCTCAGCGCGAAACGATGGCGGACGTCGCATCCCGGACCTTTTTCGGCGGCCAGGTTGCTGTTGTTCTGCGGGATGGCGGACTCGTCCATGGGGGAACGGAAATCGGGCGCGTTGGTCAGAGTCTTGGAGAAGGTGTAATTCGCCAGGAAGCTCAGCCCGCGAGCGTACCGTCTGCGTACGTTGACGTAGCCCGCGTCGTACCAGCTTTGCGCGGTATCTTCGAGCAGGTTGATGGTGCTTACCGGGAAGGTCTGGCTCTGGATGACGGCATCGGTGCTGCTGGGCGTCAGGACTGTGCCCGGTACGAACGTCAACGTCTTGAACGGTCGCCGTGGACCCAGCGGGCCCGGGCCCGGAGGCGCGTTGTTGATCAGGTGCGAGCGCTGCAGATGGAAGCCGCGGGCGCCGAGATAGCCGACTTCCAGTGTTGTATTCGGACCAAAAGTTTTTTCAACTCTGGCATTCCACTGTTGAACGTACTGGGCCGGCGAATGTGGATCGAATGCGGTGAAGCTGACCGTGGTCGCCGGCAAAGTTCCAGTTCCAAGCACGGGTGTTCCAAAATTCAGTCCGTTGGCAAAGAGCGCTGCCGGAGGCGTGAAGTTGTCCGCCTGCTGCGTTTCGGGAAACACGTAAGGCACGTTGTGGCGCTGATTGCACCATGTGTTCTGATCGACCGGCGTGTAGAAGATCCCATAGGCGGCATGCAGCACCAAGCCGGACCGCGGAAGATTCTTGGCGATCCCGAGGCGCGGTGCGAAATTGTGGCGGTTGGCATACATCAGACCCTTGGGCCGCCCCTGCTGGCCGCCGATGAACACCGAGGGCACACCATTCTGGAAAAGCAAATTGGTATTCGTATTGTCGAGGTCGTGCAGAGGGCTGGTGTATTCGTAGCGCACTCCGAGACTCAGCGTGGTGGTGGGATTCACCTGCCAGCTGTCTTCCGCAAACCCATCCCATCCCCAGTTCCGCAGATTCATCTGCGGTATTCCGGCCTGGCGCTGCTTCACGGTCGGCAGGCTTAGAAGCAGGGTGGCGAATCCCGATCCGCTGCCGTCATTGAAACCGAACTGCGTGGTGTAGCCGTTGGTGTATTGGTAAAAGCCGCGATTCTGAAAGAAGCCCCACATCGGCCAGATGTAGCGGCGGAAGTCGCCGCCGAACCGCATCGCATGATGACCGCGTTGCCAGGCAAACGTGTCGCGGAACTCGAGGGTCGTGCCCCAGGCATGCATGGGGGTCGCGGCAAACGTGTCTCCGATGCCCGTGTAAGCTTGCGCGGCAAACCATGGGGCGCCCCAGGCTCCCTGGCCGCCGAATCCAATTCCCTGAATGCCCAGTTGACCCACGATGTCGTTGACGCCGTTGTTCTGGGAAGTGCGGTCCATGGAGAGCCGCGACACCGCAGCCGAAAACGTGTTGAGCTTGTTACTGGAGAAAACGTGATTCCAGGAAATGACGGCCTGCTGCGACAAGTTGTCGAAGTTTGCGCCGAAGCCGGGAAGATTTTCCGTTGTGGCCGTGACTCCGCTGCTGGGAGAAAAACCATTCTCTGAACCGAGTGAATGGCGGCCAAAGAGTGAGTCATTGTTCGAGAAGATGTGATCGATACGCGCTGTACCCTGATTCTGGAAGTGAGTTTCGTTGCGGACGTCGAGGTAGTTGTTGGAGTCCTTCGCGCCGTCCATCATCATCATGTTCGGCTCGGGCAGGTGGGCAAGCAGGAAAGCTTGGAGCTTGGGGTTGATCCGGTCGGTGGGAATCTGGTTCCCGGGAAACTGGCTTCTGGTGTACGGAAAATTCGAAGGACCGGTCGGCTTTGTGGGATCGTAAGCGGGGTTCGCGACGGCGGACGTGGGATCGTAGATGTTGACGCCGCTCATGCTGAAGTCGCCCGCGATTTCGTCGCGGGTGGGGACGGTGAGCACCTGCGCATCCGCCTGCGAGAGACGCAGGCCTTCATAGTTCAGGAAGAAAAAAGTCTTCTTCCATCGCTTCAGCAGTGGTCCGCCGAACGACGCGCCGAAATTATTCTGGACCAGGTGATTGTTGCCCATCGACCCGAACGTGCTCGCGTCCATGGCTCCGTTGCGCAGGAATTCGTAGACGGTTCCGTGATACTGGTTCGTGCCCGCGCGCGTGACGATGTTGATCTGCCCGCCACCGGCACCGCCCATGTCGGCGGTGTAGCTGCTGGTTTCAACCTGGAACTCCATCACCGAGTCTGGGGACGGGCTCAGATTTTGCGTGTTGAAAGTCGGGTCGGTGTTGGTGGCGCCGTCGAGCAGGAAGAAGTTGGCGTTCGGACGGCTGCCAGCGATCACGATGGCGGAACGTTGTCCGGGTCGCCAGTAAAGAGGATTGGTCTCCCCGGTTTGCGCGCCGAAGCCCACGTGCGCACCCGGAACCGTCAGCACCAGGTCGACCAGCATGCGGCCGTTGAGAGGCAATTCCTGGATAGACTTCGGCTCAATCACCTCGCCCACGCTGGCGTCCGCAGTGCGGAGAACGTCCGCCAGGGCCGTGACCTGGACACCTTCTTTGATGGGACCGACCTTGAGGTTGATTTCAATGGCCAGCTTCTGCCCGACTTCCAGACGCAAAGATTGTGTTACGGACGCGAACCCCGGGGCCTGCGTGATCAGTTCATAATCGTCCGGCGAAAGCGCGGCGGCGTAAAACAGGCCTTTCTCGTTGGTGGTGACCAAACGAACCGCACCGGTACTGAGAGCCTTGAACTGAACCATGGCTTTCGCGACCGCAAGACTCTGGGCGTCGCGGACCGTGCCGGTAACCCCGGCATAATTGCTCTGACCCAACGCGGTCGCGGCAAGCAGGGTGACGGTGAGTAGACAACGCAGACCGGCAGGCATTCGCATAAACTCGTTCCTTCTCCAAAGGGGACTTCGAACGAGACACAGAAATTTTGCATGTCCGAACAGCGGTCAGCTCCGATTTGGACCGCGACCCCGAGTGTCGGCCAGTCTAGCGATGGAGGGAAAAAGGCATCAATAATGGGAAAGTACTAAGGGAGCTGAATTTGGAAGGAGGCTGCGAGCGCTGACGCAAAATCGTCGATTTCACTCGTTGAGGAGTTTTGAGTGTCAACGCATGATTAAAGCTACCGTGACTGAACTGCCCCCGCGGGGCAAGGTCCGGCCGTACTCAAGTCAAGAACCGCGCCGCGGAGGTCTCGCCCGCCTCCCCCCAAAATCCTCCGTTGGAAGCGGTGTCGGCGGGCGTGCGGACTCGTGCCCGGTGGTGCCCCTTCAAGGTATGTCTGTGAGTTGGGGTCGAATTCTCCTATATGGAGACGGGTCACAAGGTTTGCCCGATGGCGTGCACGAACCACCACCAACAACCCCAGGGCCCAATGGATCATTCGATAAAGAAATACGCGTGATGGTCCGACCGGTCTGTCGGAGCGTGTTGAGGTCTACTACAGAGAGTTTTTGTGTAATTCTGATATTGACGGAAATGTTAATGTCCAACGGCTGACCCGGCTGGGGAACGTCGCCAGAAGGACTATTTTGAAGGTACTCCGAGCCGATGGTCGTTACTAGCACGGTGCCGTCGGCGAGGCACGTCCAACTGCCAATTTCCGGGGTGAAAGTTCCCAGAAGAATTAAGTCAAAAGACGAGCTCGAAAACCAATACGCTGTTCCATCAATGCCCAGCGTGAGTTGATCTATATATGGGTTGGTTTGACGAACATAAGACCCAGTTACGGTGAAGGGACTGCATTTCGGAGCGGCGAGTGCCGTTAAACTCAAGACCAACAGCGTAACCAATGCGGCCAATGCGCTCTTAAACATGGAAAGATCCTCCTAATTTGGGTAAGTTGGAATCTTCATTTTGATGCCTCGCGTGCTGGCGTACGTCTTCTCCGTCTGCATAAAGGACGTGCTACGAGTCCGAGGATGTAGAGCAAGAGTGGGCGATCGGTTGGGCCGAGACCCTATCGAGAATTCAGATTAACAGGCCGGGTGGGAACATTAATCGGATGGCACACTATCAATCTGCAACGCACGTGTCAACATGAAACTACCCCACAACCAGCGTCCAGCGGGCGATTTCATTTATTTGGGCACAATGGGAAATCACGGGGTCATGAGTGCAAACGCCTGTCGCTGTTGAAAAACTCGCCTTCAGAAAAGTGCCCGAAAAAGGTTCGCGCCTCGAGTAGACATTTTCAATCCCCGGAATCTTGGCGGTTTTGAGAAAAGCAAACTTTTTCAACCGCCACGCCTATTTTCGCCAACTTCTCACGACCCTTGCCACTTACGTCTTGTCTGTTCCCCACTGTTTGAATGTGTCAAGGCAAAGTAGAAAGTTCCGCTTCCCAGCAAAGTAGAAACTTCCGCTTTTGGAGCCGGGAGATGGGAGCGCGAGGCAAGGGGGACGGCGTTTG
>Ga0307469_10000205_pt1 | contig 22827 bp, 18 predicted proteins | sample atmos_gasesAM2C__FD_203084 | JGI IMG/M metagenome (GOLD analysis project Ga0307469, IMG submission 203084) | Hardwood forest soil microbial communities from Morgan-Monroe State Forest, Indiana, United States - atmos_gasesAM2C_515 | ecosystem: Environmental > Terrestrial > Soil > Temperate... | reverse complement strand
CACATTGGTGGATGAAGATCCGCTCCTGATCGCTCAGCAGCGGAGCCATGCTGGTTCCTTCCACCTTCACCGGTTGGTAGAGAAAAACGATGATGACCAGCGCGAGGCCGAGGGCGACGGCGAGGTCGCGCGTCCAACTGCGCAGATCCTGACGCAATTGAGGAGCGGACACATTTTCAGCGGGGTTTGGCGAGCCGGGATTGGAGATGTCAAGCATTTCTATCTCGAAACTTCTTTATTTATACCATGCTCTTAGATGCGCGCCAAGACGTCCGGGTTCCGGACGAATCTAGCGTGTCGTCAGCGCGAACTGCAAAACCGCAAGAGAAGAGATGACAGCGGTTTCAGTGCGTAGAATGTTTTCGCCCAATGAGGCTTCGAGAAACCCGCTCGCGCGCGCTGATGCAATTTCGTTGTCGGTCCAACCACCTTCTGGCCCCACGGCTAACGATACGGTTGATGGCGCAACACTGTTGGCTTCCGCAACGATAGCAGGACGCACAGGCAAGAGTGCCTGTGCCACTAAAGGCGGATCCTTGCCTAGAATTTCTCGCAAAGATAACGCTTCACGGCGCTCGGAAAGGAGAATTTTGAGCGCCTTACTCGATTGCGCGAACGCTTCATCGGGCGGTAAGGCAGCGTGCAAAATTGGTGGCCGGAGACGACGGGATTGTTGTGCTGATTCGAGGAGGATGCGTTTCCAGCGTTCGTGGCGCTTCCCGGCGGCAGCGAGAAGAGGCCTGTCAGTGCGCGCCGCCGCTAGAGGAATAATTTCCTCGGCGCCCAGTTCAGTGGCTTTTTCCAGGCACCATTCGAAGCGATCAAACTTCACGATCGAGATTAGGAGCGTGACGCGAGACGCCGGTTCAACGCTGTCAATCGGTTCGACGAGCGCAAATTCGATTTGATTTGGGCCACGCTTAGAGAGCGCGATACGTTCAACACGCGCGAGCCAGACGCAGTTCCCATCGCTAAGCTCGTAAAGTTGGCCCGCCTCCGCGCGGAGGACGCGTCCGAGATGCTCAGCCGCCTCGTCGCGAAGCGACGCGGAACCCCGCTCGAAGCGATCGACGAAGAATCGGCGGCGCATTGCAGGCTAATGAAACTTCTTCTGCAGCTCATTGACCGATTCGAGGATTACGTAGCCGACAATCGCGAGGCTCTTCGGGCTAACCTTGTCGAGCGTGTCCTGCGTCGTGTGCCAGTAGCCGGGCTGCGTGTAGCCCTCCAGATCGATGACGTCGACCGCAGGAATTCCGCGGGACAGGAACGGCTGATGGTCGTCCTCAACAGCGTTCTCATGGGAGACGAAAATGTCCTGGTAGCCAAGGCGAGCTGCCGTCTTCCAGACGACATCGGTGAGCCAATTAGTGGAATTTGGATCCCGCTGGATTACGAGATTTTTCTGGCCGATCATGTCCGCGAGAATCACAGCCTTCACGCGCTTCAAGTCTCCCGAAACGGCCATCCGAGCGGCTAGTTCGCGGCTGCCGTAGGTGTGGTCGTTATCCTGATTCCAATTGACGAACGCTTCCTCGCCATCCAGAAACGCGATCCAGACGGCGTTCGGTTGCTTCTTGGCGCAGAGCAGGAGCGCCATCTCAAGCATGAGTCCGGTGGAGGAGCCGCTGTCCTCGGCGCCCACGAAGTCCTTCACGGAGCTCAGAGTGTCATAGTGGGTCATCAGCAGAATAATTCCCTGCCCTTCGCCTGGCACTTTCGCGATGATATTTTTCATCGCCACCTCACCGATGGGCGTCTGCGCGTGGAAGTCGTCTTCGTCTACTTGGCAACCGAAGCTTTGCAGCTGCGACTTGATGTAATCCTGCGCTCGGTGAATGCCCTCGGATGCGGGCGGGCGCGGGCCGATTGCAACGAGTTGCGCGACGTGATCGAAGGCCTTTTTGCCATCAAAGCCGCCAGTCTCAGCTGCAGGCGGAGCTGGTTCCACATTTAGCGTCTTAATGTTGAGGGTCGGCTTAGCGCCATTCTGTGCCGATTCGCCTGCGCCCTTCTGCGCCGTACTTGAACCGCCGACGTCATGCCCACACGCGAACGTAAGTAGGGTCGCGAAGGCTGCCGCGATGAGCCATGCTGGCTTCCGGTAATGGATCACGCTATTGGGCCTCTCCGTCAGCCAAGGCACGCGCTCGTTTCTTGCGAACTACGAAATACGAGACGATGATGCCGATAACATACAGCAGCACCAATGCGGCCATAAAAATCAACATGGTTGTGGCGTCCGGCGTGGGCGCGGCAAACGCAGCGAGCACAGTAATGATCAGCATGGCATAACGAAAATTCTTGATCAGAAACTTCGGCGTCACGATGCCGAAGACCGACAGAATAAAAATCACTACCGGCAACTCGAATATGATGCCGAGTCCGATCAGCACGATCAAAATCAGATCGAAATACTCATTGATGCTGATCAGCGGCTTCACGGGGCCGGTGGTGCTCATGCCGATCAGGAAATTCAACATTGTCGGCAGCACGATGAAATAGCCGAACGCGATGCCACTCAGAAAGAGAAACATCGAGGGGATGATGAAGCCGGCCACCGCGCTGCGTTCGTGCTTGTAGAGTCCAGGAGCCACGAACTGCCATATCTGAAAAAGCACCCACGGCATCGCAATTACGATCCCAAGATATAGACCCAGCGTAATGATCAGTCCCACGTAGCCCGCTGGGCTGGTGTAATAAAGCTTGTCGTCTATTTGGTGCGCGCGCAGAGCGCCCTGCATCGGCTTGACGATGTAGTCTATGAAGTAGGGCGAAACCGCGAGACCGGCCACCATGCCGATGCCGATGCCGAGCAACGAATTGACGAGACGTTTTCGAAGATCGACGAGGTGTTCGAAAAACGACATGCGTCCGCCGGCTTCTTCCTCGGCGCGCTGCTGCGAATTGGGGTCAGGCAGGGCGGGTGCCGCCATCGGTGGTTGTCTCGGGCTGGTGCTCGCTTGTGCCGGATTCTTCAGGCGGACGGGCCGGCTCAATCTGCGGCGGTTGGAATCGAACCTCCTGATCGACTTCCGTGGGTGCTGCTTGCTGGCCCTCGATCGGCGCGCCCAACTGGGGAGGCAAAGTCGGAATTGTGCCGGGCGCGGAAGCCGCCGGAGGTGCCGGAACGGCGGCTAATGTGGCAGAGCCAGAGCTTGTGCCACCAATGCGGCGTGAGTCGGCCTCGCGCTCAAGATCCCGCATGTGGCCTTCGAACGTGGACCGCAGTTCTCCCGTGGCGCGTTTGAACTCAGCTATCACTTTTCCGAGATTTCGCGCCAATTCAGGCAGTTTCTCTGGGCCAAAAACGACGAGCGCCACAATGAAAATGATGATCAGATGTGGAATGCTCAACATTTTTGCCCTCTCCGATGCCGTTTTTGCATCATAGAAGAGGGCCACAGGCCTGTCAAACGGCCGCAAAGTGATATGCTATACTTTCCGCTCGGGGCAAAAAGCGAGGATCGATGGACGTGACGCACTCTTCCAGACGTGGAATCATACTTTTAACGGTTGTATTGGCTACCTCCGCTTTACTCGGCGGATGGTTCGGCCCGACGGTGAGGGCAACAGCGGCCGGGTCGTCGACGGACATGCAGGATTCGGTGAAGAGCTTCACGCGTGTCCTGTCGATCGTCGAGCGAAACTATGCCGATCACGTTGACGTGGACAAAGCCATCTACGACGGTGCGATTCCTGGAATGCTGCGAGTCCTCGATCCCCACTCCAACTTTTTTGATCCTCGCCAGTACGCACTTTTCCGCGAAGAGCAACAGGGCAAATATTACGGCGTGGGCATGACGGTGCAAGGCCGCGACAATCAGACGATCGTGCTCTACCCCTTCGTCGGCTCACCTGCGTATAAGGCCGGCATTCGTCCCGGCGACGTCATCCTCAAGGTTGATGGCAAAGCCTGCACCGGACTCACGACCACGGAAGTGGCCGATATGCTGAAAGGCGCCAAGGGCACGACGGTCCACATCTCGCTGGGCCGCGAAGGCTGGGACAAACCGATCGACGTGACCGTGGTGCGCGATGAAATTCCTCGCCCCGGAGTCGAGTACTTCGCGATGGTGAAGCCAGGCATTGGCTACGTGCGCGTTTCGACGTTTAACGAAACCACAGACAACGATCTGGCCGAGGCGCTGAAACAGCTCGACGTCTCGAAATTAGATGGACTGATCATCGACTTGCGCAACAACGGCGGAGGGCTGCTGAATCAGGCCGTTGGCATGGCAGATATGTTCCTCGACAAGAATGAGATCGTGGTTTCGCATCGCGGACGCGCCTCATCCGAGAAGCGCTACTACGCGTTGCGCGGCAACCAGGGGATCGAAGTTCCGCTCATCGTGCTCATCAACGGGCAGAGCGCCTCGGCGTCGGAAATCGTGGCGGGCTCGGTTCAGGATCACGACCGCGGCCTGATCGTCGGCGAGACGAGCTTTGGCAAGGGCCTTGTACAGACGCAGTACCCGCTGAGTGAAGATACGGCATTGCTTTTGACCACGGCACGCTACTACACGCCGAGCGGCCGGCTAATCCAGCGCGATTACAAGAACATTTCGCTTTACGACTATCACTACAATCCCAAACCTCCGCGCGCACCCGACGTAAAGTTGACCGATAGCGGCCGCCAGGTTTTCGGTCAGGGCGGGATTACTCCCGATGACGCGGTACCCGCGCCCAAGCTGAACGATTTCGAGCAGATGCTTCTCCGGCGCGGGGTATTTTATCCGTTCCCTCAGGGCGTAGGGGATTTCGTACGGCATTACCTAGGCGAGAAGCCCGAAATATCGAAGGACTTCGTTGCCGATGACGCCGTGATCAATCAGTTCCGCAAATATCTCGACCAGCAGCACATCAAGTTCACCGAGCCAGACGTTCAAGACAACCTGGCGTGGCTGAAGTGGAAGATAAAGCGCGAGGTGTTTACCACGGTATTCGGAGTGAACGACGGCTACAAGGTCGAGCTTCAAGAAGACCCCCAGCTACAGAAAGCTGAGGAGCTGATCCCGCAAGCCCGAGCGCTTTATCAAAATGCGCGCAAGATCGTGGCCGAGCGCGCAGCCGGCCAGCCAACTCATCCGTAGCCGGCGCTCGAAAATTACGCGTTCATTTTGCTCAATCGCGGCCTACGCCGAGCGCGTCGGCGACTCGATTGATATAGTTAAACCAGGACGCGATCAGCGTAATCTGCAGAATTCCTCTGTCGTCAAAGCCTACGGCGCGGAGCTTCGCGTGGTCGTCGCGGCTGATCTTTGTCGCGTCTTTCGTAAGCTGCACCACAAAATCGAGCATCGCGCGATCCTGTTCTGATATCGCTGCACTCCTGTAGTTTTGCCTCAAAGCGGCCACCAGGCCATCGTCCAGCGTAACGCGACGCAGAAACTCTGCGTGAGACTCGATTCAATAAAAGCACCGATTCGTAACGGACACGACAGTAGTGATCATCTCGTGCTGCCGCCGCGTGAGCGGCAATTCAGGGGACATCAGCGCGCCGAACGTGGCGAACACATGGTACAGCGCTTCCGGAATCAAAGTATGCGACGCCACGATACCGGATGGTCCATCCGTAGTCGGAAATACCGGAGTCTTGTACTCGACGGGATACAAAGCGCGCTGATCCTCCATCGCTCGCATCAGTTTCTCGCTCGCTTCTGAGTATGGGATGGTCCGAATCCAGGTCACAGTGTCTGTCCTTTCAAACTCACCGGCTCACATTCGGCCGAGATTTTCCTGCAGGTGAAGGCTGGAATGCTACCAAAGCTTAACTATTGCGGCCCACGGAACTTCGCTTGAACTCTTTCGCCAGCGCAAACGCAATAAAAGTAAGCTTAATAGTACTAAAACCATGCAAATCGCGCCCGCCATCAGACGACTGGAAAATTTCCTCGCCTCCTTGGAGCGCATGCTGGTTAAGTTTGCCACCGCGCAGTGGGTGATTCTCGCCGCTTGGCTCGGGTTCGTCGGACTATATGGGCTCGTATCTCTCACATTTCCAAGAGGCGCTGCCCTGACCGCGCTTGGCGACCTCATCCAAGCGCTGGCCGCGGGATTCGCATGCGCATGCCTGTTCATGAACGCGGCTTCGCAAGAGCGGCGCACTCGGGCCTTCTGGCTGTTGCTTGGCGCCGGTTGTGCGACGTGGCTTATCGGCCAGCTTCTGTGGACGTACTTCGAGGTTATTCGCCGCCAGGAAGCTCCCAATCCATTCATCGGTGACGTGATTCTGTTCCTGCATCCCGTCCCGATGATGTGGGCTCTTGCGCTGAAACCGCACGACCGTCGCGAGGATCCGGATTTTCACATAGGCTATCTTGACTTCTCGCTGCTTCTGATTTGGTGGGTCTATCTCTATCTGTTCGTCGTAATTCCATGGCAATACGTTTCGCCAGACGTGATGGCTTACGGCGTGAGCTATGACTATCTTGCCGCGGTCGAAAACGGCTTGCTGGCGATTGGGTTCGCCGTGCTGATCGGACGCTCAAAGGGCGTCTGGCGAGAAGTGTACGCGCACCTATTCAGCGCCTCGATTCTCTATGCAGCTGGATCGTACCTCGCCAATTGGGCCATTGACCGCAAAGATTACTATACTGGCAGTCTCTTCGATTTACCGATACTCGCTTCGTTTGTGTGGTTCGGAACCGCCGGAATCATCGCATATCAGCGGAAGGCGGCGCACGATCCGGTCCCGCGGAATTTGGAGGAGGTGAGCCATTGGCCTGCCCGGGTGGCGATGGCAGCCGTGGTGTCGATTCCCATCATGGCGCTGTGGAGTCTGCGATACAGCCCGAACCGCGAAGCCGTGCGAACATTTCGCATCGGAGTGACACAGGTAACGCTTCTCGTCGTCTCCGGGCTTGCATTCTTGCGTCAGCGGCTCGTCGACCGCGACCGCATTCGATTGCTCGAAGCCTCGCGCCATTCACTCGAAAACCTCAAGCACATTCAGGCGCAGATGATCCAGACGGAAAAGCTCGTCTCGATCGGCCAACTGGCGGCCGGCGCGGCGCACGAGATCAATAACCCGCTCACTGGCATCCTCGGATATTCAGACCTGCTCGTCGATGACCCGTCTCTGGGAGATCGCCAGCGCCAAGTGGCCGAAAAAATTCGCATGCTCGCCAGGCGAATCAAATCGCTCGTGACAAGTCTGCTGAGTTTCGCACGGCGCGTTCCGACGGAGAAAACTGACCTCGACATCAACCAGGTGATCGCCAACGCTCTTCACCTCAGCAATCTCGATCTGCGAGGGAAGAAAGTAGTCATCGAGACGCTCACCGACTCGAAACTGCCAGCCGTGCGCGGAGACGCGAACCAGATTCTGCAAGTGTTCTTCAATCTCATGAGTAATGCCGTAGATGCCCTCGAAGAAGTCGGCGGCGGAAAACTCGTAATTCGCACCGATCATAACCCGGAAAGAGTCTTCATCGAGTTTTCCGATACCGGCCCCGGCATCAAGTCGCCGCAGCAAGTTTTCGATCCATTCTTCACCACCAAGCCGGTGGGCAAAGGGACCGGCCTCGGTCTCAGCATCTGCTACGGAATTGTCCAGAAGCACGGTGGCCATATCGAGTGCTTCAACCGGCCAGAGGGAGGCGCCACATTTCTGGTCGACTTCCCGGCGGTGCTGAACGGTCGTCCGAACACGTCGGAGCCTGCCGAGCCGGATATTGCCTCGATATCGAATTTGCTAATCCCCTGAAAACCAGTAGTTCCTCTCTCCGCTTGGTGCTAGATTCTCGAAACTTATCCGAGGTGAATATGCGCCGACTTTACGTGTGCGTTTGTTTAGCAGCTGTCATCTTTTTCTGCGCGGCGAGCGGCCGCGCCGCTGAGCCGCCGGCGAAGGCGTTGCGCTTCGGAAAACTCGTCGACGGCAAGGGAAAAGTATGGACCGACGCGATCGTGGTCGTCCGCGGCGACCGCATCACCGACATCACGACCGACGCTTCGAAAATTCCTGCCAGCGCGGAAGTAATCGACTTGCGGCGCTACACCGCCATTCCGGGATTAATCGACGTCCATACGCACATCACCTATTACTGGGACCAATCCTCGAACGTTCACCCGTTCGATCAGCAGAGTGGACCGCGGCTTCCTGCCGTGACCGTTTTTCTCGCGCAAGAAAATGCGCGCCGAACCCTCGAAGCCGGAGTCACAACGGTGCGCGACCTCGCCGCGAACGACTGGGACGACATTGCCATGCGTGACCTGATCAATCGCGGCGCCATGGTGGGACCGCGGATGTTCGTCGCTGGGTACGGGATATATGTGGCGGATGCGCCTTCGCGTCCGGGCTACACCACGCCGCCCGGCGGGCGCGCGGACAATCTCGGCGAAGTGATGCGCGTGATTCGCGAGGAGGTTGCGGCGGGTGTGGACGTGATCAAAATGTTCGGCTCGACGGGAACGGACAAGGATGTCACGGGCTATCAAACTTATACGTTCGAGGAAATGAAGGCCGCCGCCGATCTCGCGCACAAATACGGCAAGCGTCTGGCCGTGCATAGTTACGGTCCCGACGGAGCGAAAGACGCTATACGCGCGGGCGCCGATTCCGTCGAGCACGCCACGGACATGGATGATGAAACGATCGCCGAGATGGTGCGGCACGGCACCTTCTACGTGCCAACGATCGATCACAATCGGTACTACGTTGACAACTACGTCGCCTTCGGCTGGACGCCCGCTATCGCGGATGGGCTCAACGACTACATCCGTCGCAATTTCGAGACCGCACGGCGCGCATACAAGGCAGGCGTAAAATTTGCGATGGGTTCCGACGCGCTATTCACCATGTGCGGCCAGAATACCCGCGAACTCCGATGGTTCGTCAAACTCGGCATGAAGCCCGAGCAGGCTCTCCGCACCGCAACCACGAATGCCGCAGCGTTACTTGGCAAAGAAAAGGAACTCGGGGCTCTCGCACCCGGGTATTTTGCCGATGTGGTCGCAGTCGAGGGCGATCCGCTTGCAGATGTCAACGTGACAATCAGCAATGTCCGTTGGGTGATGAAAGGTGGCGAAATCGTTGTCGACAAGAGAAAGTAAGTGGCGCGGGAACCGGCTGATTCTCTTTCTCCCTATGCCAGCGCATTCAACCGCTGCTAATCGTTTGACGACACGACCTCGGCATTCTGGAACGCAGCCATTCGCCGCGGTTCATACTGGTATTCGCTAAGAGCCCGAATCGCAACCTTCGGGAATCGGCGGAGAACCCGAATGGACGCCCCTACTCTGACTCCGGATAGCGTGTCTGCGAAGCCGGATGCCGCATCGACGCCTGAGCCTTTGCCTTCTGCGCCGTCGAACCCGGCCGCGAGTGTACCCGGAACTCCGGCGCCTCCAGCCGGCGGCGCCCAGGTCGTGCGCACTCCTACGTTGATCGCATCGATGGTTGCGGCTGCGAAAGATGCTAGCGATCTGATTTTTTCTCCTGGGCGCGCTCCTCAAGTTGACATGCACGGAGGGCTGATTCAGCTCAAAATCCCGGGCGTCGGCGTACTCACCCCAGAGGACACAGCACGCATTGCCGCGGATTTGATCGGACGAAACTCGATTGCGCTGCAAAAGCTCAAAGAACAGGGCTCGTGTGATATTTCCTACAGCCTGCCGAAAGTTTCACGGTTTCGCGTAAATGTCTTCACGCAGCGCGGCACTTGCGCCATCGTGATGCGTGTGATTCCCAGCTCGATTCCCGATTTCAAATCGCTAAACCTCCCCGAGCAACTTGCCGAAGCCGCAAACCTGCGCAACGGCATCGTCCTCGTCACGGGCCCCACGGGCAGCGGAAAATCTTCCACGCTCGCGGCCATCCTGAACAAGATCAATGAAGAAAAGGCGTATCACATCATCACGATCGAAGACCCGATCGAATTCCTGCATGCGCACAAGCGTGCCACAATTCACCAGCGCGAACTTCACAGCGATACGCCGAGTTTCGCGCTCGCTCTTCGCGCCGCTCTGCGGCAGGCGCCGAAGGTGATTTTGGTCGGTGAAATGCGCGACAAGGAGACGATTGAAGTCGCGCTCGAGGCCGCCGAGACCGGCCACCTCGTCTTCTCGACCCTGCACACCACGGACGCGTCCAAGACGATCGAGCGCATCATTGGTGTGTTTCCCCTGAGCGATCAGAACGCCATTCGCAATCGCCTCGCAAAAGCGTTTCGCTACATAGTCTCCCAGCGACTGATTCCACTTCCTGAGGGAAAAGGCCGTGTTGCCGCATTCGAAGTCTTGAAGTCCACGATGCGCACGCGCGACTATGTGGAAAAGGGCGAAACGGAAGGAAAGTCCCTGCTCGATGCAATGCGCGACGGCGAAACCGAAGGAATGCAGTACTTCGACGGCGAAATCGAAAAACTCATTCGGGCAAAAGTCATTGATCTGGAAACGGGCATTTCGTACTCGACGAATGCGGGCAACCTGCGTCTGCAAATCGCCGACCTGAGCGAAGGCCAGGGTGCCGAAAACGATTTCCCGTCGTCAGTAATTAAGCCCGTACCGCTGCGCGACAAGAAAGACGAAATCGAGCGCTAGTCTAACCTCAAGTAGTTTCGTCAGTGCCCCAAGCAACAAGCACTGTGAATCGCGCCAAAACTGTTCTTCGACACCGAAGGCTGTGATTTTCAGCGGCTGAGGGATCGTGGTGGACGTGGGGGGGATCGAACCCCCGGCCTCATCGTTGCGAACGATGCGCTCTCCCAGCTGAGCTACACGCCCACGGTGCGAATAATTCTAGCAAACGCGCGAAGAGCCGCCAAACGCCATTGCGGACTCGATTGTTACGACGCGAGCACTTTCTTCGCGTGCGCAACAACATCCGCAGCTTTTGCTGCATCCAGCACATTGCCCTGCGCGAAATCCTTCGCCCCGCCGCCCTTGCCGCCGAATTGCTTCAGCGTGTTGCGGAGCAGCGCGCCCATGTCGTGCGATAATCCCTTCGTCTGCGCAAATACAACGTGGCCGCTCGCGCGGCTGGCGAGCAGCGCGACCACGTTCGCTTCGGCAACAAGTTTCGCCGCAAGCAGCCCTAGATAGCTGGGCGTTGCTTCCTCAAGCGCGGAAGAAATCACTCGCAGCGCGCCCGTTGATGGTTGCGATGCCAACAGCTTCCGCGCCTCATGTTCGGCCAGCCCTTCTTCAAGACGCTTCACTGCTCCGTGCTGCACGCGCCGGTCTTCAATTAACTTTCCCAGCACTGCTGGCACTTCGCCCAATCCGCAACTAAGCAGCGACGCGGCTTGAGTCAACGTCGAGAAATCGTTGCGCGCCGCCGCTAGCGCGCGAAAGCCGCAGACGAAGTCGACGCGGCACTGATCCCTTCGCCGCTCGAGCTTGCGAATCAGCAGCAATCCGGCTTGCCCGGTGCGTTCGAGATGCGTGCCGCCACATGGCTGCCGGTCGAACCCCTCAACTTCGATCGCGCGCAGGATTCCTTCTCGTTCCACCTTCTTACGAATCCCCGCCTCGATCAACTCTTCCGCAGTTCCGAAGCGAATCACTACAGGCTTATCCTCAAAAATCACTTCGTTCACTCGGCGCTCCGCCTCTTCGGGCTGCTTCGGAATCACCGCAGGCGTGTCCAAATCGATCGTCGAAGTTTCTTTGCCCAGATGAAAAGAAACCGTCTGAAATCCGAACAGCTCGATAAACGCCGCGGAAAGCAGATGCTGGCCGGTGTGCTGCTGCATATGGTCGATGCGTCGCGGCCAGTCGATCACACCGTGAACGGGACCCACCGGAACCTCCGCCGATGCGTAATGCACCACCTTGTGCTCCGCGTCGGCCACTTCGATCACCGGCACATCGCCGAGTTTTCCGGTATCGTGCGGCTGCCCTCCCGACGTGGGATAGAAAGCTGTGCGATCGAGCACGACTTTCCAGCAGTCGCCCTCCTTCTCGCAGGAAATCACCTGCGCGTCAAACTCGCGCAAGAATGAATCGCGATAATAGAGCCGCTCCGTCGCCTCAGGCATCACTCGTCACTCATCACCGTCTTTGGAGCGCCTTTTGCCAAGCCTCGGTATATTTATATCCGCTGCCAGTATTGAAGAGCACTACGCGCTCGTGTGGCTTGATCCAGCGTTCCCCCGCCAGCCTTCGTGCTGCGACCACCGTCGCAGCACCCTCCGGGGCCGCGAAAATTCCTTCCAGCGACGCAAGTTCCTTCCCCGCCGCCAGCATCTCGTCATCCGTCGCCGTCACCGCAGTTCCCTGCGTCGCGCGCACGCCCGCCAGGACAAGAAAATCTCCCAGCGCTTTCGGCACGCGCAATCCCGATGCAATCGTCGCTGCGTTCTGCCACGGTGGCGCGCTAGATTCGCCTCGCACATACGCCTCGACGATGGGTGCACAACCCGTCGCCTGCACCACAACCATCCGCGGCCGCTCGCGCCCGATCCATCCCATCGCCTCCATTTCTTCGAACGCCTTGCACATTCCGATCAACCCAACCCCGCCGCCCGTCGGATAAATAATCGCCTCAGGCAGCTTGCCGTCGAACTGTTCCCACAGCTCATACGCCATCGTCTTCTTGCCTTCGATTCGATACGGCTCCTTCAGCGTCGAAACTTCGAACCAGCCTTCCTTGTCCTTGTGCTCGCCCACGTACCGGCCGCAATCAGAAATTAACCCGTCGAGCTTGCGCACGTCCGCCCCAAATGCCTCGCACTCCATCATATTCGCGCTCGGCGTATCGGCCGGCATCACGATCACGCACGGAATCCCCGCGGCCGCCGCATACGCCGCCAGCGCTCCGCCGGCATTCCCCGCCGTTGGAATGGCAAGCGTCTTCGCGCCCAGTTCTTTCGCGCGTGTCACCGCCGCCGATAGCCCTCGCGCCTTGAACGATCCGGTAGGATTCAGCCCCTCGTCCTTGACGTACAACGCGTCGAGACCCATCCGCGCGCCCAGCCGTCGCGCATGAATCACCGGCGTCATCCCCTCGCCCAGCGAAATCGCTTCGCGTGCCGGTAATATTTCCGCATAACGCCACATATTCGCCGCTCGGGACTTCAGCGCCTCGCGCGTCAATGTCTGCGCCGCCTCCGCAAGATCGTAGCGCGCCAACAAAGGACCGCCGCACGCGCACAAATTCTGCAGCTTCTCGTGCGAATACTTCTCGCCGCATTTCGAACACTCGAGATGCGTGATCGTGGTGGGCAGCGCCATCTTCATGAACCAGCGAGAATATCACAGCGAATCAAAACGATTTTCGACGCCGCCTTTGTAGCGCTGGCCCGCCGCAGGCGACTCGTGAAAATGTCGACCAGCAGGTGTAGAGCTGGAATCGGGGCGTTTGTGGGGATCAATCTCGCCAATCGCGACCGAAACTCTACTTCGGCAAAGCCGTCAGCTCCGCGTCATCCTTCTTCCAGAAAAACTCCGGGAATTTCTTCTGCGTCGGCCACACCTCATCCAAAGTATCCGCCGAATACACCACGCCGTTCTTCACCACAAACTCCAGGTCCCGGGAATTGTGAATATCGTCCAGCGGATTCGAATTCAGCACCAACATGTCGGCCAACTTCCCCGGTTCGAGCGACCCGATCTGCTTCTCGAGCCCGATACTCTCCGCTCCGTTCATTGTTGCAGAATAAAGCGCCTGCGACGGCGTCATCCCTCCCGACTGAAGCATCCACAACTCCCAATGCGCTCCAATTCCCTGCTGCTCTCCATGCGAGCCCAGCGCCACGTGCCCGCCGTCGCGAACGATTCCGGCCGCTCCCTGCGCGATCAGCGGAAACGTGTACTCCTCGTCGAACAGCAGCACGCGGCGCCTCGCCACGCTATCCACCTGTTCGTGCGGCGTGAAGCGCATCACTTTCGGATCGGCGTGAATGTCCATGCGCTGCCTCCAGTAAAATTGCCCGAACTCACCACCATAGGAAACGATTAGCGTCGGCGTGTACGTGGTTCCAGCTTGTGCTTCAAGCTCGATCACATCCTTGTAGATCGGCACGATCGGCAAACTGTGCTCTACGCCCGTGTAACCGTCGAGCACCATGCTCAAATCCGTTTTCAAATCGCCACCACCTTCGGCGGTGATATTCACGCCTTCTTTCGCAGCCGCCATCACAAGCCACTGGCGCTGAATCCTTCGCGGCTGCATGTATTCCTTCAACGAGTCGGCGCCATGCGTCTTGTAGCGCTTCACGAGATTATCCGCATCCTCGGCGCTCGCGATTCCGCCCGCAGTCGTAGTGATCGCAGTTCCTGTGGAATAGATTCGCGGCCCAACCAAATCGCCCGCCGAGACAAGCTCGCCCTGCGCAAACACCGTATTCGACTCAATCGAAGGATCGCGCGTGGTCGTTACTCCATACGCGAGATTCTCCGCGTACGACCACTCCTCATTCGTCATCTCCGGGCGCTCGGTTTTCAAGTGCGAATGGATATCGACAAGCCCCGGCACGATCGTCTTGCCGCTCACGTCGATTACCTTCGCGCTAGCGGGCGCTGGAATGCTTCCCGACGCGCCGATCGCCTTGATTCGATTGTTCTCGATCAAAATATCGCCTTGCGCGATCACTTCCTCGCCTTTCATCGTGACGATTCGCGCGCCCCGCAGCAAAAGCTGTCCTTGCGGCGCGTCTCGCGGCACCTGCAACAAAATCGCAAAAGTCTCCGGCTTCCAATTTTCCGGCTTGTCTTTTTCGGGTCGGGGCGCGTTCAGCACGACGTCACGCTTAACGCGGTGGAAGTCATTGCCGAAGCTCCACGTCAGCGTCTTGCCTCCGTCCGACCAGTAGAGATAGTTCGCGCCCTCTTTCGTCAAACGCCGCAGCGGCACTTCTGGAGTCTTGAAGTTGATGTTCACCGTCGCGTCTCCCACCTTCGGAAACGCCGCGAGATATGCGTCGTACCGGTTCTGAATCGCCAGCCATTCGCCATCCGGCGACGGAACAAGCAGCACGAACCTGCCATCCACGTGAATGTGCGTCTTTTTGTCGATCCCATCGAGCCGTATGGATTTCAGCAACCGCGCCGGAGGCGTCGGCGTATCAATGCTTCCAGCCGGCACGTCTTCCATGTAATACACGCGCGTCGCATCGTTATTGAACGTTGGCTGCTGATATCCATCCGGCAGCGTCACGACAACGTGGCTCTCACCACCATCCACCGCGACCCAGCGGATTTCGCGGACCTCGCTGCCATTGCCTCCGCCATCCTCGGAAAGCCAACCGTGCTTCGATCCCATCACAAACAGCAATTTGCTTCCATCGGGCGACCATTGCGGCGACGAATAATATCCAGCCACAGCGCTGATTTTTGTGGCCGTGCCGCCGGCCACAGGAATCTTCCAAAGTTCCCCGCCATCCGCATCCGACCATGTCACATACGCAATCCATTTCCCGTCCGGCGAAAAAGTCGGCTCGTACTCCCGCCCGTCGCCCTTCGTCAACCGTCGCGGTTTGCCATCCGGCAAATCCATAACCCAAATTTTCCCTACCGCGCTGAACGCGATCCGTTTCCCATCGGGCGATTGATTCGTCCATCGCATCTGGTGCACCGTCAGTGGCCCATCGTCTACGGCATAATCCACATGCACCCGCGGCCCCAAGTCCAAATCCACTCGTGCGCTGAACGGAATCGTTGCCACTTGCCGCGTCGCCAACTCCACGCGCTGGATGTGCCCGTCGCGCGTGAAGATCACCGCCTTCGAGTCCGGCGTGAACGCGTAACCAGGAAGCAGATCATTCACCGCGAAGCCCTCTTGGTCATCACGCTGCATCGGTAGCGCCAGCCAGTGCTCCTCGCGAGTTGCCAGATCGCGAATCCTCAGCCCCGTCTTCGCATCCTGTCGCGATGCGTAAACCAGCCATTTGCCGTTGGGCGAAACAATCGGGCGCAGTCCACCGCCGTATTCCGAGGTCAACTTCTCAATCTCGCCCGTCTCGCGATTGAAACTCATCACCTGAAATCGGCCGATGTCCACGTTGTACTGAAACCTTCCCGCGTGGCTGGAAAAATAGACCAGCTTGCCGTCAGCCGAAAAAACTGCGCCCGAACTGATCTGCGTTTCGCCTTTGCCGCCCTTCACCAGCTCAACGCCCTTGCCACCATCCTTGTGAAATATCCAAAGGCTCGTGTACCGCAAATAATCCGTGGGTCCCGGATATTGCCCGTACTTCCGCACCACGATGTAATTTCCGTCAGGCGACCAGGCCGGCGAGCCGAGTTGATCGTCCGTCTCTTCGCTCACCTTCTTCGCGTCTTTGCCCTCAATCTGCGATCCGTCTACATTAATGAGCCACAGATTGTCGCTACCATTCCGGTCGCTGATAAACGCAATCTGCTTTCCATTCGGCGAAAATCGCGGCTGGCAATCCCACGCAGGTCCGCTAGTCACACGCTTCGCGTCTCCGCCAGTCGAAGGAATTACGTAAAGATCGCCCAGCAGATCGAACACGATTTGCTTGCCATCGGGCGACACATCAATCGACATCCAAGTGCCCTCGTCCGTCGTGAAACTCACCTTGCGTGTCGTCTTCAGCGGCAGCGTCTCTTCTTTCTTCTCATCCTTCTTCTCATCCTTCTTCTCATCCTTCTTCTCGTCCGTCTGCTGCTTGCCACCTGATTTCGACTTGTCATCGCGCGACCGCAACGCAGCGCCAGTTACGCCAATTCCCTCAAAGAAGAGGATCAACACCAGCGAAAGCCCCGCGTACCGCATCACTCGCGCAATACTCACAGTAGAAATCATTCAGAAAGTTCCTCCCGTTAGCAGCGGCGGTAATGGTATCTTGCCGGACGCGCAGCAAACCGCCGATTGTAACCCATGCGTCCGCAGACTCACACCCAGCCATCCCGCTTTCATTGGCCATACAGACGCGCCAACCGTCGATTAGTTTCGATTCAAAGCGGCGGTTTCCACACCGGCTCCTAGGTTTCTCAGTAGGGGCACGCCATGTCCGACGACCGGCCTCAGGAGGGCCGTGCGCGATCGCTCCACATCACGATCGCCCAACGGGCACCTGAGAAAATCTCGAATCAGTTGGTTCGCTTTTCCAATTTCAGAGTTAGAATCCCGCCGCTATTCAGGAGGAAACATGTCTCTTACGCGATTTGGCTCGATTGCCTTTATCCTGACATCTATCGCCGTCATTGCGCCGCCTTCACCCTCCCGCGCCGCCACTTCTCCCGACACCTACGTCCGCGCCGGCCACCTCCTCGATGTCCGCTCAGGCAAAATGCTCAGCAACCAGATCATCGTCATCCACGGCGAAAAAATCGCCAGCGTCGCGCCCGCCGATCAAATCCAAATCCCGCCCGGCGCAAACATAATCGACCTCAGCCAATCCACCGTCCTCCCCGGCCTCATCGACTGCCACACGCACATCATGCTCACCGACACCGACGACTCGCATTACGACGACATTCTCCTCAAGCAATCCTGGCAATACCGCACCATCCTCGCCACGCTAAATGTGAAAAAAGATCTCGAAGCCGGCTTCACCGCCATGCGCGACGTTGAAACCGAAGGCGCGATGTACAGCGACGTCGACGTTCGCAACGCCATCAATCAGGGACTCATCCCCGGCCCTCGCTTGAAAGTTGCGACGCGCGGCATCTCCACCACCGGCGGCTACGGTCTCGAAGGCTATTCGCCGGAAGTAACCGTCCCCATCGGCGTGCAAATAATCGACGGCCCCTATGAAGCCCGTAAAGCCGTCCGCGAACAGTTCAATTACGGCGCCGACCTGATCAAAATCTACGGCACCGATCGCTACAGTTTCACGCCCGACGGCAAAATCGTTAGCATTGCCGATTTCAGCCTCGAAGAAGCCGACGCCATCGTCGACGAAGCGCGCCTGAAGGGCATTAAGGTCGCCTGCCACGCCTACGACGGCCCCGGCCTGCACTATTGCATCGATGCAGGCGTCGCTTCGATCGAGCACGGCATTCAGCTCGACGACGACGCGATCGCAAAAATGGTGAAAAAGGGGATCTATCTCGTTCCCACGCTCTATGTGTATTCGGGGGCTCTCGAAAAGGCCGATCTTGCCAAATCCGGAGGTAAGACCAGCCGCCTCGCAATTCACGAAGTGAGCTTCAAGAAAGCGCTAGCAGCTGGCGTGAAAATTGCCTTCGGCACCGACGCCGGACCATTCCCGCACGGTACGCAGGCGATCGAATTCGAATGGATGACTCGCTACGGCATGTCGCCGCTAGACGCCATTCATTCCGCCACAATCAACGCCGCCGACCTGATGGGATGGTCCGACCAAATCGGCGCCATCGAACCAGGCAAATTCGCCGACATCATAGCCGTCGACGCCAACCCCCTCGACGACATTCGCCAACTAGAACACGTGAAATTCGTCATGAAGGGCGGCCAAATCATCCGCAACGACACCGCCAAGTAGCTTTTAGAATGGATCCTTGCTTTCGGGCAGCTGGGCGCAGCAGCAAGACTAGCTCCGCGAGTTGCATCTTCTCAGAATCTGCAGCATCCAACGCTGCACTCAACGCCGAGAGGAGGCATGCTATTCCAAATACCGTATCGACCTTGCTGAACCGTAATCTTCAAGACGTTTTCGGTGAAAACGACCCCACGCGTCGGCGGGCAGCCATCGACGAGATCTTCACGGAAGACTGTGTGTTCTACGACCCCACTAAAGGCGTCTACCGTGGCCGCGAGGAGATCGATCGCATTGCGGGCGCGATCAGGGCTACTCACCCAGACTTTCAATATCAGCCAATTGCCGAGCCGGAGGAATTGGGCGATGGCGGACGCGTCCAGTGGGTATCGGGCCGGCCTGGGGAGGCGCCAACCTACGCCGGGACTGATTTCATCGTTGCGCGGGACGGCCGAATCGCCGCTCTTTATCTTTTTTTCGATAAGCAACCTTTGTTGCTGGACACCGCCATGCGACGTCCCATGCATCTTAACGCCGCCCGATCTCGCGGATGAACGGTTCGTCCTATTAGGCCTTGGACTCCAGCCACTCCATGAGGAGCTGGTTCAGCCGGTCGGGCGCGTCCAGTGGAATCCAGTGGCTGGCGTCGTCGATCTGCTCGTAGCGCCAGGGCCCTTTCACAAAGCGTCCTGACATCTTCATGCGTTCGCCGTCGAGGTAGTGATCGTTTGAAGACCAGATGCCCAACGTCGGAGCCTCCACGGGCGGCAGCTTGGGAAACGACTCCGGCAGGCGCGGAGCAAGGTTCGCGCGGTACCAGTTGAGCGATGTCTTCAAAGCATCTGGCCGTGACAGATCCGTGATGTAATGGTCGACATCACCATTGCCTCGGAGTATTTCCCGGAACAGCGCCCAGTTGTCGCGCTGCAGCCACGCCTCCGCAATTCCTTCGAACTGGAAAAACAGCTGATACCAGGCCATCTCCCGCTGCCGCAACGTGTGTGGCGCAAGTGGATGTGGCACCGAGAGGACAACAAGCCTGTGAACGCGGTTCGGGTGAGCAATAGCCGTCAACCATGCCACACTGGCTCCCCAGTCGTGGGCAACCATGTCCGCTGCGTCGATATCTAGAGCGTCGAGAATGCCGACCACATCGGCGACCGCGTTCTGCACGGAATACGCGGCCACTCCTTCCGGGCGATCAGAGCGCCCGAAGCCACGCAGGTCCGGCGCGATGGCGCGGAACCCGTTCGCGACCAGGAATGGAATCTGGTTGCGCCAAAGATACGAAGAGTCCGGCCACCCATGTAGCAATAGAACCGGCTTACCGCTGCCGTGCTCCTCTATATGAAGGGAAATGCCATTGACTTGGAACACGTTGGAGCTCCCTTCTTTCGCTATAGAGAATTTGAAGCAGTTCTTCGCGGGATGCCCCTGGAGATATAGCTTCTAGTAGCGTACGCCTCAGGCTGCGCCCAAGCCCAAGCGCGATGTAATCGCCCTGCTTATGTCGCACCCCATCTCGTTCTTTTTGTTCTGCCAGCCTATGGCGGGCGCCTTTGACTTTCTCACCCGCGCTCGATCGCTTTCAGACTCTCCCGCGCCGCCCGAATCGTCCGCTCAATATCCGCATCGCTATGCGCCGCCGACACGAACAACGCCTCAAACTGCGAAGGCGCGACAAACACCCCGCGCTCCAGCATCTCCCGGAAAAACGCCGCATACATGGCCGTGTCCGACTTCTTCGCGCCGCCATAATCCTTCACCGGTTCCCCGGTAAAAAACACCGTCATCAGCGACCCCACCGCATTTACGCTGCCAGCCACGCCGCTTTCCTTCAACGCCGCCCGCAAGCCGTCAGCCAGCCGCGCCGACTTCCGATTCAACTCCTGGTAAAATCCCACCGCCGCCAACTTCGGCAACGTCGCCAGCCCTGCGCGCATCGCCAGCGGATTCCCCGAGAGCGTCCCCGCCTGATAAACCGGCCCAAGCGGCGCCACCATCTCCATAATCCCCGCGCGTCCGCCATACGCCGCCACCGGCAATCCGCCGCCGATAATTTTTCCCATCGTCGTCAGATCCGGCTCAATGCCAAACAACTTCTGCGCCCCGCCAAAGGCGCTGCGAAATCCTGTAATCACCTCATCGAGAATCAGCAGCGCCCCGTCGCGTTTCGTTAGCTCGCGCAACCGCTCGAGAAATCCACGCTCCGGCGCCACCACGCCCATATTCGCCGCCATCGGTTCGACAATCACCGCCGCGATGTTCCCGGCGTGCTGCTTGAAAATCTTCTCGACAGCGTCCGCATCGTTATAGCGCGCGTTCAATGTCAGCTTCGCCAGCGCATCCGGCACTCCCGGGCTCGACGAAATTCCCAGCGTCGCCAGCCCCGACCCTGCTTCCACTAGAAAGCTGTCCGAATGCCCGTGATATCCGCCCTCGAATTTCAAAATCAGATCGCGCTTCGTAAATCCGCGCGCCAGCCGAATCGCGCTCATGGTCGCTTCCGTGCCCGAGCTCACAAACCGAATCCGCTCAATCGACGGCAGCGCTTTTGCAATCTGCTCGCCCAATTCGATCTCAAGCGGCGACGTCATCCCGTAGCTCGTCCCGCGTTTCGCCTGCTCCCCAACCGCCCGCACCACATCCGGATGCGCGTGCCCCAGAATCAGCGCGCCCCACGAACACACGTAGTCGATATATTCGCGTCCGTCCACATCGTAGAGCCGCGCGCCCTCCGCGCGCTCAATCACCAATGGCGTCCCGCCCACCGACCGAAATGCCCGCACCGGGCTATCCACCCCGCCCGGCAAAATCTTCTTCCCGCGCTCGAAAATCTCCGCCGATTTCGGCCGCCCGCTGCCCGTAGCCACCCGCTTCGCCCCTTCCCCCGTTCCGGTCTTCAAATTAGGCCCCTTATCGTCACCTTGCTAATCAGCTCAGCTCCGTAGGCACGGCAGAAATTAGCCCAGCCGGAGGGCTGGGTACAAAGAGCGCGCAACGCTTACCGTTTTCCCGCGAGCTTTTGAGCTTTTGTGCCAAATCGGGACAGCGAGTAGCCGCAGTTTCCGCTTGATTCTCGGATTACGGTTTGGTAATCTATTTGCGATGATGACATCGGCTCATCGTCGGCTTCGACGCGCCTCGCGGGAGGCGCAATAGGCGTCCTTCCGGGCGCTCCCCCTCAAAATCGCCTAAAATTTCTAATCGCAAACCCGTTATTAGAATTCCCCGTAAGTCGTTCAAAACAATCAACCGAGACCAAGTCTAATCGCAAATAATATTGCGATTTTGAATTTCGGTTTCCATTTTCTGGAGGACCGAACCGAATCAGCACTGCTTCAGCCACCGAGCCACATCCTTGGCGTGATACGTCAGAACGATCTCCGCGCCAGCTCGCTGAATCCCCGTCAGTATCTCGAGCACAACCCGCTGCTCGTCAATCCAGCCGTTTCGCGCCGCCGCCTTCACCATCGCATATTCCCCGCTCACGTTGTACGCCGCCACCGGCACATCAAACCGTTCCCGAACCCGCTGGATAATATCCAGGTATGGCAGCGCCGGCTTCACCATGATTATGTCCGCGCCCTCTTCCAGATCAAGCGCCACCTCGCGCAATGCTTCCCGCGCGTTCGCAGGATCCATCTGATAGCTTCTCCTGTCGCCAAACTGCGGGGCCGACTGCGCCGCTTCTCGAAACGGCCCGTAAAATCCGGAACAGTACTTCGCGGCATAGGAAAGAATTGCCACATCCTCAAATCCGTTCGCGTCGAGCTTCTGCCGGATCGCGCCCACTCGGCCGTCCATCATGTCCGACGGCGCCACAATATCCGCTCCCGCCCGCGCATGCGAAAGCGCTGCGGCGGCAAGCCGCTCGACGCTCGGATCATTCGCGACATCGCCCTTCTCGATTACGCCGCAATGTCCGTGGCTCGTGTATTCGCACAGGCAAACATCCGTGATCACGAGCAGGCCAAGCTTCGCTTTTCGGATGGCTTCAATCGCCCGCTGCACAGCCCCATTCGGATCGGACGCTTCGGAACCAACTTCGTCTTTCTTATCCGGCAGTCCGAACAAAATCACAGCCGGAATTCCGAGCTCCGCCACTTCGCGGCACTCCTCCACAACCTGATCCACCGACTGCTGGAAAATCCCCGGCATCGAGCTCACTTCGGTCCGCACCTTCGTTCCCGGACACGCGAACATCGGATACACCAGCCCGCTCGTCGAAAGCCTAGTCTCGCGCACGAATCCCCGCAGCGCTTCGGTCCGCCGCAATCGCCTCGGTCGGTGAGTCGGAAATGTCATAAGAGCCTCATCTTCTTCGCTCGCGACCTCAATTCTGCCGGCTCGTCGCCGCGCCTTTCACGCCTGAATCTTTCGCTGAAAGTTGCCGCTGATAGTGCTTCGCGATTGCATCGGCCAGTCCCGCTGCGGACGATTCGTTTGCTTCGAT
>Ga0307469_10000204_pt1 | contig 22998 bp, 20 predicted proteins | sample atmos_gasesAM2C__FD_203084 | JGI IMG/M metagenome (GOLD analysis project Ga0307469, IMG submission 203084) | Hardwood forest soil microbial communities from Morgan-Monroe State Forest, Indiana, United States - atmos_gasesAM2C_515 | ecosystem: Environmental > Terrestrial > Soil > Temperate... | reverse complement strand
GCAAGCGCGACATAGAGTTTCGAGAATCTCATGTTTCTCTATATGGCTTACCGCGTCCGGCCTCCCGAGGTTTGGATGCAGAAAACCTGCGAAATGGTAACCCCGGGACTTTTACAGGGTCAATTCACAAAAGACCCGTACCGCCATTACTTTCGGCATATACCTGAGGGCTGGGGCCAGCCCTACGCGCATGTCTGGAGTGGCACAGGACTATGCGACTAACGCGGAAGGACTTCTTTGAGAGCCCCTTCGATGCGATCGAGTTCTTCCCGAATCACGCGGATCGATTGCTGGTTGCGTGACGTGTGTGGATGTGGAGAGATGGCCTCCAGCGCCGCGCGAATCTGGTGGTTGCGATCCCAGATAAGGTGGAGTTTGGCAATGGTGCGCTGGCGATGCTGGTAGAGGTTGCGCACGAATGAGGTAGCCAGCCAGGCAAACACCAGCCCAAAAAATGCTTCGATCGGCAGCCGGTCCTTAGCGCCATCGTAGTCGGAAAACAGCAGGCGATACACAGCTTCGCCCATGCCCAGCGACGCAAATACCACGGCCACACCCACAAGGAAGACGGGCAGCAACGCAAACGTCTGGCTGACCGAGGAATAGTTCTTGAGCCGCGTCCTCACTAACTCTAATACCATGAAACACCCTTTGTTCGAATTTGAGGTGCGGGAGGCCCGCAAGCGAACGCCCGTCATGGTAAACCAGCGACCGGGTGTGGCGAAAGGGCCATCCCCTCGAAATGTGACATGATGTAGTCTCCTGAACGATTGCCCTTTCGGCGGGCCTGATGGTCACCTTGCTAACGATTATCGGCGTGGGCTTCGTGCTGGGCATCCGGCACGCGACCGATCCCGATCACGTGATTGCGGTCACCACCATCGTGAGTCGGCAGCATAGCATCCGGCAGGCTGGCCTCATTGGCGTCCTCTGGGGACTGGGTCACACGATCACGATCGTGCTGGTCGGCACCGGAATCATCGTTTTCAATCTGGCGATCCCGGCACGCATCGGTCTGGCCATGGAGTTCGCGGTCGGCCTCATGCTGATCCTGCTGGGTGTGTTCAATCTCACGGGCGTCACCCGCTGGGTGACGGAGCGTTTTACCCCGGAACATGGCGCCGGAGTGGTGCACTCACACCTGCACCGGCACGGAGGCGAAGCCCACGTCCACACTCACTCTCACGAGCCCGATGCCCATCTCGGTCTGGAAGAAAAGCCACAGGGCCCGGCACAGCAATGGCTGCAGCGTATCGGCCTGTATCAATTGCTGCGGCCCTTAGCCGTCGGAATCGTCCACGGACTTGCGGGATCCGCCGCCGTGGCCCTGCTTGTGCTGACTACCATCCGCGACCCCCGTTGGGCGATTGCCTACCTTCTGGTCTTCGGGCTCGGAACCATCGCCGGCATGATGGTGATCACGATGCTGTTGGGAGTTCCGTTCGCTTACAGCGGCCAGCGCTTCGCGAACTTTAACCGGGGACTCGGCGTCGCTTCCGGGTTGATCAGCATCGCCTTTGGATTGTTTATCACCTTCCAAATTGGGTTTGTGGATGGATTGTTTACCGCGCATCCTCACTGGACTCCCCACTAAAGCCGGGTACGAAATGCCCGTCTGCCCCTGCACCATCGTGGCATGGAGTTTCCATTCCGTGCGGGATAGGATTATCAGACGGCTGACAAAGAACCAATTTCCAAAACATTTTGAGGAGAAATCAATGGTAAGTCGCTGGCAAACGTGGGTATTCGGCATCGCGATCGCAGGCAGTGTTGGGATAGCGCAAGCCCAGGGGCCAGGTGTCGCCCCTCCTCCGCCTCCTGGCGCGCCTCCTCGGCGCAGCCTGGAAGCCCTCAGCGAATTGCGGATGCTGACGCAGCAACTCAACCTCACGCCCGAGCAGCGTGAAAAACTCCGCCCTATCGTCACCGACGAAGGCGAGCAGTTGCACCTCGTAAGAATCAACGAAGCGATGGCTCCAGAACAGAAGCGCGCCAAAGTGGTGCAGATCCGGGAATCCTTCGATCCAAAGATCGCTGCCGAACTCACTCCGGAACAACAGGAAAAATGGAAGAAGCTTCAGGAAAGTTTGGAAGGCAAGCATCCCGATGTTCCCAAAGATACGCCCACGCCGGCCGCGCCGCCGAAGTAAAGAAATTTGGCGTCCATTCAGGCAGCCCGCGGGCTGCCTTTGTTATTGAAACAAGTTCTGACGACCGCAAGGTGCGCACATCAATCCCCGCAGTATCATGACAGTGAGAAGCCTTTATGAAAGCGATCCAAGTAAAACACACGGGTGGTCCGGAAGTCTTGGAAGTAGTCGAACTGTCTGCTCCAGAAGCAAAGGGCAATGAAGCCGTGGTCAAGATTGCCGTCGCGGGCGTCAATTTTATCGACGTCTACTACCGCGAAGGTCGTTACAAAGCGGTGCTTCCGTTCGTTCCCGGGCAGGAGGCGGCCGGAGAGGTGGTGGCGGTCGGCCCCGATGTAACCCAGGTGAAGGTTGGCGATCGCGTGGCCTATACAATGGTCATGGGCAGCTACGCGGAATATGCAGCGGTCACCGCCGACCGGCTGGTCAAAATTCCCGAGGGCGTCAGCTACCAACAAGCCGCGGCGGTCATGCTGCAAGGCAGCACCGCGCACTACTTATCCCATGACACCTACGCCTTGAAGCGGGGCGAAACAGCGCTGGTGCACGCCGCCGCCGGAGGCGTGGGCCTGCTGTTGGTGCAGATGGCGCGCGACATCGGCGCTCGCGTCATTGGCACGACCTCCACTGAAGAGAAGGCACGGTTGGCGCGCGAAGCCGGCGCACAGGATGTAATCCTCTACACGCAGCAGGATTTCGAAACAGAAACACGCCGCCTCACCAGCGGACACGGGGTGGATGTCGTCTATGACTCCGTTGGCAAAACAACTTTTGAAAAGGGCCTCAACATCCTCCGGCCTCGCGGCTACATGGTGCTGTTCGGAGGTTCGAGTGGCGCGGTCCCGCCCTTCGATCTGATCCAGCTTTCGCAAAAGGGATCGCTCTACGTGACTCGCCCCACGCTCGCACACTACATCGCATCGCGCGAAGACCTCAATCGGCGCGCACGCGATTTGTTCGCTATGATCCTTTCCGGAAAACTCAAGCTGCGGATCGAACACACGTATCCCTTAAAGGGCGCGGCCCAGGCGCACCGTGACCTGGAAAGCCGCAAGACCACGGGCAAGCTGCTCTTGCTGAATTAGCATTCGATCGTGATTCAGGCGTTAGCCCGCGAGATCTTGAAGAATCGAGGATTCCCATTGCAGCGAACCTCGCGATTCCGGAGCGCGATCGCCGCAACAGCTTTCGCGCTGTGGCTGGCGAATGCTGCGGTTGCGCAAACAACCGTCCTGCAAGTCGATAAGACGCAAACCACGGCACAGATTACGCTGCCCGCCACCCTGCACACGGTTCATGGAAAATTTCTATTGGACCGCGGTGTGGTTCGTTTTGATCAGGCCAGTGCAAAGATCTCTGGCGAAATCGTGTTCGACGCCACCAGCGGCAAGACCGGCAACGAAGGCCGGGACCGCAAGATGCACAAGGATGTGCTCGAGAGCGGAAAGTTCTCGCAGATCTCGTTCCGTCCCGACCGCATAGAGGGCAAAGTCTCTCCCAGCGGTACATCGACAGCTCAGGTGCACGGCATCTTCACTCTGCATGGAACCGAGCACGAACTCACGGTCCCCGTCGAAGTGAAGTTCGAGGCCAACCGATGGCAGGCCACCGCGCGCTTCCAGGTCCCTTACGAAAAATGGGGGCTCAAAAATCCCAGCACGCTGTTCCTGCACGTGGATGATTCGGTAAACGTGGAGTTTCACGGGGAAGGCACGATCGACATTCCTGCGCCCCAGTAGCGGGTTGCAGCCGTTCTACGCAAACTCGCCTCCGCACCACTGAGTCACAATCAAGGCCAGCACCTTGGTGGCAGCTACAACTTCTTCCAGATCTACGTGCTCGTTGACCGTGTGCGCGTCAAAGATGTTGCCCGGTCCATAGAGGACTGCGGGAATACTTCCGTGATTAGTGAACAGCCGCAGGTCGGAGCCATACGTAACCCCCTGCACCACCGGGGGTTTTCCAAACATCTGCGCGTGGCCCTCCGCAATCGCGCGCACGATGGGCGCGTCCTGAGATGTTTCCCCGGATTCGAACTGCCCCTCAAACCACTCGAGCGCCGGCGGATGCTCTCGTAGCCACGGGTCCGCCGCGGCCGCCGTCGTCAACGCATCGGCCATGGCCTGCCGTGCCGCATTGGTAGATTCCCCCGGCAGAACGCCGAACCGGCCCTGCGCGACAAGTTCGTCCGGCACGGTGGATGGCCACTCCCCCGAATGAAGGGTTCCGAAGTTCACGGGAGCGATGTTGTTGGGGTCTTCGTAGAGTGGGTGCTGGTATTCGACGTGCCGCCGACGCTCAAGCTCCTGCACGGCTTTCAATACCAGGTAGAACTTTTCGATCGCGCTGACGCCGTAAGGCTTCATGCAGGCGTGGATGGCGCGACCTGCCACCTTCACGCGAAATGTAAGCGCGCCCGACTGTACCGGACAAAGACGCAGTCGTGTCGGTTCGGTGATGATCGCAGCATCGGCTTTGAACCCCTTGATGATGGTGGTGAGCGTTCCGACTCCGCCGCTTTCTTCCCCGATGACGCTCTCGACCAGCACCTCGGCAGCAGGACGAAACCCGATGCTTTGCAGTATCTGGATCGCGAAGATATTTGCCGTGACACCCGCCTTCATGTCGCAAGACCCGCGCCCATAAAGCTGACCATCACAAATCGCACCACTCCAGGGAGAATCGGACCACAAACTCTCGCTCCCGGTGGGAACTACGTCCATGTGGCCATTCAAAATCAGAGAGCGCCCAGTGTCGCGGCCTTGCGACCGTCCAGAACCTTGCCATCGCGCCACCACGTTCAGTCGTTCGTGAAAAGCAACTCCGTCATCGCAGAACGCAGGATGATCCTTGAGATCATCGAATTCAGACGAGAGCACGTCGACCGAGAGACCCATCGCGCGAAGCTTGTCAGCCACGAAGTGCTGAGCAGCCTGTTCGCGACCTGGCAGGCTGGGTATCTGCACGAGTTTTTGCAAAAAGGCGATGAGTTCGCCGCGAGCGGCGTCGACGGTTGACGCGATTTTTGATACGAGGTCGTGCATTAAGCCAGGACGAACATGCTCCTCACAATCGATCTTAAGCAGGGCGCGTTGAGTTCTTTCCACGCTTCCTCGAATACGCGCTTGCATACCCGGGCGCGGGAATCTGCGGATTACAACGCGCATCTGGTAAGGGCTCTCCGACAGTCGTTTCCAGCGGCACCACGCCGGCCCACGTCGGAAAAGTGTAGTCCTCCTCGTCATCAAGCGGAGGGCCTTGGCGAACCTTGGCTGAGAATTCGGCAATCGGCACCCGTAGCGCCAACGTCGCTTTCAGTTCCCGCTCGTTCGGTTGACGGGAGTCCGCCCACCGCCCCGGCAAAATGTGCTCGGAGAGCCGGCGCAACGCTTCGAGTTTCTCGGTTGGATCCTCGACGACTGTCGCGGTTCCCAGGAGGACGACCGACCTGTAGTTCATCGAGTGATTGAAAATCGACCGCGCGAGTACCAGCCCATCAAGCAAAGTAACGGTGATGCAAACCGGAATCCCCTTATCCAGGTTGCGCAACATGCGGCTCGCCGCTGAACCGTGAATGTAAAGTGTGTCGCCCGCCCGTCCGTAAGAAGTAGGGATCACGAACGGCTGTCCAGCCACCACAAAACCGACGTGGCAGATGAAGGCTTCATCAAGAATTTCATAAATTGCGTCGCGATCATAGACCCCGCGCTCAGGCTCTCGAACCACACGAGTGCGCGGTGTAGGGGCAGAGGATTCTGACATGAAGACGGAACTCCGGGGCAAGCGCCAAGGATGGGTGAACGAAAAAGTGTATCACCACAAATCCGGTTGGGAGCCTTACCCCAACCACTGCGGATTGTGAACCGTGCCATCAAAATCATGCGACGTTTTGTAGCGCTCGAACTCACCCTTCGCCGCGGCCGGCGCAGTTTTTGCCAGCAATGACGAAACCTCCAGGGCACTCATTGGCTGAAAACTTCGTGCCGCGTCGATCGCCTGCTGCAAAATCTTCATCGAGTCGCATCCGGTGATGACCACGCTGGTGGGCAGGTTCATCGCATAATGCAGGCACTCCACCGGGCGGGCTGTATTGCTCTTCAGAATGAGCTTGTCGCCCATCGGCTTCATGCCCAGAACAGCGATCTGGTGCTTCACCAGCACCGGTAACACTTTCTTCTCGAAGCTTTCGTAGTGCGCGTCCATCACGTTGAGCGGCATCTGGACAGCATCGAAGGTGAAGCCGTGAGCGAACGCAGTCTCCAGCATCTTCAGGTGAATGTCCGGATTCTTGTGGCCGGTGAATCCGATATAGCGGACCTTGCCCTGCTTCTTCGCCTCCAACGCCGCCTCCATGCCTCCGCCTTCCGCGAAGATGCGAGCGGGATCGGTGTCGCGAATCACCTCGTGAAACTGCAAAAGGTCGATGCGGTCCGTTTGCAGCCGGCGAAGGGATTCCTCCAGTTGCTCCGACGCAGCCTTCCTGGTTTGGCCGTCGATCTTCGTCATGAGAAACGCTTTTTGTCGGTAGCCATCGCGCAGCGCCTTCCCCATGCGCACTTCGCTTTCGCCGTCGTTGTAATCCCAGCAGTTGTCGAGGAAATTGATTCCGTTATCGAGTGCGGTCCGCACAATGCGAATGGCCTCTGGCTCGGCCGGCACGCCGATGTGATAGCCGCCCAACCCCACGATCGAAACCTTCTGCCCCGAGCGTCCCAAAGCACGGGCGGGCATGGAAGCCGTTTGCCCCCATCCGCGATTTCCGCGGACGGAAGCCACGAAACTACTAACCGCTGCAGTCTGGAGGAAACGGCGGCGATTCATAAGAGAACTCCTCGAGAGAATGCCCGATTGCAGTCAGTGTAGCTTGAACCGCTCGGTCTGTTCGTACGGTGGAAACGGTAAATTCCCGAAAGAATTGGGGTCCGGATTCGTCATCTCCGGACCCCAAAGATTGCTCTCGCTGCTGCGCTACCAGTTGATCTTCATCGCAAACTGGAATTGTCGGGGATCGTACGCAGCCGTCGGCGTTCCCGCATTGGTGAACAGCGGGCTCACCGCCGACACGTTGAACCTGTTCGCGATGTTGAACATGTCGGCGATCAAATCCATGTTGATGCGTTCGGTGAAATTGATGCGCTTGGCCACACGCAGGTCGCCAAACACCGTCCAAGGCGTAATCCCCGTATTGCGTCCCAGGTTTCCGTCCAGCGATAGCAGGGTGCCATCGAAATTGGCAATGCACGGTTCCTGGAAAATCCCCGTGGGGGAATACTTCGAGGTGACGGAATCTCCGCAAGCCGGGTTGGCGAAAGTGTTGGGCCGCGTTGTGAGCGACGACAGCTGCAGATTGTTGCCGTTGCCGGTGATGATGTTGAAGGGACGGCCGGAGGCAACCTCAACAACTGGAGCAAACGTCCAGTTGCTGGCGAACTTGCTGCCCAAGCCGCTGCCCCCGACTCTCCCGGTCTGGTACACGCCGCTGAAGACAAACCGATGCCGCTGATCAAACAGCGAGTTGGAGCGGTCGAATCCAGGATAGTAGCTATCCTGCGGAGTAAGCGTGGACTGCAGGTCGGTCGAGTCGTCAATGGCGTGTGAGAACGTGTAGGAGGCAAGAAATTCGTAGTGATGGCCGAAGCGCTTGCGCAGGTTGGCGGTGAACCCGTGATAGATAGAGCTGCCGTTGGAATAGTTCGCGTCCATGTCACCGAAGGGCACGCATCCGGTGAAGTCAATACCCGTTGGACCGGGCGCTGGGTTGCACTTGGCATTGAACCCCGGCAAGGACGCGGCGAGAGCAGCCGCCTGCATCACGCAGGCGGCATCTCCCTGAAGATAGTGACCCAAGGCGACCGAAGGGTTCAAACCGCCCGGGCGGAAGAAGTTCATCATCGCTGCGTCCACGTAACCCGGTCCGCAACCAGAAACCGTGAATGGGCTCGCAAAGGCGTTCCCGGGCACGGCATTCGCTGCGAAGAAATTCGCCGTTAAGAGGTCGCCGCGGATGGTATTGGCATTGATCGGGCGGTTCAGATGTCGTCCACCATTGAAGTTGTAAGCCAAGCTAAGCGCGTAACCTCCTCCCAGGTCCCGCTCGATCGTAAGGTTGGCTTGCTGCGCGTACGCATAGACGAAGTTCTTTGCCTGCGGATAGCCAAAGGGCTGAAATCCGAGTGGCAGGAACGTTGAGGCTCCGGGATTGGCCAGGTTCAGGTTGAGGTAGTTCTGGCTCAAAAAGACCGACTGCGGGAAATTCAGCGACTGGAACTGTTGCTGGTTCGGCAGGTAGCCAAGATTGGCATTGGCCAAGGGGAACGACGAGGCCGTGCAATTCGCGGAGTTCAGCGTTCCCTGGAAAATCGGAATGGCATTCAGGTTCGCTGGATTTCCATCGCCTGCGCACAGACCGGTTCCACCGAAGGCCAGCTGTCCGCTGGAAGATCCGTCCGAGGCGTCCCCCAGGAAATAAAGACCGAGCAAAGGGTGATCGTAAAACAGTCCATAGGAGGCACGGATTACGGTCTTGCCATCACCCTTCGGGTCATAGGCAATTCCGAGGCGAGGTTGGAAGTTGTTCTTGTCGGTCTGAATGCCCTTCTGGAGACCTAGCAAGTTGTACGCCGGAAGAGCAAGCCCCTGAGGCGCTTTAAACTTGGGTGGGAACTCAACGTCATATCGAAGACCAAAGTTCAGCGTGACATTCGGGCGAACCCGCCACGAGTCCTGCCAGAACAAACCGAGCGGCTTGTTCGAGAACGAGTCGCTGGGGCTGCCGAGCCCTTGCACGAAGCTTCCTGGAAGTCCGGCGCCGTAGGCCTGCACGGGCGACAGGTCGGGGAACGGAATGGTGCCCCCTGGATTGGCGGGATCGGGGAGGGGCGTGAACTTTAGGTTAGCGGCTGCAAACGTGCCGAAATCGTAGACACCGCCGTAGTTCACGGTGAAGGTCGCGTCCAGAGGCAGGTAGTTGAAGTCGACGCCAAACTTCGTGTCATGCGCGCCGATGGTCCAGGAGAAATTGTCGGTGAACTGAAAGCGCTGCTCAGTGCGTTGAATATAGGAGTAAGGTTCGCGTCCGAAGTACGCGATGCCGGTGATGTTGACGGCTGGGTCGGCGCCTCCGGGAATGGCGGTGTTGTAGAAGTACGACAAGCCACGCCGGGCATACTGGAAGCGGAACTCGTTTACCTTGTTGTTGCTCAGCGTCCAGGTGTCCTGCACCGTTCCCGCAACGTCCCGGTAAGTCTGCTCCGAAGTCCGCGAGTACGCGTTCTGTCCGAAGGGCTGAACCTGCCCGTTCACCTCAATTCCAGTGACCGTGCTTGGGCTGACGTTGGCGCGCAGCATGAGATGGTTGCTGTTGCTCAGGTTGTGGTCCAGGCGCAGCGAGTACAAGCTCGTGCCCTGAAAAACCGGAAAGTTTCCTACCTGCGAGGCCAGGGTCTGGTATGAGGCCGGAGTCGCGACGCAAGGTCCAGGCGGAGGGCAACTGGTGGGGAAGCCCGCCCAACTGGAAAGCCCTCCAAAGGTGATTGCCTGAACAAGTTGCGTCGGCCATTGCCCCTGGATCGCCTGCCCCGAAGAAGCGCCCGCCAGGGTGACGTATTTCAGCACGCCGTCGAGCACGGCCGGACTGGCTTGCTCGAGCGCGATCACCCTGGGATCGGTGAGAAACGATATCTGCCCGGATGACAACTGCAGGGGGCCGAATGGCAATCCGACGTTCGTGGTATCGAAATTGACCAGATCGAAATTGTTTTGCCCAATGCTCGAGAATCCCGTCTCGTGGCGGCGCGTGATCTCGTACGAGAAGTAGTAGTAAGTCTTGTCTTTCTTGATCGGTCCGCCGAAAGCGACGCCCGCCTGCACGCGCGTGTAAGCCGGATTTTTCTCCGTACTGAACGGATTCACCGCCTGAAAATTGCGGTTTCGCAAGTAACCGAAAACGTCACCGTGGAAATCGTTCGAACCGGAACGCGTAATAATGTTGACCACACCACCCGAGGCACGCCCGTACTCGGCCGCGTAGCTGTTGGTGATGATCTGGAACTCCTGCACGGCCTCCTGCGACACCGTCGAGCGCACACCGTTCACCGAATTGTCTGTCGCGTCCGCACCGTCAACGTTCACAAGATTTGAGCGCGCACGCTGGCCGCTCATGTTCAGCCCGGACGTGGGAGCTGCACCGGTATTGGGAGCGTTATCCCGAACGACCTGGGAATCCGTGAGCGTGAAATTGATATAGTCGCGCCCGTTGATCGGCAGGTTATCGATGCGCCGCTGGTCAATTGTGTTCGTCGTCGAACTGCGGGTCGTCTCCACCAGTTCCGCTTCCGAACTCACGTTGATCACCGTCTCGACCCCGCTCACGCTCAAGGTGATCGGCAATTCCTTCATCTGGCCCACGGTAATGGACTGGTCCCTCGCTTCCGCCTTGGCAAAACCAGGAGCCTCGACGGTCACCGTGTAGATGCCCGGCGGCAACGAGACCAGGCGGTACTCGCCATCCGTATTCAGAGTTGTCGCACGCACGGTGGCCTTCGCCTGTTCGCGCGCGGTGACGGTGGCATTGGTGACCACGCTACCCTTGGCGTCTCTTACGATCACGTGCACATCGCCGGACGCAGAACCTTGACCAAAGGCAGTGCCGATCGAAAAAACGGCGAGCAGAAGAGCAACTACGATCTTCGACGTGGAATGCATAGGGGTCTCCCGAAAAAGGCGCGGCGCGCGCGGACGGCGAATGCGGAATTCAGTTCTTTCACAGGGTGGCGAAAATGCAAGGTTACGGGACGCCGAGGTCCCGGTGGTTTGTACATCAGGTGACGCGGGGAAAGCAAGATAAATAGGTGAGGAGAATAGGGTTAGTAAGAGATCGGGGAATTCTGCAGCAGATCGGATACTTAGCGCTCAATCCCAGAATCTTCGCGCTGTTTTGTCTTGTACGCCCACGCCATCCGTGGCGTGTTATGCGAGATGCCGAAGCGTCCCTGGGCATCCAACAAAATGATCCCGCCATGCCCGTTCACGCGGGACTTCAGATAATTAATCGCTTCCTGCGATACCCATTCCGGAATGTTGCCGGCTAGCACACGATCCACCGACCACTTCGCCAACACCAGCTTCATGATCGGCTCGCCCCATCCGGTCAGCGAAGCCGCCGCGCTCTCGTTATCGGCATAGCAACCGCATCCGATCAGGGACGAGTCGCCTAAACGCCCCGGAGCTTTGTTCAGAGTGCCGCCCGTCGACGTCCCGGCGGCGATGTTGCCGTCGGCATCAAGCGCCACGGCACCGACGGTATCGTGGGAAATTGCTGGAGCGAACAAATCCGGCGCTCCCTCGGCGGGATGCGCCTGGAAAGCGCGCAGGCGCTCGATCTCGCGCGGGATCACCAACTCACTGTTGTCGCAGAGGGCAATTCCATGTTCGAACGCGAACCGCTCCGCGCCCTCGCCCACGAAGTACACGTGCGAGCTTTCACTCAAAATCTTCCGCGCGGCGCGGATCGGATTGCGGATGCGCTCCACTCCACCCACTCCTCCGCCCCGCAACGTGGAACCTTCCATGATGAAGGCATCGAGCTGCACTTTGCCGTCGCGATTGAGAAAGCTGCCTCGCCCCGCATCGAACGTCTCGTCATCTTCCAGGACGACTACGGCTTCTTCGACGGCATCGAGAGCAGAACCGCCCTTCTGAATGGCTCGCCAACCGGCGGCCGCCGCGTTGCGCACGCCGTTCAGATGGGCGTCGATCATGTCATCGGGAATCGCCCAGGCACCGCCATGTACGACAAGAACCGGATCGCTTGCCACGTCCACCTCAGGGAAAAATGCCGGGATAGTCTAGCATTGCGGTTGCACACTACCACTAATCGCTCCATGGAAAAGAGCGCATCACTCGGCTTGCTCGAAGCTCGTAGCTCGCAGCTACTACTGCGTCTCGCCCGCCGAACCCTTCCCGCCGCCCACTAGACTGCCTTCGTAGTCGCGAACTTGCACATCCCCGATCGAAAGTTTCTTGAGCTGCTCCTCGATCTTGCTGCGATCGCCAGCCCCAATCACAACCGCACTCTCGGGATGAATGTACGTCTGCGCCATACGCTGCACATCTTCCGCTGTCACTGCCGCGATACTGCTGGGCAGTTGTTGATAGTAATCCAGCGGAAATTCGTAAACGAACAGATCGCCCACGGTATTCGCAACTTCCTCCGCAGTCTCGAATCGGCCGGCGAGGGACTGCGCAAAAGAACCCTTCGCCAGAGTCAATTCTTCGTCGGTAGGCCGGCTGTTGCGAATGCGCTCCATCTCCTTGAGAATTTCCTGGACCGCCGGCCCCGTCGCATCCGTGCGCATTCCTCCTCCCGCCCCGAAAGCTCCCGCCGCTCTCCGGTAAACAAAAAACGAGAAGCTGCCATAGGTGTAGCCGTGCTCTTCGCGGAGGTTCACGTTGATGCGGCTGGAGTACAGCCCGCCCAGCACCTTGTTCATGACTTCGAGCGGCACATAGTCCTTGGTCGAGCGTGGAACGCCGGGCGTGCCGACCAGAACAAAGGTCTGCGCCGCACCCGGCTTGTCGACGATACACACACCGCGCGAGACTTTGTTCTCCACCGCCGGTGGTTGATACCGTCCGGTGGTCCCCTTCCACTTGCCGAAATACTTTTCTGCCAACCCTCGAGCTTCGGTGGATGACAGGTCGCCGCTAAGCACGAGGGTAGAGTTTCCCGGAACGTAGCCGCGTTGCCACATGCCCACCAGTTCCTCGCGGGTGGTCGCCTTGGTGGCAGCGACCGTTCCCTCCTCGCGGTAGCCGTACGGATGGCCGGGGCCGTAGATCATCTTCCGAAACACTCCAAACGCAAGATCCTGGGGATCGTCCTGCACCTGGAGAATGTCCGTTTCCCGGAGCTTCCGGATGCGCTCGATCTCGGTCGGATCGAACTTGGGATGCAGTGCCACATCGGAGAGCAGGTCGAAAGCCGCATCCACGTTCGGCTTGAGGGTTCGAATGTCCACGATCGAATCGTCGCTGACCGTGAGCGTGCGCAGCGCAGCCCCGATCTGAGCAGCATCGTCCGCGATCTGCGATGACGTCCGGCGCTCCGTACCTTCCGGCAGCATTTCCGAGGTAAACGAGGCCAACCCCGGCTTGCTCGCCGGGTTCGCATCGCTGCCATTGAGCACGAGCAGGTGGGCCACGACGATCGGCAGTTGATGCTGCTCAATCAACATGACCGTAAGACCGTTTTCCAGCTTGAAACTTTGAGCCACCGGCAGAGTCAGTTTGCCCAGCGGCTGCCCGGCCGGAGCCTGCGCGCGCCACGGCTCGTCCGCCATGGTTCCGGCAACGGCTTCGTTCTTTGCTTTGGCTTCATCGCTGGCCCGCGGAGGATCGTCGACCACTCGATCACCCGGCAATCCGTACACCACGGCGCGCGCGGAAGTCTTCAGCTTTTCGTTCGCGATGCGCTTCACGTCTTGCACTGTGACCCGGTTGTAGCGCTCCAAATCTTTCGGGAGGTATCCGGGATCGTGCAAAAACTGGTTGTACTGGTTCAGGCGGTCGGCTAGCCCTCCGAACCCGCCCAGCCGCTCGAGTCCGGTGATGATGCGCGTTTCGATCAAGTTCCGCGCGCGATCCAGTTCGGCCTGCGTCGGTCCCTCCGAACGCAGTTTCTCAAGCTCCTGATCGATCGCTTTCTCCAGGTCCTCAGGCTTTACACCCGGCTTCGCCGTGACCGTTAGTTCGAACACCGACCCCAGCAGCAAATTCTGATTCTGGATAGAAACATCCTGCGCAATTTGTTTGTTGTAGACCAGCGCCTTATAAAGACGGCTTGCTTTGCCCGTCCCCAGAATCTGCGCAAGCAGATCAGTCTCGGCATCGCCGGGCTGAAAGATCGAGGGCATGATCCAGCCCATGTAAATACGGGGCAGTTCGACCTGATCGGTCACTTTGGAGCGCTTCTGCGCGGTGATCTGCGGAGGCACCGCGGTGATCTTCGGCACCGGAGGGCCGGAAGGAATCGAGCCAAAATATTTTTCCACCCAAGGCTTCGCCTGCTCGGGACGGATGTCGCCGGTGATCGTCAGGCTCGCGTTGTTGGGAGAGTAGTATTGCCGGAAAAATTCGCGAACGTCATCGAGCCGCGCCGCTTCAATATCCCGATGAGAACCAATCACCTCAGCGTAGTAAGGATGGCTCTTCGGAAAAAGCTGGTGGTAGAGCTCCTCTTCAACCAGACCGTAAGGAGTGTTCTCCACCGACTGCCGGCGCTCGTTGCGGACAACGTCGCGCTGGTTCGCCAGCCGTTCCTGATCAATTTTCCCCAGCAGGTACCCCATCCGGTCGCTCTCCAGCCACAGAGCCAGTTCGAGTTGGTTGGAGGGCAAGGTCTCGAAATAATTGGTGCGGTCAAAGTCGGTGGTTCCGTTGATGTCGCTCGCGCCCGCCGCCTCCAAATACCGGTCATGCTCTTTCGATCCGACATGCTGCGACCCTTCGAACATCATGTGCTCGAACAAGTGCGCGAAGCCGGTGCGACCCTGACGTTCGTTCGCCGGGCCCACGTGGTACCAGAGATCCACGGCCACCAGCGGCAACCGATGATCTTCCGAAAGAATGACTTCCAGCCCGTTCTTGAGCGTGTATTTCTCGAACCTGATTGGGGGGGCAGCCTCCGACGACGGAGCGGACCACGCGCCCGAAGTGCTCAAAACGACGAGAATCGCCGAACAAAAAGCCAGCAAGAGTCTGCGAGGGCTGGAGGACTTCTTCATGGGACAAATCTCCGCGGAACAGAATGCAGGATTAGACTGACGGGCGGTAGCAAAGAAAGCGACGAGCGGGCGAGTTTCAGGCAGCCGACCGGCCCGGCTCAACCCGGCCAGAACCGGCACGCTCGGTCTGCTGCCAAGTATAGAAAATGCGGTGCGCCACAGTAATCGTGGAGAGCACCGCGATCACCCACAGCACGGGCGCCATCCGGTTGAACACCGCGCCGAGAATCAGGAGCACCAGACGCTCCGGCCGCTCCATGAATCCAACCTTGCAGGTTTCAATCAGCGACTCCGCCCGCGCGCGGGTGTAGCTCACCATCACCGAACTGATCATGGCCAGCGCCGCCAACACCACGTAGAAGAAGCGGCCGCCGCGCGAGTAGTAAACCAGCAGCCCGAAAAACAGGGCAGCGTCGCTGTAGCGATCGACCACAGAATCGAAAAAGGCCCCGAAGCGCGTCACCTGGTTGCTGGCGCGAGCCACCCGGCCATCGACGAGATCAAAGAACCCCGCGCCAAAAATCACCAAGCCGGCATAAAAAAACATGCGCGCCTGATTATCAGCGTTGGCGTAGCCGAACAAAAAGGCGGCCACCGTATCAATCACCAGGCCGAGAAAGGTCAGGAAGTTGGGACTGATCCGCGCCAGTGCCATACGGTTGACGATGGCTCGCAGAAGCTTGCCGCAGGCATTGCCAAATGCGCTGGTCCAGGTCATTCCGCGCCGGCCTCGTCGTATGCCGTCGTCAACGCAAGAATCTCCATCTCGCGGTTGCCATTGGGAGTCACCACCATGGCGGTATCCCCGACTTTCTTGTTCAGCAGCGCGCGGCCAATCGGCGACGTCGTCGAGATCTTGCCGGTGGCCACGTCCGTCTCTTCACTGGTCACGAGCTTATATTCGATCTCTTCTTCTTTCCCGCTGTCGTAGACCTTTACGGTGGACCCCAGCCCGACCTTGTCCTTGGGGATGTTGGCCATGTTAATCAAGGAGAGGTCCGCGAGTCGCCGCCCAAGTTGGCGCAGGCGAGCCTTCACGAACTCCTGGCGTTGCTTCGCCATGTGGTACTCGGCGTTTTCGCTCAGGTCGCCGAGCGCCACCGCCTTCTTGAGTTCCTTCGGCAATTCGTGGCTAAGTTCATGCTCCAGGGTTGCAATTTCGTCCTGAAGCTTCTTCTTGAGTTGCTCAGTCATACTTTGGGGGATTATAAACCGCGACCAGGGCCGCTGGCGCGTAAGTCTGTGGCTCGCAGCTGCTGGCCGCCGATATTTAGGGTTCAGATTCATGACAGATTCCGAGCCGAATAGAAATCGTCTAACTCCGCCGCCCAAGCCGCGAAAGCGGCGGCATAGGATAGCCCGGCGCAGAAGCGCTGGGGAAAAATGGGAAACCGGAGCGAGCCCGTAGAGGCACAACGCGCAGTGGGCGTCGGCCCCCCAGCCCGGCCGCGACCAATTCCCTCAAGGTGCGCCTGCCAGCGCCCGCAACTAAGACTCATCTCAGAGCTGATTTGCGGCTGTGCCCGCCCCAGAACCAGCGTCAAATTGCCTTTCCGCGCCGGTTGGGGTAAACTGCACACATAGTTGGTCCTTTGGTTGGTCCTTCATAGGTTTTCCGGCGCTCATAAGGTGTTCCTCATGATTGGTAGCGACGGGTTCCACATCGGCGACAAGGTTGTTTACCCAAATCACGGAGTAGGCATCATCGAGCAGATCAGCAGCCGAACTATCGGCGCCTCGGTTGAGAAGTTCTACCTCCTCAAGATCAAGGCCAGCAGCCTCAAGGTGATGATCCCCTTTAACAACGTCAACAGCGTCGGCCTCCGCCGCGTTGTCCGCAATGGGGAAATCCAGAAAATCCTTGAGTATCTTGCAGATGGCGAGTGCCTGAGCAACGCCGACTGGAAATACCGGTTCAAGGAGAACTCCGACCGCATGCGCACCGGGTCCCTCCTCGAGGTCGCCTCGGTCCTAAAGAGCCTCCTGATGCTGAACCAGTCCAAGCCACTATCATTCCGTGAAAAGAAGATGCTGGAGCGTGCCCGCTACCTGCTGGTCAGCGAGTTGGCCATGGCGAAAAACTGTGAAGAGCAGCAGATCGAGGAAATGCTGACCAAGGCCCTAGCTCTGAAACACAAGCTCCGCTTCCCCGAGGCTTCGGAGTTCGAGGCATAGGCTAGTCGCTAGTCGCCAGTCTTCAGTCGTCAGCATAGCTCGTCAGGAAAGCTAAGGATGCTCGCCGCCTTTGCGCTTATCCCACCGCTTTGTGGCGCATTCCTGAAAGCAGTTCCCGTCCGGTTTTGACCTGATCGAATTGATGAGTCCGTTTACCATTCTTTCCGTGTCCGCCATCAAATCCTCGACAACCTTCGTGCCATTATCGGGAAAATATCGCAGTTTCCGAGCAATCAAGAATTGAGTCTCCAGCTCGTGCAGCGATCCGCGGGCGTGACACAAAAAGAGAGTGCAAAATCTCTATCAGACGATTTGCCCTTTCCCTCAGCAATATTGCTCGCCACCGATACCGCTGCTCTCCTCATTTGGCTCGTCAGGTCATACAGTTCCTGGCTCGGGAAGTGCTGGGTGCCCCGATAAATCGCCAGCGTTAACTCCACAGCCTCCTGCCAAACTTTCAGATCCCTGGTACCGGCCACTCATCGCTGTCGTACCTCGCCTCCCTTGTAGAGGCTAAGGCACCCTCTGGTCAGTGACGAGTGACCAAGATTTACGGCTATCGGGATTGCCAGAAGGACCGAAGGGCTGAGGGTCGATGTTCGCTGACGACCAGAGACTGAAGACTGGCGACTGCCTCATTCTCCGAGCCACGTCCCCCAAGGCTTCAACGACTCCACATGATCGAAAATGATCTTGATGGCTGCCGTGATGGGAATTGCCAGCACCAGCCCCACTCCTCCCCAGAGCCATCCCCAGAACAGCAGCGACATCGTCACCGCCAGCGGATTGAGTTGCATGCGGTTTCCCAGAAACTTGGGATAGAGGACGTTCATGGCGAAAAAGTGCAAAGCGACGACCGCCAGCGAGAGCGCCACCAGATCTTCGGAGCCGAACTGCCCCAACCCGACCATGATCGGCGGCGCCAGCGCCAGCACCAGCCCCAGATAAGGGACCAGGCTCAAGAAGCCGCTGATCACGCCCACCACCAGAAAGAACGGCAGGTGCATGGCCCCAAACACGGCCACGCTGACGGCGGCCATAAACAATCCGATCAGCAGGTTGCCCACCATGAAGCTGCGGATCATGCGCGAGATCAGCCCCAGCGTGATGTACGCCGTGTGCCGGTGTTCCATCCGGAACAGCATCACGGTGGCCGAGCGCGCATGCTGCTGCCAGCTCAACATGAAGTACACAAGAAACGGAACAAACGTCAACGCAAACAGGGCTTGCGAAACGGAACTGAAGCCGCGAGTCACCAGATCGGTAACCGGACTGGTGGGCTGAAATCGTACAATAGTCTTGTCATCGGTCGCCGGACGCAACGGGTTCAGCAGCTCCGCCCGCTCCCGGAAGGCTCCCACGCTCGCGCGAATCCTTTCAGAATACTTGGGCAGCACCTGCACAAAAGTGGCCACCTGGTTGTAGGAAACGTACGTGACGCCATAGACCAGCGACAACAAGACCAAAACCGCGATCAGGGATGACAAACCGCGAGGGATTCTATATCGGCCTAGCAGGTCCACTATCGGCGCCAGAATAAAGGCCAGCAACGTCGAAGCCAGGATAATGACCAGCACCAATTCGGCGACGTAACAGAGCGTTAGGACTACGCCCATGGCAATGATGATTTGCGGCCAGTCGCGCCGTTGCGTCCGCGCCGGTGCGCTCGCAACCTCTACCGTTTCCGACATGCTCGCTATCGTAGTCGAATCCTTCAAAATCGGCGCAACATATAATCACCGCATGCACCCTCTACCGCACGATTCGACGCCGGTTCCCGTCCGCAGGGTACTGGGCCTGGATGTCGGATCGAAGCGCATCGGAATTGCAGTCTCGGATCCGCTCGGCATTACCGCCCAGGGCCTGGAAACCCTGCAACGCCAGAACAAGCGCCTGGACTTTGAGAAGCTCACTAGGCTCGCCCGCGATTACGAAGTCTCTGAGGTGGTCGTCGGCTTCCCCTTGCGCATGAGCGGCGCGGAAGGCATCCAGGCGGAAAAAATGCAGCGCTTCGCCGAGGAGTTGCGCGAGCGCCTCGGCCTTCCCGTCCACTTGTGGGACGAGCGCCTGACCTCCGCCGAAGCCAACCGCCTGCTCCGCGAAACCGACATGTCGATTCTCCGCCGCCGCCAGGTTGTCGACCAGATGGCGGCCGTCCTGATCCTGCAGTCCTGGATGGAAAGCAAAAGATAGCGGCGCTGATGGCTGAGGGCGACTAGCTGATGGCGAGAACCTGATATCAGCTACCAGCCACTAGCTACCCGCCATTGGTTTGTTGCTGACGACTAAAGACTAGCGGCTGACGACTGGCCCCATGCTTACGAGGGTTCAGCCACCATCGGTAAGCTGGAAATCCAAAAAGTTCATCTAAACTAACGGCAACTTGCGCAAACTTCTGACACTTTTGCTCCTGGCCGGGCTGGCCTTGGGCGCGTGGCTGGCTTGGGGATTGCTCGTCCCCACCACCCCCGCTGGGCAGAAATTCATCATGCTCCGCAGCGGGTACACGACTCGCAAGATTGCCGCGGAGCTGAAATCGGCCGGCGTCATCCGCAGCGAAAAGGGCTTCCTTCTCTGGCACTATTTCCATCGCCGCGCCTCGCTAAAAGCGGGCGAATACATGTTCGATAAGCCCGCCACCATCATCAACATTCATCATCGCCTGGTGCGCGGCGACATCTACACGCACACGGTCGTCATTCCCGAGGGCTACACCATATTCGACGTTGCGCAGGCGATCGAAGAAGCCGGCCTTGGGTCAAAAGACGACTTCCTGAAAGTCGCGCGCAGCGATGCGGACCTGATTCGCGATCTCGCGCCCGAAGCGACGACGCTCGAAGGCTATCTCTTCCCCGACACCTACGAACTCACCCGCACCCAATCCATGCGCGACATCGCTACCGTGATGGTGCGGCACTTCCGGCAGGTCGCGGCCAGCCTCGGCCTTTCAAACGACGTGCACCGCACCGTGACCATGGCGTCGATTGTCGAAAAGGAAACCGCTGCGCCCGAGGAGCGGCCCCTGGTCGCGAGCGTGTACTACAACCGGCTGACCCGCCGCATGGCGCTCGACGCCGACCCCAGTGTGATCTACGCCGAACTGCTTACCAACACCTATAGCGGAGCGCTGCATCACGAAGACCTGCAGACCAAGTCTCCCTATAACACTTACCGCTACCCGGGACTGCCGCCCGGCCCGATCGCGAACCCCGGCAAAAGTTCACTGGAAGCCGCCATGCATCCCGCAGTCAGTGATTACCTGTATTTTGTCAGCAACGGGAATGGTCACCACCGCTTTGCGAGCAGTCTCGAAGAGCACAACCGCAACGTGACTGCGTTCCGGCATGCCCTGCAGCACCGGCCCTGAGACATGAGGGCGCCGCGAAATACGTTGTTCAAACGACTTCCGCCCCGCACTCTTCTTAGTTGATGCAACTTCGGCACGTTATACTCAATCTGAATCAACAATGATCCGTCTCCGTCATCTTCGGGCGGCTTTTTTATTCTTGAGCATTCTTCCGCTCACCGGCTGCCTCTTCCGCTCCCGTAAGGTCGAGCGCAGGCTGAGTCCCGCCCCGCTGAAGACCGCAACCCAGCAGGAACTGGTCGACGCGATCAATGAGCAGGCGGCAAGGATTCGCACCATGCAGGCCACCGTCGACATCGACACCTCAGTGGGCGGAGCGAACCGCGGCAAGGTCACCGACTACAAGGAGATTCGCGGATACGTGCTGGCGCGCAAGCCCTCCATGCTGCGCATGATTGGCCTCCTCCCCATCGTTCGCAACCGCGCGTTCGACATGGTGAGCGACGGCAAGGACTTCAAGCTCTGGATCCCGCCGAAGAACCGCTTCGTGGTCGGCAGCAATGACGTGGAAACCGCCAATCCCAAGACGGCGCTCGAGAACGTGCGCCCACAAAACATTTACGAAGCGCTGCTGATTCGCGCCATCGATCCTGAACAGGAAATCGCCGTCCTGGAAATCGGATACGAGACCGTGCTCGACGCCAAGCGCCACCAATACGAGCAGCCGGACTACGAAATCGTCGTGGTTCGCAAGGGCAAGCTGGGCTGGTACCTCTCGCGCAAAATCATTTTCAGCCGCACCGACCTGAAGCCGCACCGCCAGCTGATCTACAACGATCGCGGCGTATTAGTCACCGACGTCCGCTACGGGGATTACAACGACTACGACGGCATCGGGTTTCCCAAGCAGATTGAGATCGAACGGCCGCAAGAGGAATACGACATCACGCTGAATATCCTGAAACTGGACCTCAACAAGCCGTTGAACGACGATCAGTTCGAACTGCAGCAACCGGCGGGCGCCGAAGTCGTGCGCCTCGGCCAAACTCCCGGTGCCAACATCAGTCAATCCGGCGGCTCAAACCAAGGCGATCAGAAATAGAAGCACGGAAAGCCGGCAGAGACGGTTCCCTCCCTTTTGCTACACTGAACACGATTCTCGCTGCCGTTTTGGCTGACGACCGACGACTGGCGACCGACGACTATTCCATGATGAACAAAATGATTGTCGGCAATCTCGCCCACCGGCCGGTGCGCTCGCTGATCAGCATTGTCGCCGTCGCCCTGGAAGTCACGCTGATCCTGCTGATCGTGGGCTTGTCGCTGGGCATGGTGAACGATTCGAAGCAGCGCCAGGCCGGAATCGGCGCTGACGTCGTTGTCATGCCGCCCGGATCGTCCTACATCGTCGGCCTGACGGGCGCACCCATGCCGATCAAGATCGGCGGCGTCCTCGCGAAACTACCGCACGTCGTGGCCGTCGCTCCCGTCATTACCCAAGTTTCCACCAACGGCACGCTCGAAGTCATCGCGGGCATCGACCTTCCCAGCTATGAAGCCTTGGGGCCGTTTCACTTCGTTCAGGGCGGCCCATTTCAGGGACCGGACGACGTTCTCATTGACGATATCCTCGCCCAGGCCAAGCACATCAAGATCGGCGACAAGATGGAGATTCTGAACCACGAGTTTCGCGTGACCGGGATCGTCGCTCCCGGCAAGGGCGCGCGAAAATTTCTGCAGATCAGCACGCTGCAGGAGCTGAACGGATCAAAGGACAAGGCGTCCGTCTTCTACCTGAAACTCGATGATCCCGCCCACGCCGACACGGTGGTCAACGAGATCAAACAGGTCCCGGGCATGGAGCGCTACGTCGCCAGTTCCATGGCCTATTACCTGTCGATGCTGACGCCCAACAACTACCCGGGCCTCGGGACCTTCCTCAACGTGGTGATCGTAATCTCGGTGACGATCGGCTTCATCGTGATTTTCCAGGCCATGTACACCGCGGTCATGGAACGCACCCGGGAGATCGGTATTCTGAAGTCCATCGGCGCATCGAAGTTTTATATCGTGAATGTGATTCTGCGCGAAACGCTGATGCTCGCCATTGGCGGCATCCTGCTCGGCATCGCCATCAGCCTCTCCGTGCGCTCCGGAATTGCCCACAAACTCCCGACGCTGCGCGTGGTGGTGACCGGCGGGTGGATTCTCAAGACTACGGGAATCGCGATCGTCGGGGCGATCCTCGGGGCGCTCTACCCCGCCTACCGAGCCGCTCAGAAAGACCCGATAGAAGCCTTGGCCTACGAATAGCGGGCTTTTCGTGATTTTGCTCGGAATGCCCAACCGCCCGGCCTTTGCAACTCGTTGACAATACTTCGGAATCTAGGCTATCTTTAAAGCTTCGGAAGTCCTGTGGTTGCCCGCCTGATACCTCTGCGCGTTCAGCGCCTGGTGGCACTCAGCGGTCTTCATAAGCTGTTTTAATTTCTGGGAGAGTTCAGATGTCAACCTATTTCCCCAAAGAGGGGGAAATTGCGCGCAAGTGGTATGTCGTGGATGCAACGGATCAGACCCTCGGCCG
>Ga0307469_10000203_pt1 | contig 23085 bp, 28 predicted proteins | sample atmos_gasesAM2C__FD_203084 | JGI IMG/M metagenome (GOLD analysis project Ga0307469, IMG submission 203084) | Hardwood forest soil microbial communities from Morgan-Monroe State Forest, Indiana, United States - atmos_gasesAM2C_515 | ecosystem: Environmental > Terrestrial > Soil > Temperate... | reverse complement strand
GCGACACTAACGCGGGTGGGTTACAGGGAGCACCAAGGAGGACTAGTTACACCACCCGCTGAATCGGCCGTTTCGGGGTCCGCTTTAGGGAAACATCCGTGAAGAACACGGACCGGTAAGAGGCCGACGGAGCCCGCGAAGGAGACGCCGACCTCGACATGGGGATGGCCCGACCGGGCATCGTTCGCGTGTGATCGAGGCCGAGCGACCGTAGCGGTTCGCATGGGCGAGCCTGAGACTATTGATCGAAGGTTGAGGTCAGCTCGCCTACCCACGTGGCAGTTGTACTCGAATGCATCAGTTTGACCGTGGTGCTGTGACCCGTGGTGTCGGGTTCGGCGATGGTGCAATCGAATGAGGCGACGGCATCGCCGTCGGTGTACAAGCCAACCGGGTGCGGCGTCGCATCGCTGTAGTCGATGTACTTTGCTCCGGGCGTCCCCGCGCTGAAGACGTGGAGGCAAGCGATGTGGAGCGAGCGGCCGGTCGTTCCGGTCCAGTCAAGTTTCCATCCACCGTTCGTACCGTCACGTACGAGCTTCCAGAAGTCGTCCTGCGCGACGACCGTTCCGTTCGTCTTGTCCGCGGAATAGACCCGCCGGACGAAGATGTTCGGGTGCGGGTCACCTGTGGTGCTTCCCGAGCCCTTTGACGCGTATCGCGCGTCAGACTCGGTTTTGGTGAAGAAGACCGCCAATGCGCGCGGCAGGAAATGCTTGTTCCAGTCGTGGCTAGCCGAGCTCGTGATGTGCGCGACGGCTGAGGGCGCCGCGAAGATCGCGAACAGCAACAACCAGGCAACCCACTTCAACAGAGTTTTGAGCATGACGTCCCCCTTCGGATGTCGAATACGCACGCGCCTTCTCCGGAGGATACGAGGTCCAGTGAGTCGCCCGATAACCGGCGGTCGGCACTTCGTCACCTGGTTGGGCCCGCTGCGCCGGGGGTATTCGAGATGCGCACGCGACTTCTTCGAGAGGAGCGACCATGGCGATCACGAACGCACTCGCAAGCGTTGCCGTTCGCGATCTTCCGACGGCCATGGAGTTCTACGAGAAGTTCCTCGGTCGCGGGAGCCGTCCGATGCCGGAAGTCGTGGAGTGGCAGCTCGACGGTGGGGGTGGTCTGCAGCTGTATCTACTGCCCGAGCGCGCCGGCTCCTGTTCGTGCACCTTGATCGTGAGCGACATCGATGAAGCGGCGGAGCATCTGCGGTCGACCGGCGTCGCGCCGGGAGCCGAACCCTCGCGGAACGATCGCGTCGACACGTTGATGATCAAGGATCCGGACGGAAACTCGATCGCGTTCTCGCATCCGAAGGACCCACGCCTCGCGCACTGATCACGCCCGGCCGTCTATCGGGTGCGCGATTCAGGGGCGGACGGACGGCGTCGCCCAGTCCTCCTCGCAGAGTGCGAACTCCAGCAAGCACAGAGCCGGTTCGGCCGCGCAGGATCTTCGCCTCTTCTCTCGGAACGGGTTGGACTGCGATCGTCGGACGCGCATAGCCTTGCGGGCATCCACGAACTACCGCAGGGACAACCGAGCCGACCTGAAGTCGGTGTTTTTTCACCGGACCGCTGCCGTTGCGCTCCCACCCGAGACGGGCGAGCGATCGACCCCAGCTCCCTCGTCGCGCCGCGCGCGGCCTGCCGATCGGCTCGGCCGAAGTTACTTATGTAGCCGTTCACATGGAGATTCGTCCGAGTCGGAGGGGGTGCAGGCAAAGTGAGAAAGATCTGCTTCAGCCTGGCGTTGGTCGGTGGGCTATTGGCCGCGATGCTCGCGGGCCCGCCGATCGCGAATGCCGCAACGACGTTCACCTATCCGAGCGGGCAGTGCCCGACGAGCTCGACGGGTCTGAATGACTGCATCAACAACGCGTCAAACGGCGACACCATCAAGATCAAGCCCGGGAGGTACTTCGAGCACGACATCGTCGTCAACCACAGCGTGCTTTTGACTGGCCGTTGCTCGAACCCGGGGGCCGTCAAGATCGACGCGACCGACTCTTCAGGGAATCAAACCGATGCATTCGATATCGACGCATCGAACGTGACGATCCGTTGCCTCCAGATCGAACACGCCGGCCCGACCCACTACGGGATCGACAACGGCGATACGACCGAGTTCGGCGCGTTCGGTGGGCTGACTGTGCACAAGGTAGGGATCCAAGACGCCGACTACGGGATCTACCAGGGCGGTGCGAACTTCCTGAACGTGACGCGTTCGTCGATCGTCGGTACCGCGTCCTACGGGATCTACCAAGACAGCACGAGCAACGGCAACGCGATCGTGCGGAACAGGATCGGGGACAACGGCAGCGAAAGCCTGTACTTCAGCGACACTTCGAACAGCACGATCCGGAGAAACAACGTCGGTCCGACGGATTCGGAAGGTCTGTATATCGGCGCCGGAGCCAAGAACCTGATCTCGGAGAACAACTTCCACACGATCGAGTCCGACGGGATCGAGTTCTACTCGACGAACACGACGATCGCGAAGAACACATTCAATGGGCTCGACTCAACCGGGATCTATACGACTGCGGACGGCGCGAAGGTGTTGAAGAACGTCTTCACCGGCAAGATAGATGACGACGTGATCGAGCTCTCCTGTTCGGACAACGCAGTCGTCAGCGGCAACAAGCTGGTCGGAGGCGGTACGGATGACGACACCTTCATATATGTCTGTCAGAACACTTCGTCGAGCGAGACGATCACCAACAACTCCAGCAACGGCTTCGTGGACGACGGAGTCGATTGCTCGACGTGCGACAACGCGGTCATAACGGGAAATACCTTCACCGGCGGCGGTGAAGGGTACGGTGTCTACTTCACCGGCAAGCACCCGACCGTGAACAACAACAGTGCGAGCGGCGGATGGGATGACGAGGCGATCTACGTCGATTGCACCGGCAATTGTGGAGGATCCTCGATCTCAGCGAACCACGGCTCAGGATGCTCGGACGGGTGCCCCGGATTCTTCGTTGACGACACCGGCTGTTCGAGCTTCCCGTGCATGACGATCAGCAACAACGTAGCGACCGACAACCTCGAGTACGGGTTCGAGTTCGAAACGAGCTACGCGAAGATCAGCGGGAATGTCGCTGATGGGAACGGTTACACGTCCAGCGGCTGTGACTACGCGGGGTTCTATCTTGGCGGTGGCGGAAACAACCATGTGTTGAACAACACATCGAGCGGTAACGCCTGCCAGGGCTTTGTCCTCTTCGAGAGCAGCGACGTTCTGAACGGCAACAGCGCGAACCACAACGTCGGCCCCGGGTTCCAGGTCGGGACCCCCTACGACAGCAACGCGTTGAGCAACAACTCGTCGTCGCGGAACGGTGGAGACGGGTTCAATAACGACGGGACCAACACGTCGTTCACGAAGAACGTGTCGAAGGGCAACCGGCAGGACTGCACGAACGACAACGCGGCGCCGAGCAGCGAAGGCGCGACGCTCGGGCCGGTCAGCGGAAACAGCTGCGCCGACGGTTCGGAATTCACGGTCCCGTCGTCGTTGACGACCTGGTAGCGGACCGATCACACACGAGGCCGGGGCCACGAGCCCCGGCCTCGTCGTCTCTGAGCGCGAGATCTCGTGTCGGAGGGGCGGCTGAACCCCTTACTACGCCGCTCCTGGTGGCTCGGGGAGAGCTGCTGATCGCGTAACCTCGTGTCGTGGGCGCCAGGAGAACGGGTGCCCATCCGGCCGTCGTCAATGCCAGGCCCTCGTACAGCCGGCTCGCTTGACCCCGTTCGGCTTCCGTTCCCGCCTCGACTCTTGGGGTCTCGGCCTCTGTTCAGCGCTCCCCTCGGCTGCGATGATTTTCTGACGTAACTATCGAAGTCTGAAGGAGGTCCCGGGATGCGGAAGATGGTTCATTCCGTGGTCGCGTTTCTGCTCGTCGGCGTGGGATCGGGCATCGCCGCCCCAACGGCGTCGGCAAGCTCCTGGAGCTACACCGCGAAGATGTCCGCGGCGCAGGTGATCAGCAACCCGGGAGACGCTGGCGCGACCGGCAACGCTCGGATCACGTTTCGCACGGGCAGCGGTGGAACCGTGTGCTACAAGGTCAGCTACACGAACGTCTCGCCGCCCGACGACGTCACGCTGAGCGTAGGCAAGGCGAAGCGGGGTCAGACGGAGGATCCGTGTTGCTACAGCGCGATTGATGCATCGGCTTCAACCTTTGTCAACGGCGCCCGTAACTGCGTCCACTGGCCGTACATCCAGATCATGAAGGCGATTGCGCGCTGGGCCGATCGTCGTGCGGCGTACCTCTGGTTGTACCACTGCGGAAACCCATGCGGCCGCGGGGCGATCCGTGGGCAGCTCAGACCGGTGTAGAGGTCTGTGTCGGGTCCGTTGATGAGAAGGCAAGCGGTCGGCGGATCCTAGAACCGAACGTGTCGGAGGTCCGCGGCTAACCGTCGCGCAACGTGGGCTCTTCCGAGGACGCTACGTGCTGGCGGCGTAACTCCTGACGTTCCTTCCGCGTCGTCGCACCCCACACGCCGTAGTCGATCGGCTCCGGTGTTGCGAGAGCGAACGCGAGGCACTGTCGGCGGACCGGACACGGCCGACAGATGTGTTTCGCGTCGTCCGGACGGCGCCCTTGTCCAGCGAAGAACACCTCGTTAGGAAGATCTCGGCACGCCGCCCGCGCTTGCCATGCGGGCCTCTGTTGGACGATGAGCGCGGCGAGATCCTCGTCGACATCGTTCGCGATCGTCACCACGGAAACGGTATCGCCGCCGTCACGCGTCTTGACGCCGATTTCGTTGCCCAGGGGCGACAGGCGCACAATGAGTGGGCCCTGGGTGAGTGAACACCCAGGGCCCTGACGGGGCCGCGAGGCTCCGCCGGGACGAGAGTACGAAACGGGGGCCGCGATGGAACGAGGCACACGGGATCTCGGCGCGTTCGCGCGGGGATGGGTTGAGAGTCGCGAGGCGAAGGCTGACGCGAACGCCGCGCAGATGCGGAAGTTTTACGTCTGGATGGACCGCCGAGGCTATGCGCGTCTGACGATCCGCAACTACGTCCGGCGCATCACGGCGATGAACGCATGGCTCGACGAGCACCGCGCGCTCCCACTCCCGGCGACGAGTTGGAGCGACCTGCGGAGCTACGGCAACACGCTCCCGAACACCTACGCATCCCGTCAGGGACAGCGCGGAGCGATCGTGAACTTCTGGAAGTTCCTCGGCAAGCGAAACGAGTCGCCGGCGTGGGCGATCGAGAGCCCCAAGCGTCCCGACTACCAGTGCCGCGCGATCGAACCCGAAGAAATCGAACGCTTGCTCGCCACGGCGCGCGCTATGGGCACGTTGGAGTACGTCGCCTGCTGCGCGATGTACTACCAGGGCCTTCGACGCGAGGAGACGTCGCGGCTGCGTTGGGAAGACGTGAGCGGCGGGCAGTTGCACGGCGTCGGCAAGGGACGTCAGGAGTTCTCGCTGCCTCTTCACCCGAAGTTCGTCGAAGCGCTCAGCGCGCTCGAGGTCCGCGGGCCATGGATCTTGTACGGCCGCTGGCCGGGTACGCACGTCTCACCGAACACGGTATGGATGTTCGTCCGGCTCGCCTCCGAACGCGCGGGCCTCGGTCGGGTTACACCTCACCAACTGCGCCACTCGTCGATCGCAACCGTCAACGACGCGACCGAGCTCCGGACAGCCATGACGTGGGCCCGTCACAAGGACCCCAAGGTCACGGCTGTCTACACCCGGACGAAGGTGCGGAAGCTCCGCGAAGGGATGGACGCGCTTTAGCGCGACGCGCACGCCGTTTCCGTCGACGCGTAGCCTCGTTCTCCTGTGACTCCTGCGAATCCATCCGGTCCGAGCGGCGTCGCCATAACGGGCGCGGCGACGGGCGTCGCTGCACTGGCGATGAGCGTCTGGCGTGTGATCAGTGAACGCGAACGCCTCCACATCACGCTCGGAGTATTCGACGAAGACCGACCGGAGCACAAGGGACCTGTCGCCGAGATTACGATCGTCAACGTCGGACGTCTGCCCGCGTATGTCGTCGAGGCGGCGGTCGTTCAGCGTCTCCCTTGGCCGCTTCGTTGGCCGTTCCGATCGCTCAGCTTCCGGACGCGGTCGCGCTGGTTCCCGCGCGTGATGTTCAGCCGGTCGGTCGTATGGCATGTGAAGTTTCCCGGAACCTCCGGAGGGCCGATGTGGGGAACGCTCGAACCTCGCGCCTTGATGCGTAACAGCACGACGAACGAGGAACTGATCGACGCATGGGTGCGGGAGCGCCGCTGGATCATCGTTTCCACCGCCATACGCTTCTATGCCGCGAGAATCACGGACAACCGATCGAAGCGGCCGCCCCAACTGCCTGCGTTCCCCTAGAGTTCGTCCGCTTCGCGATTCGGCTCACGAGGCGAACGAGATCCCGCCACGCTCTTCGATGCGCCGTTCGAGCTCGTCGAGCTGGCCATAGCCCGAGCGAGAGACGCCGAGGTTTTTCCGACTCAGCGGCGTGATGCCGAACTCATGCATCCCGACCCGAACCGACTCGCGTTGTTCGTTCGCGACCTCGCGATAGACGGCACGTTCGTCTGGCGTGAGGTCATCGGCAGCGAGCCGACGTTCGGCATCAACGGCGAAGGCCCAAGGAACGGCGAGGAGGTGCTCGAATGTCGTCCCGTCGATCGGCTCGACCGGCGTCCACCGCTCGAGGACTGGCGCGACTGTTGTCCAGAAGGCGTGAAGATCGCGGCGGAAAGTCGCGCTGTTCTCTCCGGGGAAACGCTCGTCCCAATCCGGCTCTTCGAGGACCATCCTGACGACCTCCCGGCGTGGTTGCGGCCGGTCGACTCTAGGGCGGGGTGCCGACAGACTCACCACGTCGCCTGTTCAAGCTCGTGGTCACGCGAGAACCGTTGCTCGACCTTCGTCCAAGCGTCGTAGCGCTCCATGAACAGGCGTCCGGCGGCAGAGACCTCCTCGACGAGCATCCCGAGCACCATCACGTACTCGTCGAGTTCGTCGGCGATCTCTTTCGCCGCTTCCGGCTTGTTCTGGCGGAAAGATTCGACGGACGCGACGTCGGCGGCGAGTCGCCGGCGCGCTTCGGCTGGTGACCAGTGCGATAGGAGCTTGCCGTCGCGGTGTCCGGAACCGACGCGGGCCGGATGGTAGGAGACAACGGCCTTCCCGATGCTGTCGTAGACGACTGCGGCCACCGGCGGCGCGATCCCCCGCGCCGGATGGCGCCATGCGGACGCGCGACATACGTTCCATGCCCGCTTGGCCATGCGGACGTCGTCGAGCACGGGATCCTCGGCCCAGAACGGCACGACGCCGTCGCCGATCACGAACATCTCGACGGTGTCGGACGTCTGCCGGCGCTTGCTCCTCCGCCGACGACGCGGCACTACGACCTCCTCGGCGGCCGCGGGTCCGGGAGGCTCTCACCTTCGAGGTCGAGCTCCCGGAGCGCACGTATGAACGCGATCCGGGAGTCCCGTTCGATGGCGACGGCGGGATGAGCCCGTTCCTGCGCGAACCTGTCCGTCACGATGAGACCGCCCGACCGGATGGCGGCGCCGGCGGCGTTCATCCGGTCCCAAGCTTCACACGCGGCCGTCAGAACGCGCCGATGGTGCTCTTCGAGGTCGTATTCGGCCACAATCCGCCGCCAAAAGCTCTTGGAATCGGCCGAAAGATGCCTCGGAGGCGCCTCGTGGGCCTTGCCCTTCACGGTGCCGCCTTTCCGATCGAACCGGGGACGACGACGCGTGTGTGCCCAGCGAACGTGGTCGCGCCTGACACTTGCCACCCCCCGCTACCCCTGGGGTGTGGGAGCCGACCGGCGCGGCGCTCAACGACGACGGACGGATCGAAGCTGCACGACACCGGCCGGCCGCCCACGTCAGTTCTCCACGTCTCCGGTGAGCGACGGCATCGCATCGGCGCGACCGGCCGCGTACTCAGCGATGCGCGCGCGGAGGTCGCGCTCCCGTCGATCCACGCGCGCGCGCGCTTCGCTCTCGCCGGCGTTGAGGAGCGTGTCCCAGAGTTCGCTCATCGGCCACGCGTGAGGCCTGTTGGGTGTGGGCGCTTGTGGTCGGTCCTTCTCGTCGTAGAGCGCGTTGATCCGACCGACCTCGCTTGTCGAGAGCACGAAGAGATCCCAGTCCGCTTCGCGCCACGCGACGTACGCGGCGCCGAGATCACTGTCGATGAACGCTTTCACGAACGCCGCGCGCGTCTCCTCGAGGCGCATGAGCGCCGCGGACTCCACCTGAAAGAAGCTCGCGTGATGGGCCCGCATCACTTCGCGTTCGCGTGCGGCCATCGCTTCCGTCTTCCGTTGGCCGACCGCGAACGCTTCGTCCTGTGCCACGGCATGTGCTGAACGCGCCCGCTCCTCGGCGCGGCGTGCGTCTTCGGCACGCTTCGTCGCCTTCTGATGTTCGCGTTCGAGACCCTCGACCGATGTGTCTTCGATCGTCACGACTTCTCCCTCCTGTGCTCGTTGTGCGGCGTTCGCGTGTTGATGCCGAACATCTGGCGCATGTGCGCCGAGAAGTCGTCGTCGCTCGCCTTCGCCCAGTCCTCGACGCTCGATGTGTCCGGCGGGTTGAACCGCTCGTGGACGACATCCGGGACCTCGCCGGTGTTGGCACCGATCGCCGAGCCGATGTCGGTGTTCGTCCCGCCGTGCGAGTTGTACGACCCGCGCGGATCGGATCCGACACCGAGCTTCCCGAGCTCGGCAGCGACGTCCTCCGCGCTCGCCGTTCGGAAGTCAACGACGCCGCTGCCGCTTCCGCCGCCGTCCGCTGAACCTTCAACGCCCATGCTTCGCTCCTTTCGTACGTCGATCAGTTGGAGAACCCCAGCCCTCGACGACCAGGGCCAGCGCGCTGCCGAAGGTGTCAGGGACGCGCCGACGTCCTGGTCGCCGAGGGAGGAACGTGTTCATTCCGTCACCGTGACGGGCGTTTTGCCTTTGTCCTGGGTTTCAGACGGACACACGGACACCGGCTGGTCAGAGGCGGTATTCGATTCGTTTCCCGGAGCATCGAAAAGGCTGTCTGACCTGCGGGTGTCCGTGTGTCCGTTGTTTTCACCGGAGAAAGGCAAAACGGGACGGACGTCGGTGTATCGAGCCCACACCGGCTCGAGATCCGCACGGCGGTATCCCTGCTGCCGACTCTCGCGCGGACCGACCTTCCGCGGTTCTACGCCATAGGGACGAAGCAGGCGCGCGAGCTTCGATGCCGGGCCGCGCGGTCGTCCAGCTTCGACGTCGTTCGCCCACCATCCGGCCCACGGTCCTTGTTCGATCTCGACGAGTCGGGAAACGACGGTCGCACTGGCGATCTCATCCGGATAGCCGTCGTCGCGGAAGACGTCCCGCATATGACGCAGGAGGAGCGTTCCGACCGAGTCGCTGTCCGTCTCTTCGGTGTGGAGATCAACGGCCGCGGCGCGTGCGAGATCCGGCCAGTGCTCACCGGCGAGGTCGGCGATGGCGAGAAGCGGCTCCCATCCGTCCTGTGCGCGGTCGTTCAACTCGTCGGGGAGATGGGGTCGCGCCTTGGCGAGGTCGGCGACGAGTTCGGAGTCGGCGAAGAAGGCCGCGAGCCCGTCGCGTAGTCCCTCACCTTCGGGACGCACGTCGCGGAGCCGGAAGCGTTCGACGCGTTCGCCTTGGTGCTTGCGTTGAAGCCGGACGGGGATCGAACGATCGGCGATCGTTTCCGGAAGGGTGCCGATCGCGGCGAGCACCTTCGGCCCGAAGGATTCGTAACGGGCCGTTTTCACCGCTCGACCTTGGATCTCGCACCGAACGACGTAGGAGCCGCGGCGATAGCCCATGTTGTAGAGCGCGCGTAGGTCTTCGCGATCACCCTTAGCGGCGAAGATGGCGTCGGCTTCGTCCAGGAGCAACGTCACCCGTTCCTCGGAGATCGTCCGGAACAAACCGGCGTCGGAGATGTTGCCGGCGCGCAGCGGTCGCGGGATGAGGAGTTCGAGCACTTCGAGGAGCCTCGTCTTCCCGGATCGTCGTTCGGGCGACGTGACAGCGATGTAAGGCGTGACTTCCGCGGCGTCGACGACGTGGGTATGTGCTACCCACAACGCGATGGCGCTCGACGGCGCGGACGGGAGTGCCACGAATCGGCGGACGAAGGTCTCGACATCGTCCAGGAGCTCGACGAGCGAGGACGATTCGAGGTCGTCGTCGACATCTACGAAACTGCTCACGACGTCGTCGCCTTCTCGCAGAGCTTCGCCTGGACGGACTGCGCTCGGCGGAAACGACGGCGACCACGCGCGGCGGTGCGGATCTTCCTGATATGTGTCGGAAGCGCGGCCACGGGCGCGAGTCCCCAACCGACGAGCGACGGGAGCATCGCCATGGCGTCGAACTGCTGGCGGACGCGGAGTTCGTCCCGGACGAGCGCAGGCGAGAAGGTTCCGATCGTTCCGTGAAGCGACTGGACGGCCGCCACAATCTCGCGGTGTTCCCGGAAGGCGAGATCTCGCACATCGAACGACGCGAGCGCGTCCAACGCTTCGATGGCGCCGCGATGGTCGGGCCGCTCGTCGAGTATCCACGCCGCACGAAGCGCACCGGAGACGAGTTCCTTCTCGAGCTCGACCGGGACGAGATGCGAAGGATACGAAAGCGTCACCATGTCTCCCGCCGTCGTCGGAGTCGGTAGAGAAGGTTGCGGGACCGACCGAGCAAGCGGAACGCGGCCTCGACGTTGTCGAGATCGGTCGGACCGGCGTGGAGGATCTTCTCGGCCTGACGCGACCGGATCTCGGCCTCGTACAAATCTCGTTCGTCGTCGCGGCGTTCGTCGTTGCGTTTCATGCCGCGCCGGTTACTTGCTCTTGTACATCGACCGACGAGTCGTCGGTATGTGTCGTCGATGCTAGGCCGAGGATCTCGAGGAGGATGCGCGCGGCGGCCGGCGTGAGTGTCGGCGGACGGTCTGGCACCTTCACGCGGAGGTCGTTCACTCGCCGGCCTTCGTCAGCGCCCGAAGGAGCTCGGAGTAGGGCCCAAGGTGTTCCGGTCGGGGAAAGCGCGTGCCTCGTTCCCAGTAGAGAACCGCTTGGCTCGACACGCCGAGCGCGCCTCCGAAGTCTTCGAGTGTGAGGCCCGCGGCCTCTCGGATCGCGCGGCGCATAGCCGGCGGTGGGAGTTCGCGTCTGGCGCGGACGCGGTCGAGGAGCTCGTCGAGTAGTTCCACAATGCCTACTGTTGGCGAAGCGTTGATGAGAGCGCAAGAGTTGCCGAGAACCGCGGCGTTATCCGTACGGTCTATCCTCCGCGAAGTGTTGACGGTGCGTTGATGAGTCGTTTACCGTTCTCGGGATGGGACCGGCTAAGAAGTCGAAGTGGGGCTCCGCCGACGGCACCCGCGCACGTCGGCCTCGGCGATCGAAACCGACGAAGGATCCCACGGCCGTCGACATAGCCTTCGGGCCGTCAACGACGGGGGCGGGTGTCGGGGGCTTCACCGTCGAGACGCGCGATGGCGAGTGGTCGTGCGCGGGTATCCTCGAAGCCGTCGACGGACAACTCGTCCTCCGCGAGCTCTTGATCCGTCCGGCAGGCCCCTCGACGGCGCACCTCGGCATCACCGGGGACGTGTTGCGCGGCCTTCCGCTCGGACGCTGGCTCGCGGAGTGCTATTCCGAGCTCGTGCAGCTTCCTGAGGCGTACGAGACGGGTATCTGGCCGTCTGGCGTTCCCGTCGCGCCCGACAGGGCGGCGGCCGCGCGGATGCGACGGGCTCTCGCCGAGCTGCGGGACACGAAAGGGTCGCACCGCGGGAGCCGCGGCTACGGTCGCGACTTCTATCGACAGGTCGCGCTTGCGTACCTGGATCTCCAAAAGGAGGGCTACGCCCGCGGAATCCTCGTCGCTATTGCCGAGCAATACACGAGAGAACTCGGCCGGTACGTCGCCCGCGAAACGGCGCGCGACTGGGTTCGGAAGGCGACGGAGCTCGAGTTCCTTACGCCGGGGACACCCGGACGCGCCGGACGTGGGCCGGGGGCCCGCTTATACGAGGAGGACGAGGGATGAGATTCGCCGCTTACATGCGAACGAGCACGGAAGACCAGCAAGATCCAGCGAGCTCGCGCGCGTGGCAACTCGCGCGCGCGACACAACTCATTGAGCCCGCCGGGCATGTCGTCGCGGAGTTTCACGATGTCGGGCAGTCGCGCTCGCTGCCGTGGCGACGTCGTCCGGAAGCGGCTCGTCTGCTCGACCTCCTGGCGCAACGCGACCGCGGATTCGAGGCCGTAGTGATCGCCGAGCCCGCGCGCGCGTTCGCCGGCGCAGAGTTCGCGCTCGTGTTTCCCGTCTTCTGTCACTACGGCGTTGACTTGTGGGTTCCGGAGGTCGGCGGACGCGTCGATCCGGGCTCCGAAGCGCATGACCTCGTGATGATGTTGTTCGGCGGCATGTCGAAGGGCGAGCGCAACCGGATCCGCGTGCGCGTCCGTTCCGCGATGGCGCAACAAGCGACGACGGGACGTTTCCTCGGCGGTCGCCCGCCATACGGCTTCATGCTCGAAGACGCAGGCGCGCATCCGAACCCCGGCAAGGCCGCTGACGGCGTCCGCATCCGTCGCCTCGTCGCCGACCCGAACACGGCGTCCGTTGTCCTTCGCATCTTCGAGGAGTACGTCGGCGGACGCGGTATCTACGCGATCGCCGAACGACTGACGGCGGACGGGATCCCGTCGCCGTCCGCGCATGACGCCGCGCGCAACCGACACCGACAGTGGAGTAGGGGAGCGTGGAACAAGCTCACGGTCCGCGCCATCTTGAGGAATGTCCGCTACACCGGACACGACGCGTGGGGACGGCAACGCCGCGAGGACGTGCTCGTCGACGTCAACGACGTCGCGCTAGGACACCGCCAGAAGATGACGTGGAACGATCGCGACGCGTGGATCGTCACCGAGACGCCAACACACGACGCGATTGTGAGTGTCGAGCTCTACGAACGGGCGCAGGAGATCGCGAGCTCGGGCGCCCGCCGGACGGACGTGCGAAAGAGCCCGCGGACGTCGTTCGACTACCTGTTGAGCGGGATGATCCGTTGCGGCGTCTGCGGCCGGTCGATGTGCGGACAGCGCACCCACGGCCGACCGTTCTATCGCTGCCGCGTCGACACGAACTACGCGCTTACGGGGAAGCTCGACCATCCCCGTAACGTGTTCTGTCGCGAGGACAAGGTCGTCGAGGGCCTCGACGAGTGGATCGTGCGCGTCTTCGATCCGGACAACCTCGAGCCGGCGCTCGCGGCCCTGGCGAACGCGTCCGCGGCCGCGCCGGGTCCACTGATCGAAGCGGAGGCGGCGCGGGACAAGGTCGCCGACTGTGCGCGGCGCATCGAGCGTCTCCGCGCGGCGCTGGAATCCGGCGATGCCGATCCGAAGCTCGTCGGCGGATGGATCGCCGACGTACAGGCCGAGCGACGGACGGCCGAGGATGCGATCCGTCGAGCCGAACGTCGGGCGCCGGTCCTGACGGTCGACGAGATCGCGGCGGCGCTCCGGGAGATCGATGTCGGCGAGCGTCTGGCGGCGGCGGACAGGGGAGCGAAGAAACGGCTCTACGAGGAGCTCGGCGTCGAGCTCGGCTACGACCACACGACCCGAGAAGTGACGGCGCAGGCGTCGCCGCCGCGTTGTCTCACGGTTTGTGTCGGAGGGGGGATTTGAACCCCCACAGCCTTGCGGCCACATGGCCCTCAACCATGCGCGTCTGCCTAATTCCGCCACTCCGACCTGCGAAAACGCACACTCCTGGCTACGTTTCGCAGCAAAGAGTGTAGCCAACACCTGCGAGGCGAGCGTCGACGAACGCGAAGGTGCGAACAAGCCGAAAGTTGGTCGCTTCGCGCGGTACAGCCGCGGTTCGTGACCGATCCTCTATGGGAACGGCGCGAGATCGCCCGCACATCGGTCGATCGGTGCGGTTGGTCCGCGTCAGTTAACGACCTCTAGGCCCCCAGCCACTTCGCTTCGATCTTCGCGAGGGTTCCGTCCTCCTTGAGCTTCAACAACGCGGCATCGACCTTCACCGTCAGGCCCCCGTTGTCGTTGCTCGTCGCGAGGACGTAGCTCTCGCCCGTGTGGATCGTCCCGACGACGCGGAGCGCGCCTTCCGTTTCCTTCTGCGCGAAGCGTGCGAGGACGAGGTCGTCCACGGCGGCGTCGACGCTGCCGTCTCGGAGCGCGCTCAGCACGTCGTCCTCGGCTTGGTACACCTGCACGCCGAGATCCGGCATGTGGTCCTTCGTCCAGGAAGCGGCCCGGCCCCCTGCGAGCACGGCCACGCGGTGCCCGTGCAGATCGCCGACCCCTTTGATGCCGAGTGTGCTGGTGCCCGGCACGAGCAGCCCGAGGTCCGCGGGCATATACGCGCTCGTCTCGCACACCTGCTTCTGCAGTGTGGGCGAATCACGGAACCCGGACGCCGCCACGTCGAAGCGGTGCGCGAGCACGAGCGGGACGAGCACGGACGACGTCCGGTTCACGACGGCGAACTGGAGCTTCACGGAACGCGCGATCGCCCGACCGATGTCGACCTCGAGGCCGACGGCGTTGCCGTGTCCGTCGTCGAAGGCGAACGGCGGGTAGCTCTCGTCGACGCCGAACGTCAGCACGCCCTGGTCGCGCGTGGACGCACCGCCGGACGCGCACGGCGACGCCTGTGACGGGCCGCTGCCGCACGACGTCGCCACGAAGCTGAGCGTGATGAGACAGACAAGGAACCGCAAGGGCACGATGCTAGGCTAAAGCCACCGTATGCAGCGGAAACGCGGCCTCGAGATCGGTCGCCCGCTCGGGTTCCCACTCCTCGTGCACGGATCGTGGTTCCCGGCGGGCGCGTTGTTCGTTGCGCATCTCACGATCTCCGCGTACGGCGGACACGACCTGCTCGGTGCGGTGCTCCTCTCCGTCAGCACCGTCCTGCTGTTCTTCCTGTCCGTCGCGATCAAGGTGCTTGTACAGGGCCTCGTGGCGGGCATCGTCCGCGTTCCCTTCGCGGACGCGACGCTCTACATCTTCGGCGGTATCACGCGCAGCGCGCGTGAGGCGAAGCGATCGATCCAGGACCTTCTCGTCGCGGCGACCGGCCCCGCCGTCGCCGGCGCACTCGGCTTCGCGGTGGTCACGATGTCGCACCGTTTCCACGGCCTTCCGAGCGATGTCCTGTGGACGATCGGTGTTGCGAACGTCGCGCTCGCGATCGTGAACCTGTTGCCCGCGACGCCGCTCGACGGGGGCCGGGCCCTCGTCGCGTTCCTTTCAACGACGACGCACGATCGCCGCAAAGCGGAGGTCACCGCGGGACGCGCGGGACAGCTCCTCGGACTCCTCTCCATCGTCGGTGGCATCGCCGTCGTGGCGCTAGAAGTGGCGCACCCGCAAGACGCGGCCCTCGGACTCTGGGCGATCGTCGGCGGCGCGCTCATCGCGGTGTGCGCAACGAGATCGCGTCGCGGTGCGGTCACGCTCCGGCGCGTAGGCGCGGCCAAAGCAGGGGAGTGGGCGAAGCCGTTCGCCGGACGAGTCACGCTGGACGCAGCCGTTCCCGGCGCGGGAACGTTCGCCGTCGCCGATGGCGGCCGGCTCGCGGGGGTCGTCAGCGGACGCGCGGGTGAGCCCGTGCGCGACGTCATGGTCCCGTGGACGAGCGAGATCGCCGTCCGCAGCAACGAGCCCGTGTCATCCGCGCTCACGAGACTCGCGAACGGTTCCGTCCTCGTCGTTGTCGACGAGAGCGGAACGGTGTGCGGCGTCCTTGACCGAGCCGCCGTGAAGGAACACATCTGATGGCGCGCGTCGTGCTGCGGAACCCTCGACGCGAAGTGAACATCGACGCGCCGAAGCGCGTGAAGGTCGTCCTTCGCGATCTGGACCTCGATCCGGACGCGGTTCTCGTGATCCGGGGCGAGGATCTGCTCACGCGCGAGGACCTCATCGAGGAAGACGACGACATCGAGATCCGTCCGGTCATCTCCGGGGGTGCACCACGCCGGAGCGGCGCGGAGGCGCGATGAGCGAGCACATCACCAAGTGCCGGCGCTGCGGCGGGAAGGCGACGATCGAGCTCCGCCGTCACAATGCGGCGTTCTGCAAGGAGTGCTTCCTGCATTTCTTCACCGAGCAGTGCAAGCGCGCGATCGAACACGAGCGGATGCTCGAGCCGACGGACCGCGTGCTCGTGGCGGTGTCCGGGGGGAAGGACTCACTCGCGCTGTGGGACGTCCTCATCAAGCTCGGCTACGACACGACCGGTTACCACATCGTTCTGTGGACGGGAGAGGAGTACGCGCCCGAGTCGCTCCGCTACACGCAAGCGTTCGCTGACGAACGCGGCGTGAAGCTCATCGTGTGCGATGTGAAGGACGAGCTCGGCTTCACGATCCCCGAACTGCCCAAGACGACCGGACGACCCACCTGCGGCGCGTGCGGACTCACGAAGCGTCATCAGATCAGCAAAGCGGCGTACGACCTCGGCTTCGACGTGGTCGCCATCGGACACAACCTCGACGACGAAGCGGCCGTGCTCCTCGGCAACGTCCTGCGCTGGGATACCGACTACCTCGCGCGCCAGGCCCCCGTGCTGCCGGCAACGGAAGAGGGGTTCGTGAAGAAGGTGAAGCCGCTCTTCCGGCTGTCCGAGCGCGAGACGGCCGCCTACGCGTTCCTGCAGAAGATCGACTACCAGGTCGAGGAGTGTCCGCTCGTCGCGGGGAACACGCAGCTCCGGTACAAGGCGGCGCTCGATCTGCTCGAGCGCGACGCACCGGGGACGAAGGCGGCCTTCTATCACACGTTCCTCGACAGGGCGAAGCCGATCGTCGCGAAGCCGGAGATGCATCCGTGCCCGTCGTGCGGGATGCCGACGCCCGGCGACCGCTGTGCGTTCTGCAAGATGACGACGATCCACATGGGCAGGAAGCGATGAGATTCGCCTCCGGGGACCTCGCCCTGCTCGTCGATCGCCGCGGACGCCGGTACCTCATCACGCTCGAGGAGGGCGGTGTCTTCCACTCACACCATGGCCCGCTCAAGCACGACGCGATCATCGGTGCGCAGGAGAGCGCGATGGTCGAGAGCGACATCGGACGGAAGTTCCGTGCGTTCCGTCCGACCCTCGCGGAGTTCGTGCTGAAGATGCCGCGCGGCGCGCAGGTCGTCTACCCGAAGGACCTCGGCCCCATCATCATCGAGGCCGACATCTTCCCCGGCGCGCGCGTGCTCGAAGCGGGGACCGGTTCGGGTTCGCTGACGCTCACGCTCCTGCGGGCCGTCGGGCCGAAAGGTAGCGTCCATACCTTCGACGTTCGCGAGGACTTCCACAAGAAGGCGATCAGGAACATCGAGCGCTACGTCAACAACGATCCGAATTACGGGACGCTCGACGCGCGGCTCGGTGACCTCTATGAGGACGAGATCGAGGTCGAGGTCGACCGTGTGATCTTCGATCTGACGGAACCGTGGCGCGCGCTGCACAACGTCGAGCGGTGCCTCCGTCCGGGCGGGATCCTGCTGAGCTACGTCCCGACGGTGCCGCAGATCCAGAACCTCGTCGCCGCACTTGACCGCGGATGGACGATGGTTCGCACCTTCGAGACGATGCAGCGCGGCTGGAACGTCGAGGGGTTGTCGGTTCGCCCGGACCACCGGATGGTCGCGCACACGGGCTTCCTCGTCGTTGCGAGACGCATCGCCGATGACTGACGACGACCTCCGGATCGCGAAGGAAGCCGTCGAACGCGCGCACGACGCGTTCCGCAAGATGCTCGACTGCACCGACGATCAGATCTCGTCCTTCTTCCGCGCCTTCGCCGACCGGCTCGCGGACGACGCGATCTGGAAGCGCATCGCCGACGCGAACGCCGACGACGTCGAACGCGCCAAGCAGGCCGGACGCCCCACCGGACGCCTCGTCGCGACCGAGACGATGCGTGCATCGATGATCGAAGGTCTCCTCGGATGGGAGAAAGCGCCGTCGCGGCGCGGCGAGGTGATCGAACGGCGCGAGGCCGGGGACTGGAGCGTCGAACGCCGGCGCGCACCGCTCGGTGTCGTCGCGTTCGTCTTCGAAGGACGGCCGAACGTCTTCGCGGACGGCGCCGGCGTGCTCCGGGGCGGCAACACGTCCGTCATGCGCATCGGGAGCGACGCGCTCGGCACCGCGCGAGCCATCGAGGCGAACGCCCTCGCACCTGCGATCCACGACGCCGGGCTCCCGGACGGCGCCGTCACGCTCGTGCGCTCGCCGTCGCACGGTGCCGCGCAGGCGCTGTTCACGATCCCGCTCGTCCGTCTCGCCGTCGCGCGCGGCTCCGGCGAGACGGTGCGGATGCTCGGCGCGATCGCCGCGCAGAACGGGATCCCGGCATCGCTGCACGGCACGGGGGGAGCGTGGATGTATCTCGCGGAAGATGCGCCGCTCGGGACGGTCTACAGCGCGATCCAGAACTCGCTCGATCGGAAGGTCTGCAACACGCTGAACACGATCGTCGTCAACGCGCGCGAGGCTCATGAACTCGTGCCGGTCGCGTTCGGTGCGTTGATCCAGGCGAACGCGAAGGTCCATGTGGCGAACGGATCGCAGCACGAGATCCCGACGGACCTGATGTCGAGGGTCGATGTGATCCCGATGGACGAGCTTCGTCAGGAGTGGGGCTGGGAGAAGTCGGCCGAGGTGTCGCTCGTCGTCGCGCGCGACGATGACGAAGCGATCGACCTGATCAACACGTACAGTCCGCGCTTCGTCGCGTCGATCATCACGGCCGACACTGAACGCTTCGAGCGTTTCTACGCGCGCGTTGACGCGCCCTACGTCGGTGACGGATTCACACGATGGGTCGACGGACAGTGGGCGTGGGATCGTCCGGAGCTGGGCTTGTCGAACTGGGAGCGCGGACGGATCCTCGGCCGCTCCGCCATCCTGACCGGCGAGGACGTCTTCACCGTGCGCGACGTCTTCCGCGACTCCACCGGTCGCGCGCCGCAGTCACGCTAAGCGCGCTGACGCTCCGATTCCTCGTACTCCTCGGCGAGCGTCTTGATGCGCTTCGGCAATCGTCCGGCGGCGAGATCGGCCACCGTCGTCGTCTCGAGGACGTGGCGGAGACTCGTCCGGACGGCTTTCCACACGTCGACGAGTCCGGCGGCCGGGCCCGGATATTCGATCTCGCGCAGGCTCTCGTCGTGCACGTTCGCGAGTGGGCCCTCAACGGCGCGCATGACGTCCGCGAGCGTGATCTCCTTCGGATCGCGAGCGAGTGTGTACCCGCCGGATTGACCCCGCTGACTCCGGACGAGGCGCCCGCGACGCAACTCGCCGAGGATCGCGAGCAGGAACTTGAGCGGGATGTCCTGTTCGCCGGCGATGGACTCGGCTTTCACGGGGCGGTCGTCTTCCGACGCCGCGAGCTCCGCCATCGCCCGAAGGGCGTAGTCAATCTTGATCGAGATACGCACACCACTAGTGTTGCTTAATTTTCGAGCAAACCCCAGCGTCTCCGGATCGCCGTCTCGGCGCGGGCGAACAGCAACGAATCGACGACGATCCCGATGAACAGGATCACGATCATCGTGGCGACGAGTCCGGGCGCATCGTTCGTGTCGCGTTCGTTCTGGAGAACCTGACCGAGGGACGTACCGAGCAGCACGAGCAGCTCACCGGCCATCAGCGACCGCCACGCGAAGGCCCAGCCCTGCTTCAAGCCGGACACGAACCCCGGGAGCGCCGCCGGGATGACGACGTGGCGGTACGCGTCGAAGCCCGTGGCGCCGAGCACGCGGCCGGCGCGCAAAAGGATCGGCGGGATGTTGTCGACGCCGGAGATGAGTCCGTTCGCGATCGCGGGTGCGGCGCCGAGGACGACGACGAAGAGGATCGCCCGTTCCGTGAGCCCGAAGAGCAGGATCGCGAACGGGAACCACGCGATCGTCGGCATCGTCTGTAGTCCGGTGATGAGCGATCCGATCGCCGCGCGGACGACGCGACTGCGAGCGACCACGATGCCGAGCAGCGTCCCGATGACGACCGCGATGCCGTAGCCGATGGCGGCGCGCCACATCGTGTGAGCCATCGCATGGAGCAGGAGTCCGTTCGCGATGTCGTGGAAGAGTCGCGCGAAGACCGGGCCCGGTCCGGGGAGCACGTACGACGGCTTGACCTTGAAGATCGTGAGGAGCTCCCACCCGCCGATCGCGACGACGATGGCGGCGAGACGCGGCCATCCGGCGGTCCACAGCTTGCGTGCTGCGTTCGGCGCGGCTTGAACGGGGACCTCGAGGGCGTCGAGTCCCGCGATGTCGACCGCATATGGATCCGGCGACGGGTCAAGACGCTGCGCCATGCGACCTCACCTCCTTGCGGAGACGGTCGACGATCTGCCCGGCGAGCTGCGCGACGTCGGGCTGATCGAGGTGGCGCGGACGAGGCATCGTCACGTCGAACGCTTCCACGATGTGCGCCGGACGACTCGACAGCACGAGGACCCGGTCCCCGAGTCGGACGGCCTCACGCACGTTGTGGGTCACGAAGATCGTCGTGAGGTTCGTCTCCTGCCAGATACGTTCGAGCTCGTCGTGCAGGAGGTCGCGCGTGATCGCATCGAGCGCGCCGAAGGGTTCGTCCATCAGGAGAAGACGCGCGTCCTGCGCGAGCGCACGAGCGAGTGCGACGCGCTGCCGCATACCGCCCGAGAGCTCGTGCGGGCGCCTGTCTCCGAAATCTTCGAGATGGACCACCCGCAGCAACCGCTGTGCTTCGTCCGCCCGATCGCGCTTCGCGACACCACGGAGCCGGAGCGCCAATTCGATGTTCTGCCGCGCGGTGAGCCACGGGAACAGGGCCGCGTCCTGGAACAGCAACGCCGGACGACCCGCGATCTCGATCTTCCCGTTCTGCGGATGATCGAGGCCGGCGATGAGGTTGAGGAGCGTCGTCTTGCCGCAGCCGGACGCGCCGACGAGGCAGACGAACTCGCCCTTTTGCACGTCGAGCGAGAGACGGTCGAGCGCGAAGGTGTGCGACCCCGCGGGGCCGTACACCTTCGAGACGTCCTTGACGGAGAGGACCGTCTGTCGCTCGGTCACGACCGTCATGTTTACACCTTCGGTTTGCCGGCGGCGCCGAGGACCTCGTCGAGGAGCGTCAGATCGTCGATCCCGTTGATGTTCGCGGAACTCACAAGCTTCAGAGCCTTGGCGTGAGCGGCCGAGGTCTGGATCGTCGAGATCAGTGGATCCCAGGTGAAGGTGAGGTGCTTCCACGCATCCGCGAGGACGGCGGGCTTCAGCGCCTTGCCCGTGATCTTCGCGATCGCGTTGTTGACGGTGGTCTGCGCGTCGGTGGGGTTCGCGTTCATCGCGTCGATCGCCTCGACGTGTGCCTGGAGGAATTTCTTGACGATGTCCGCGTGCTCGTCCATGAAGGTTTTGCGCACGAGGACGACCGTCGTCGTGTACTTCCCGCCCGGCCAGAGCGAGCTTTCGTCGACGAGGATGTGTCCGGCGTCTTCGTCGACGAGCCGGCTCGCGTACGGTTCGGGAACCCACGCGCCGTCGATCTTGCCCTGCTTGAACGTGTCGAGCGTCTGTGAGTTGTCCTGCGGACGGACCGTGACGTCACCGCCGGTCCCTGTGGTCGTCGTCTTGAGGCCGTTGTCGGTGAGGAACGTGCGCAGCGCGACGTCCTGCGTGTTGCCGAGTTGCGGCGACGCCAGGATCTTGCCCCTTAGCTGAGCGACCGAAGTGATGGACGGCTTCACGACCAGGGCCGCACCGCCGGACGCAGCACCCGCGATGATCCTGACGGCGTTCGACTTCTCGAACGCGTTCACAGCGGGGCTCGGTCCGATGAACGCGATGTCGAGATCGTTGCTGAACAGAGCCTGGACCTCTTCCGGTCCGGCGTTGAACCGCGTCACGGCGAGCGTCACATTCGCGCCGAGGTCCTTCGCGTAGATGCCTTTCTCGAGCGCGTACAGCGCCGGAGCGTGCGTCAGGTTCGGGAAGTGCCCGAGGTGGACGGTAACGGCTTCGCCGGACGAAGCCGGCGTGGAGCTCGTCGACGGTGTCTTCGAGGTCGCGCACGCGGCGAGCAGGACGAACACGATGGCGGACGCGACAGCACGGGTGGGCCTCATCCCATCTCCTTGTTGTGAATGTTGAGCGAACTGATGGAGATAGTGTCGTAAGACCCGATCGCCGTCAAGCGAGGCGAACTTTCGGCATCCTGTGGGTACAGAACCCGAGCAGCCACGTTCGAGAAGGAGCGACGGATGGATTTCGCCCTGTCCGAAGAGCAGAAAGAGCTTCAGAAGTGGGCGCATGAGTTCGCCGAGAAGGAGATCCGTCCGGTCGCGGGGCACTACGACGAGACGGAGGAGTTCCCGTGGCCGGTCGTCCAGAAGGCGGCCGCGACGGGCCTGTACGGCTTCGAACTCTACGCGAATACGATGCTCGCCGACCCCACCGGGCTGAACCTGCCGCTGATCATGGAGGAGATCTGCTGGGGCTGCGCCGGCATCGGCCTCGCGATCTTCGGGACGGGTCTGCCGCTCAGCTCGCTGTCGGCCGCCGGCACCCCGGACCAGCTGATGCAGTGGGCGCCGCGCATGTTCGGCACGACGGAAGAACCGAAGGTCGCCGCCTTCTGCGTGACGGAGCCGAACGCCGGCTCGGATGTCTCATCACTCCGGACGAAAGCTGAGAAGGTCGACGGCGGCTGGGTCCTCAACGGACAGAAGATCTTCGCGACGAACGGCGGGATCGCCGATGTTCACATCGTCGTCGCCACCGTGGATCCGTCCCTCGGGATCCGCGGCCAGGCGAGCTTCATCGTCTCGCGCGAGGAGAACCAGGGGATCCGGCAAGGCAAGAAGGAAAAGAAGCTCGGGATCCGCGCGTCGCACACGGCGGAAGTGATCCTCGAGGACTGCTTCGTCCCGGACGAACACCTCGTCGGCGGACAGGAGCGACTCGACTCGAAGCTCGAACGCGCACGCGGCGGTTCGCACGAGCGCGGTTC
>Ga0307469_10000202_pt1 | contig 23141 bp, 44 predicted proteins | sample atmos_gasesAM2C__FD_203084 | JGI IMG/M metagenome (GOLD analysis project Ga0307469, IMG submission 203084) | Hardwood forest soil microbial communities from Morgan-Monroe State Forest, Indiana, United States - atmos_gasesAM2C_515 | ecosystem: Environmental > Terrestrial > Soil > Temperate... | reverse complement strand
TCGTGCTGGTGTTTTCGTTCCAGCATGTCAATGTCGTGGGCTCGCTTCCGGTCTTCATCGGCTCGTTTTCTCTCTTCCCTTGCTTCCGCGGCTGCTGCTTCTGCCCGCTTTTCCGCGGCTTCGAACATGCGGATGAGCATTTGAAAGTGCTCGTTCGATTCCTGCGGCCTTGCTGGCGCATCCGGTTTGGCAATGAGGATCAGTTCCTTCAAGGTGCTGATCATTTGCTGGGGATTGCTCGCGGCGCCCAGTTCTGCCCGTGTTTCCTTGACGGCATCGAGCACGGCGCGCGTGATGCTCAACTGGCCATCGTCCTTGACCTCGGGCCGCAGTTCTTTCACCATCCGCATGATGCGTTCTGGTGTCCAGGCATCGCCGGCAGATTGGCCGTTTTCCGGTTGCATCTTTCTCGCCCATGCCCAGCGCTTGTTGCGCGGGTCGTCCAGCCATTCGCCAGGCGGAACCTTGGGCGGAAAATTCATGTCCTCGATGTCGATTTCAAACGTGCGGACGGTCTTGCTCTGCCCCTTCTCACCATATCGGTTCAACTGGAGCCGGTAGCGGCCTGAACCCAGATCGGCCTTCAAAGTCTCCTGGTCGAAGCGGCTGCCGTACTTCTGGACGTACTTCGTCGTGCCGCCGGCCGTGCGATCGGTGATGGGGGCGAGCCGGTAGACGTAAACGATGTGCTGTTCCCACTCCACGTTGCTGAAACGGGAAAGATCCTCGAAGAATCCGAGGGGCGACAGCTTCGGTTGGCGCGACTCCTTCCCATCAGTCGATTCCTCGGGTTTTTCGACCTCCGCGGGGGTCTCAATCTCGTCTACGGTAGCTGCGATTCGGGCCAAACCAGTCTCCTTAGCTCAAAATGCCTACATTGGCCCTACGGTACTGTACTGTACACAGGATGTCAATGCCCATGCATTTTATGTACTATAGTGGCCCTTGTGGGGCGGTTGCACCGCTGGCCGGCATCGGCTCCTTCACGGGAGCCTTCCTCTTGTTCGCGGTCCTGCCCCTTATAAAGGATGCGATGGAAACAGATCATGAGTTCACAAGCATCGTAAACCTCCCGCAGTTCCCTGGGCCTTCGACTGTCACCAGGCGCAACGCTTCAGAAGATCCGGACCAGCAGACAGCAGAGACAGTAGAAAGGATGCAAGCGATCTCGATTGAGGACTCGCACTCCCCGCAAGTGTGGGCGGCAACGCAAGGCGCGTTACATTCCGCGGTGAGCTCGGCGCGTGTCGATATCGCGGAGGCGATCTACCGCTGGGTCTGCTCGCACGTGCGGTTTCGATCCGATGAGCCGGTGCTCGCAACGCTGCTGGGCTTGGACAACGAGCTCGATCTGTTGATACGGCCAACTCGATTGCTAACCATGTCGCGGCCGGCTGAGGACTGCGACGGCTTCACCATGCTCTGTTGCTCGATGCTTCTCTGTGCGGGTGTGCCGTGCGAGATCGTCACCATCAAAGCGGACCACGAGGACCCGACGCGGTTCTCTCATGTCTACTGCCAGGCGATTCTAGAGGACGGTTCCGCAATCGTGATGGACTGCTCGCAAGGATCGTTGCATCAATTCCCGCTGGGCTGGGAAGCGCCGGAATACTTCGCGCGTAAAGAATGGGGCGTGATGCACCCGGCAGGGTCGGGGCGCAAGGGATTGCACGGGCTCAACGGCCTCGGACAATCGGGTGAAGTCGATTTCGAAGGCGGCGGGCTGCCAGGCGGATCGATCGATTTTACGGACATCTTCAGCGGGGGCAGTGGCTCGAGTTCGGCGCCGTTCGATGTGAACAAGTTCATTCAGCAGTTGACTGCCGGTGGTCTGCATATCGCCACGATGCAAGCAACGCCTGTGGGGTACGTTCAGACGCCAACGATGACGGCGAACTATGGACCAGGCGGCGCGATCCCTTCGCAGATCGGCGGCGTCGGCACTGGGACGCTGTTGCTCGGTGCTGGCGTGCTGGCAGCGCTGTTCATCTTCGGGAGCAAGCATTGATGTACACCGGCCTCGGAGCGGGAACAGGGATTGCGGTAGAGCAGACGATAGGCGGCGCGGCATCCGTGGCTGTTCCCACGCTCCTCGTTTCCCAGGGCGTTATCGGTTCTGTTGCGGCTGGCAGCTTGGCAGTGCCAGTGATCGGGGCGGCGATCGCGGCGGTTACGGCAGTGGTCGGAATCTTCATGGCGCGGGCTGCGAAGTATCACGCACAAGAAGCGGCTACCACTCAGATTGTGGACCAGGCTGAGCAGCTGATGAAGCAGAACCTCGCGGCCTGGCAGTCTTCGAACAAAACGCAATCGGAGCAGGCGCAACTGGAACAGAACTTCCAGAATATTTGGTCGGCGGTTGTCAACGCCTGTAGCAACCCGCAATTTGAAGATCCGGGGAAACGGTGCATTGCGGATCGAAGCCGCGGCGGACAGTGGGACTGGTTCTCCTACTATCTCGATCCGATTGCCAACGATCCGAACGTGCAACCCGATCCGGTTCAAGGCGCGGTGTCGGGACTTTACCAACTCGGCACGTCAGCAGTCGAAGGCGCGTTTCAATCCGGCTCTCCCATTCCTCTGTTGCTGGCGGCGGGGCTTGCTCTTTGGGCGGTGTCATGAGCGCAGTGTTAGAGATCAGCTTCCGGGCCTACGCGGAGATTCGGGCAAAGATGGCGGTATCGGGACTGGTGAAAAACTTTCGGGACGATCCGGACCACGGCGGGGAAGTGATCGACATGGATGGTGTGACGCTGAAGGCGCGCAAGCCAGAGCCGGGTCCGTTTCGTAAAGAGAGGGAAGCGGCATGAAGGTAAGGCGCGAGGTTCGGCCGGGCGTTTATTCCGTTATGGATATCCCTGAACCAGACGCGGCTACACGCGAGCGGTTGTTGGCTGCCGACGGCTATCGCGAAATGACCGAAGAGGAATTTCTGGCATTCGTGAACCAAGGTCCGGAGAAGGCGGCATGAGTTTCGTACCTTACCGGCGCGGCGGGATGGGACAGGCTCCCAACATCAACCCCACAACGATCTGGACTCCGCAAACCGGCTTCCTGAATCAAACGGGGACGCTGACAGCAGGCTATCAGAACCAGCCGCAAGTCACGAGCGTGTACGATGTGCCTGGGCTTCTGTTACCGGCGCCGGCATGTACGCAGGCATCGGGCGGCGCGTTCGTTTCGTCGGAATGCGTGGATCAGGCGTTGGCAACGGAACAGTTGAATTTCCAGAGGACGGCGGACTATAACGCGGGACTCCTGAAGCTTCCAGCGCCTCCGGTTCCTCCACCGGCTCCACCTCCTCCACAAAACTACGTGGCGCCGGTTCCGAAGACTGGTACCGTCTCGCGGACTGCGCCTCCGGGAGCGACCGACTACACGCCACCTCCTGGGCAGCCGCTTCCGACTGGGGATGGATCGGCAACGAATTATGTCGCGCCTGAAACGAGTTTCTTTGCGGAGGATATTCCGGGAACTAGTTTTCCAATCTGGGGCGTTGCGGCTGCGGGGATTGCTGCGCTGCTTCTGTTCGGAGGGCGCCACTGATGTACGGTCATGTCGGCTTCGGTGATCTGGCTCCCTCGTTAAGTTTTCAAAAGACCTCGGGCGCTTCGCTCTATCCGAACTTCCTGGTACGGGACTCCTGGACCGCTACAATCACAGGGCCCGCGAATCAACCTGTATGGCTCCAGAGCTCGCGCAGCGGTTCACCCATGATTCTTACTCAGGTGGGTTCCACCGATTCAACCGGTCGATTCTCTTTGAGTGGAACAGTGGGAACGGGTGAGATCGGATCCTGGGTTGAGACCTGGTACGTCGGGGGAATCAATGCCGTTGGAACGACGCTGACGAATGCGACCAGCTTAGGAACAATCACGTTCAGCGTATCGGCTCCTCCGACACCGGCAGGTCCGCCATCGCCCACGGTGGATGACTCGATAGCGCCGTTTCGCGTGCCGTCGATACCGGCTACCCCTTCGGCGGGGATTCCATCCTGGGTCTGGATTGCTGGCGCTGGTGTGCTGGCGTTTTCATTGCTTGGAGGTCGAAGGTAATGGATATCGGGAAACTGATCGCGCTCGGAATCGCCGGGTACCTGGGCTATGAATATTTCCTTGCCCCCAAGGGTTCTGCGGCTCCAACTTCTCCGGGTGGAATTATTCCAGGGCCGACGCCTCCCGCTGCACCGACGCCGGCCGCGAATCCGACGACTACGGCGGGACTGGTTCAAGCCGCGGCGCTGAAAGACAATTTCACCTCAGGCACGGTCGATCAGTGGGACTGGTACTACGGCAAGGCAAGAGGGATTCCGGCGCCCGATCCTATTTCCGACTGGGGCATGACGGACGTTACGAGAAATGAAATCCTGACGTTTCCGGAGTGGTGGAACCTGGCTTCTTCGCATGGATTGAGCGGGAGAAGCGGGTACGTGAGGGGTTGATGTTTGGTCTTGGACAGGATGAAACCATTCTCGATATCGGCGGCGGATACGTCGGTACCACGACGCCGGGGCCGGGATACGCAACGGTCGATACGGTGAACGCTCCAAATGTGCCAACTCCTGGAATTTCAGCGTGGCTTCAAGCCAACAAGAGCACGGTGTATTTAGCTTCTGGAGTGTTAGTGCTGATGGCTATGTTTGGAGGGAGGAGACGTTGAGGACCTTTTTATTTTTGGTCACTCGCGGCTTGCGGCGGCTCCGTTCTTTCGATGGTGCTGAGAACTTCGTCTACTTCTTTCGGCGACGGCCAAAGCTTTTCAATGGCGGCTTTTTGGTCCTCTGTCGGCACAGATCGAATGATCTTCAGCAACATCGGGATGAGGGCCGCTATGAGCATTTTCTCCGACAACGTGCACTTGCTCAGCGCTGCCGTAACGACGAGATTTCCGGCTGCGCCTGCCAGAAAGTCGAAATCGGATCCGCCTGGAACGAAGGCGGGAGCTTTTCCAAAGGCGGGATTCTTCCGGAGTTTGCTGCCCTTGCGGGGCTTTCCCATAGCATCAGTCTAGCGCAGTGGAGCATCAGCGAGGTTTACCCCTGATGAGCGTCTTCGACAAATCGGGCAGTGCATTCTACGACTCAACAGGTCAATCCTCTTCAACCGTAGATACTGAAATTCTTTCTGCACCCGAACATCCTCAAGGTCCGGTAACACCTCCACCGTACGACATGCACGGAGGGGGAGGAGCGGAATCGTTTGGACCGATTGATTCAGGAGTGAGCGATCCGAGTTTTCAACCTGTGCTGGCGGATGTACCAAATCCTACATTCACGATTCAACCGTGGATGGTCCTGCTGGCTGGCGCAGCTTTGGTTTTATGGCTGAGAGGGCAACGATGAGCGAACCCGTCACACCACCGCGTCTCGACTGGATCATCCAGCATGGGCTCGAAGTGTTCGCCCAGCGTATCGGCTTAGGCAACATGCTCAACCCAGTCATCAAAAGAGTAGTGGATGAGAACGTGCGAAACCATAAAATCCCGGTGACAGCGGAAGAGATAGCGGAAGAGATGGGGCTTCTTCAGAAAAGGCCAAAGGTGAAACAGCCATGACCGAAGATGAAATCTTGACACAGTGGGCGGCGCGCTGGTGGGCTCATCGAACGCATGAGCGTTACCTGAGAGACCGCAAGACCGGCATGGAACCGTGGCTTGAGTTTTGGGCTAAAGTCCGTTATGCCGCCGATCAATTTCGGCTTGAGATTCGGAAGTTGAATCAATATTGGAGGCTCAGTTGATGTACACGCGGGGCATGGGTGAACCGATCGTAGCGGGGGCGCAGCCGGTTTCAAGTCCATCGGGATCGGCCTACACGCCTGCGGATTCGGCCTACTGTCCATCCTGGTTTCCGGCCTTTCCAGGTTCGCACTGCTGGGAATTGGCGCATCCGGGAGAAGATTCAAGCTTGCTTTGCGCCCTGGGAATTTCGTGTATCCAGGGGCCTCCGGTATTGCGAAGCGCTGGGCCGCCTCCGCCAATTTCTGATAACGGACTTGCCCCAGCAGATTACACGCCGGATGACGTCGCAAAGGCCGGGGCGGATCAGACGCAAAGAGTTCTGGCAGACTGGTGGAACTCGCTACAGACGCCTCCCGAGAAACCGGCGTCTCCTGGAATTGATTTCACGACCGTGGCTCTGCTGGTTGGGGGCGTAGCGCTGTTTTCAATGTTGAGGAACTGAACGATGACAAGCGATGAAATCGCACGCACGAAGACCATCCCCGACCTTGTTATCGCGGGGGAATCCCAGTCCTTCTGGCTTCGCGAGCTAGCGCTTCAGATGGCGAAACTCAACGAGCGCAACGAGCGCATCGACCAGTACAACATGGAGCAGGACGCGAAAGACGCCGAACGCGCAGACCGGAAAGAGCGCATGTTGCCGCAATTTCTGGAGAAGGCGAATGAAACCATGGACAGGATCTCGCCGCCTCCGTTCTTTGTTCGTCCAGTTCCAGGAGAGAAACAGAAACAATGAGCGATCAATTCCGGTTGGAGAAAGACGGCCGTTACGCGGGGACATTGACACCGGAAGACTACAGAATCGCTGTGGCGGTGAGGGTCTGCCACATGTTCCGCATTGCGCTAGAACGGAACGGTAACGTCTACAGCGGCGGACTGGTGCCGAATCTGACCTCCATCCAAGACTGCCTCGTTATTCCGTTCGATGTCTTGCAGCGGACGGTGGCCACAAATCCGGACCTTGACCCCTATAAGCCTTTTGATCCGTTCACCTGGCAACCGCCTGTTTCCAGTTTCGTGCGAGCAGGGAGAAGCAATTGAATCTGGGCGGCTATCAACGGACGAACCTTTCCGGCATGGGATGCGGACTCGATACCCAGTGTGGATGCGCGGGATTGGGAGATCTGCTGGCCCCTTCGACCTGGGGGCCGTCCGATTGGCTGGTCGTGGCGAGCGCGGCCTGGATCGGCTGGAAGATTTTCAGCGGGGCGAATCAGAAACGGATCAGCCGGCGAATCATACGGAGGTTCGAAGAGTAAATTTATGGGTCCAACTATCGTTCATTATGCGTTGCTGTTTTTCGCTCTGCTCTGTTTCTTTCTCGCATTCGTTCGATTCCGGGAACCACCAGCGGGGCAGGTTTCGATAGGATGGCTCGGCCTGTTTCTCTGGATGCTGGACATACTGATTTTCTCGGGAACTGTGCCGAAGTGAACCGGATGAAACGGAATCGATCCATCGCGATGCTGCTGGTTCTGGCGCTGCTCTCGGCAGCCTGCCAGAGCTCCACGCTGATAGCGAGCCTGCGTGCTGTGCTGGTGGCGGCGGAACTGGCTATCACGCTGGCGGGAGGGCCGCAGATTCCGTACCTGCAACAGGTGAACGATTTCATTGTGAAGACGGCAATCATTCTGGATGGACCTGGGACACTGGCCGAAAAAGGCGCACTGATCGCGGCGGCCGCTGCGTCGATCGCGGCGGATTGCAACTGCCTGCCACCGGGGACGCCTCAGGTTGTGATCGACGCAATTCGGGCGGTAACGGATCAACTGTGCTGTTTCCTGGCAAGCTTCGGGGCGTGTCCGGGATGCCAAAAAGCAACGGCGGCAAAAGCAGCGGGTGGGCAGACGTTGAAACTGAGCCATGCGGATCGTGCGGCGCTATCGGATATCCGGACCCGGGCCGAACAGAATGTGACCAATCTAAAAGGAATCAGGCAGTGAGAAAGGAACCGTGGGGACATCACATCGCATCTGGTCGGACGATCACGAAGTCTATTCCATCTTTACGGACACAGAAAGAGTCCTGGGGTTGCTGGTCAAATGCTTCCGGCGCGTCAAGGGCGAATCGCGGGAGTCGGGTTGGGATGCGTTTGACATGACGAAGATGAACTCCTCAAGGTCGGGAGCATGGAGCATCGGGCACTACAAAACTCGTGAAGACGCAAAAAGAGCGGTTGAAAAACACTGGGCGAACTTCGACAAAGGCAACGGGCATGACACCCGCGGGCAACAAGGCGAATGAGGATGACAAGATCCAGCGGGAACGGCTCCGGGCCGCGGCGTACCAGACGAAACTCTGGGTGGGTGAGGACTTTCTGTTTCGCTATCAGACGGAGGATGGTTTGGGCTTAGGGCAGATCCGGCGAGACTCAAAACTCGAATGGGACGCCTGGGACCTGCAGTTGACGGAAGGGAACGGCGCCCTCTTCATCGGGCACTTTCCAGGGGAGAAGCAGGCAAAAAAAGCAGTGGAAGACTATTGGAGCATGATCGGATGAGCGTATTTGACCAGAGCGATGAACCTGTACCCGTACCTCAACAAGCTAGTCTTGCCGATGTCGGACAGGGCTTCAGATACGTGGCCTGGGGCTTTGCGGCTCTGATGGTGTGGGTGTTTGTTTCGGGAGTGAAGGTGCGGAGATGAAGATTTTAGGGCTTTTGGTCACTCTCGGTTGGCGGCGGCTCCGTGCTGGGGTGCGTGCTGGTGAAGATGTCCTCCAGCGTTCCGGGCTCGGCGGGTCTTGGAATCAGATCAAGCAGCATTTGCCAAAAGCTCATCTCGCAGGGCCATCCTTCAGCATCAGTTTAGCGCAGACAGCAGTGAACGAGGTTTACCCCTAAGAAAATGCCGCGTTCTCGCACATCCCGTAACGGACCCTTCAGCTTCCTGACTGAGAAGCGGGAGACATACCGCCGTGACGTAGCAGGGGAACGGGCTGATTGGAAGCGCGCGAAACAGCGGACAGCGGCGGATGAGAAAGCGCGGAAGAGAGAAGCGGCCGAAACCGCAGCGGATATCCAAACCTCGTTCGCGTACAACACGGGAGCGCGGCACAAGTCCGAAGGGAAGAAGCCGCGACCAGTTGCGGCTCTGGCCAGTGCATCGAAAGCCCTTGGACCGGCGAAAGCAACGGCGCTGGCAAAACGGGAATACATGCGGGGGTATCGGTCGAATCCGGCGCAGTCGGGAGCTCAATATCGGCTGGCTCAAGCTGTTCTATCAGGCACGAACAAGGTTGCTGGGATGTCGAAGAAAGCGGCTCGAGAAATTGTGGATGCGACTCCAGCAAGACTCCGTAGCCTGTTCTCAAAACAGAATCCGGAAGACTCTGCGGCGGAACTGTCGGAAGCCTGGCACGGCCGGCCGCCGAAGACAGCGACCGATATTATCGAGCGGGTTCACTACCACGGCGTGCTTACCGAACTGGGCCAGCTTGAGGAAATCAAGGTCATGGTGACCACGCGCAAAGCGCAGGCGATCCGGTTCGATGACGATACGTTCCTCTGTTCTTCAGAAAACGGAAAGCAGTTGTACGTAGTCGGGGGCGATCAATCGCTGGACCTAGAAGCCTTGGGAATCGAAGGGGAGGAAGCAGAAAAAGACTGCGTGATGGTCGGAGAGGTTTATTCGTTAACCTACGTCACGGACAAGCAGCACTTGGGAAAAGCGGACAAGCAAACCGGGCCTTACGAGCACGTCATGGGAGAAGACGGAGGCGTACCGCCTTTCCTTGTGTACGACCGTTTGAACAGTTCCATCGGATTCGCAGGGGGAACGTACCGGATCGATCCAACAGATTACGACGGGTCGCACTCAGCGGGGATCAAGAATTGAAATGGCGCTGATGACCACAGAACGCCGGATCACCATACAGCGCAACTCCTGCGCGGTCACATTGAAAGATCACGTCACCGACAGAGCGAAGCGGTATCGGGCGAATCAGCCGGGATGTCTTCCTGCGGGTCTCAAGAAATGCAAGCTGTGCGGATCGGCTCGGTTCCTGACGGTCGATCACGCGGACGGGGACGAATCGAACGGCGCGAAATCCAATCTCCGCTGGCTCTGCAAGTCCTGTAACACGAAGCTTGGAATACGGGATGCGAAAGAAGGCCGGGGACGGCGAACGGCTCAGTACAATCCCAAAGGCGCGCGCAGTTTCGACCAATGGTCTGAAGCGATCTCCACATTAGCCGGGGAAGGTCTGGGAACCATGACCGTAGAACAGGCGCGGCAGATTGTTCGGGAGACTTCCAAGCGCAAGCGGTCTGAGTTCAACGAGGACGTGTGGAGGATTCGCAAAGAGCGCTACGGACCCAGCGGGCGGAAAGATGGCGGGGCGGGTGGCTCTTATGCTGAGGAGGTTCCATTCTGATGGCTACGAAAAAGAAACGACCGAAGCCTCAACGGTTCACGCGGCCTGATCGCAGTTGGAAGGACATTTACAAAGAGCCCGATTATAAGGGGCCGGGGAGGCGCGTAGGACCGAAGGCGAATCCGGTCACCATCCGCGGCTGGGTCAAAGCCAAAGCCGTCAAGATCGTCCGTAACAAGCGCGGGCAAGCGGTATCGGTAAAGATTCGCACGTAAGGCGTCTGAGTTTCGGCGCATAAAACAAGTTTGTCCGCGACTTCGACGGAGGAAGCGGCAGAAGCTGGGTTAATTCCCAGAGCCCGGTAAAGACGGGCGAACCGGAAAGCAATCTTGTACAAGGGGTTGCTGGATTCGATCACAAGTCGGATTCGGCAACCCCTTTTGCTTTCTGGCGCATGGAAAACGGAGAAATTCCCGGGCCAGTCCCGGCAAAGGAGAAACAAGAATGATGAAAGTAAGCAAGGTCCTGATGCTGCTGGTCCTCTGCCTCGGGATCTGCTCAAACCTGTTCGCTACCACGTGCACGGTGACCTACGTCTGGCCTGTAGCGGGGGCCACGGCGCCCACGGCGGCCCAGGCGAGGCCGCACAACTCGGTTGTGGTCGACATTGCATTTCTGGCGGCCGATACCGCCTGTGTGGTCACCCACAACATGCAGTTGCCGAACGCAACCGGCGCCTCAGGGATACCCAAAATTTCGTATTTTTTCACCGCTGCGGGAGCCGTGGCCTTTACCCCATTCTTCGCGTTCACGAGCGCCACCACGATCACGGTGGACAAGAACCTGACTACCGCGAATTCCACGGGGACTGTCCGGGTCACGATCGAGCGGCCATCCGGCGCGGTGAGGTAAAGGAGGCGGTTGAATGGCGGAAGTCGAGAGGAAGCGGACCCTCATCAATCCGGCCCGCAGACGGAAACGCAGACGCAATGCCAAGCGCAGGCTGTCACCCAAACAGATTGCGATCTTCGGCACGAAACGACAGAAAGCCGCGCTGAAGGCTTCCCGCAGACGGAGGCGGAACGCGGGGCATCGAAGCGTTCGCAAGAGCAAGAAGGCTGCGAAGAAGGCCGGTGTGTACCGGCAATTCGCATCCGCAAAAAGCAAAGTAAGACGCAGGAAGAATCGCCGTCGGCGGCGTACCAATCCCGGCGGCATCGTGGAAGTGGCGCTGAACCCGGCGCGTAAACACAGAAAAAAAAGGAGAAATGCAGTGGCCAAAACTCGGAAACGTCGTCGCACACGACGCAGCAATTCCCGGCGCCGGACCTATCGTCGTCATCGGCGCCACAATCCCGCTCCGGTGACTCGTCGCCGGCGCAGACGCTCCTACTCCCGGTCCCGCAGGCGCACGAACCGCAGGCGGCATACCCGGCGTAACCCCTCGATGGGTGGAGTCACCAACCTGATCGTATCGGCAGCTTACGCCATCGGCGGCGCGGTCGGATCGAAGTACCTCACCCAGATGGTGCTGGGCACTTCGAACACCGGATACGTCGGGTACGCGGCCAATCTCGCGGCGGCCTTCATCGCAGGAAAAGCCGTGGGGATGGTCACCAAAAATAAGCAGGCTGAAAACTCAGTCATCCTGGGCGGCGTCATCATGACGGTGGTCCGGTTCCTCTCGGATCAAACTCCGCTGGGCTCGACTCTCCAGCAGTACGGACTGGGCGACTACGAAGCCTCCACCTGGCTCTCTCCTGCCCGTTACGTCAACGCGGCAACCTCGGCGCAAGTCGATATCCCAACCGCTTTACGGCCGGCGCTTCCGGCAGCTCGCGGCATGGCCGGCATGCGGGGCTTGGGCGGCGGGACCTACTCCAGAACAAGGGGGACGTACTGAGAAGGGTTTCGCCCTTTGAAGGAGATTCGATATGGATAACAACACTTTTGTAGGCAACACTCTGGATCGCGGCCCCTGGATCCTGTATGACACACAACAGGTCACCCAGGCGGCCGGCGTCCCCACGGCCTGGCAGTTCTTCAACATTCCCATCGGCGGAACCATCGTAGGCGGGCCGCTGAACGGGACCACGAAGACGAAGCTGCAGACCAACATGAAAAAGCAGAACCAGTTGCCTCAACCGCAGCGGTTCCTGCTCCGCTCGCTGGCCTTCTATTTCCAGGCCTCGACCCAACTCATCGACCAGATTCTCATCACCGAGGGCGTGTATTTTGAGTTCAAAATCGATGAGAAGATTTATCACGAAGGATTGCTCCAGTTCAACCCGTCAGGGCTTGGACTTGACGGCATCCCTGGCGGCGCGGCCGCTGTCGATCTGGTTCAGATCGGGCAACGGACGCTCACCGCTCGGCGAGATTACGGCGACTACGCCCGTGTCGTGTCGGATGCGCTCAGCTTCACGCTGACGCTGTATTCACCGACAGCGCTTACAGCAACGACCACCGCGAATGGCGGCAACAATATTTCCTTGATTGCCATCATGGACGGTATTCTGGATCGTCTGGTACAGTAAGCCTCTTCGATTGATTTACTCCTTGTTGATTGTTTCCGGGGGGCCGGGTTCGAGTGGGGATTCGGCCTCCTGGAGTTTTTTCCTGGGAGACTGGGAGTGGGAGGTAGTTTATGAACATAGTGGACATTGTGAAGAGCATTTTCGGCGTGCCTGAGGAACGGAGTCAGGCGATCTCGCAGACCTTTGGCGTTCCGCAAGGGAGAAGAGCGGCATTGGCCAGGGACTTTGGCGCTCCGCATGTTTTTCAGCCGCAGAGAATACGTAGAACCCATTGCGCCATTTGCGGAGAGCGTGCGAACGTGCGCGTTCACGGTGGGATGGTTACGGGCTTTGAAATTCCGCCAGAACGAAGCGCCGCGATTTCCCAGGAATTCGGCGTGCCGAACGAGCGGGCGGATGCGATTGAGCGGGAATTCGGTCCGAACGAATGAAGCTATTGTTTTTGGTTAACCACGGTTGGGCTTGCTTGCTTGCTGTTGCGGGTGCTGGGAGGCGTGGACAACCCCAATTTTGGAAACACTTCGGGATGAGCATCCGCATAGTCGTTGAGTTCCTGAAGGGTCTTGCAATTGGCGCCCATGACCCTATTGAATCGCTCCAGAATCTTGCGGCCGGCATTCCGAAAATCACTCCGCCATCCCACAGCATCAGTCTAGCGCAGACAGGACCACAGCGGTTTACCCAAAAGGTTGCGTAAAAATGGAAACCTTTACGCTTTACGTCGTTGCCAAGCCAGCATCGGCCGGAGTCCATCTTCACGATGAAGACGGGCCGGTATCGGCATTTGAAAAGCACGGGGATGCCGTCGCAAAGGCCAAATCTCTGGGCGATCCTTGGCGGGTAATTCAGGTCGCGGCTCGTTTCCAGACTGATCTCAGCTACCTATTCAATCCCCCGGCGAGACTTCAAAACGCAGTCAGTTTGGTGGAGGAGGGTTATGTATCTTGAAGGGCAACTCCCGCTAGGACCGGATTCCTCGAACTTGGGCGGCACGGTCGATACCAACCCGGCAGCCGTTTCCGATACCGCCATCGGGGCCTTCGTGCTGCCGAATGGAGGGCCGGATATCGTCTCAGGCACGGTAGCGGACGATAACGGCATCGTGCAACCACCAGTGAACAATCCAATTCCGCAGTCCTCACCGCTTCAGATGGGCGGATCGGCCGAGTATGGGGAGTGCGGGTCGTATGCTTCGGATGGCTCATTGATTTCGCTGCGAACACGAGCCGGAAGGGGCATGGGGGCCATGTGCCAGTCGGGGCCTCAATCGGTGAAAAGTCCTTCTGTGCCTTCGGGTGGTGGGTTATTGGCTTTGGCTGGGGCTTTGGCTTTAGTGGTGGTTGGATTGAGTGGAGGACGGCGCTAGTGATCTTTTGGGGTTTGGTTAACCGCGGCTGGACTTGGCTACTCGCTGCTCTGCGTGCCGCTGGATTACTTGGAGAGCAGCAGATACGCCATGATCGCGGCTCCAATCAACTCGTACGTATTCGACAGGTCGTCTGGATAGGGCGCTCCGCAATGCGGGCAATGTGTTTTCCCTTGGTCGAGAACGGTCTGGTACGTCTGACAATACTCGCATTTAAGAGGCATCGTGCAGGGCTTGCCCATAGCATCACTGTAGCGCAGTCCAGCAGTGAACGAGGTTTATCGCAAAATGCCTAGTAACCTCTGTGAAATAGACCTCTGCAAGTCTCCGCAGTCCGTCTGTCGCATTCGGCCTCAAGACTTTGACCTGACCAAATGCGGAGTTCCCCAAGTCCCATCGAACGCGCGTTATCTGGACCTGCTGAAGGTCTACCCATACTCGGTTGTGCTTGGCGCCGCAGGATCGGGCACAGACGTCCTACTAGACGAAAAGAAATCAGTCGATGCGAATACCGATTTCATCCTCTACCGGATTCTTCCGATCGGAACGGAACCGCCCACGCCGGCATCGGGCTACCTCGTGCGCTTCCAATGGCCCTGGGGCCGCTACTCCTCGCAGAAACTCCAGGATGTCCAGACGTTTTTAGGAACGATGTACACCCTCGATCAGGATGGAGTTCCGCAGGGCATCCGCATACCAGCGGGAAACAACATCGGCATCGGCTTGCAGAATACGAGCAATGCATCGGTGAACGTGACTCTGTTGATTATCGGGGTTTCCCGTTACTACCTGAGGGCCGCATGAGGATCTTTTTTGGTTTGGTTAACCACGGTTCCGGTCGGCTTTCTGCTCTTGCGTGCGCTGCGGGGAGTCGGCAACCCCAACTTTGGGAACACTTCTGGATGAGCATCCGCGTAGTCGTTCAGTTCGTCAAGGGTTTTGCAATTGGTGCCCGTCACGCGATTAAACCTCTCCAGGATTCTACGGCTGGCATTCCTGAAATCTCCCATGCTGCCTCACTGGACATGAAAGAGCAAAAAGGCGAAACCCAAATTTTGACTCCGTACGCACCAGCCTTCCCGATCTGTCCAAAAGTCCTTGGTAGTACATGGATCAATCAGGACCGTGGGGATTCCTCGTGGTTCGCGGCGAGTTTCCTGATGGCTCTCCAGAATCAGCGCCTCCAATTGTTTGAACGGCGCCGGCTTGGAATAGTACGCTTCAAGGGCCGTAACTTCGCCCTCGGCCTGACAGGTCTTGCAAAACCACCGCAGTTTCATTTCTGGAGTCTAGCATGAGCAACATCATCGCTCCAGTCGGCTACTCGAATCCTCTGGCTCAACCCTGGAGACTTCCAAGCTTTGAGAGTAAGCGTGTCAACCGTTACTGGCGCTACGCCGAAACATTCACGGTAGCAGCGGGGACAACCGTACAAGGCGGGCCGAACGAAGGGGAAGCGCACATCGACATCCAGGGGAGCGCGGATTTCCTTTGGAGAGAAATTGCCTTCGACATCGCGGCGGCGAATCCTGGCACGATGTTTGCGCGCTTCCGGGACGGCTCGGGAAAGCGCATGTCCAAAGATCTGCTCGCGGTCGAGGAACTGGACGGGCCGATTGCCATCTCGAAACTGCTTCCTCGAACCTCGCAAGTGTTCGTGGATCTGCAAAACACCGGGGGCGCAGACATCGATATTCAGGTGATCCTGAAGGGCATCAACCTGTACCAACCGCTGGGAATCAACACGTGCATGCCGGGGTTCGAAGGTGAATCGTACGTGCCGTTGTGGTTCACCTATAGCACGCCTCCTCCGGGCTGGAAAGATGAACCGTACGACTACTATTTTGAAATTCCCGCAACGGCGCTCCAGGTTCAGAACGGGCTACCGCTTCAGATGGACTCGGACGCTGATTTTTACTGGCGCGGGATAACCGGATTCTCGACGGGCGACGGGTTACAGAAGTTGCTGTTTCGGGACGCCTGGGACAATCAACTGGCGGCCGATCAGATCGTACAGGCGAACGCCTTTGGACAGGCGCCCAACTGCCGGCCAATCTCGCCTGAGGTGTGCTGTCCAGCCTATTCGACGCTGACAGCCTTTGCGACGGAGTATGCGAACGATACCACTACTTTGAAATTTGCCATGCGGGGAGTGAAGAGGGTTCGGGCATGAGAAGCTTATGGCTTTTGGTTACTCTCGGTTGGGGTTGGCTGCTTGCTGTTCTGCGTGCTGGCAAATTCAATTCCCGCGAGAAAGGCACACTGCAAAAGTCCGAGGATTCCTGGACTGGCGGTGCACATCAATCGTTCGATTCTTGGGCAGACCTCTGCGACCTTCAGATGAATCAGCGTGATTACCCGATCATCCCGAGAATAGGGGTCCACCATCGTGCCGCGCTCTCCAATAGCATCCCGATTTTAGCGCAGACAGAATCACAGCGGTTTACCCAAAAAGAGGCGTTGGCATGACAGCTACAGTCCCTCGTATCCTCGCTCCAGATTCTCCCCGTCAGAACCCCAACACCAAAGTAGTAGGCTGGCACTACGACTACCAGCTACGCTGCGGAGCGATCTCGAACGGCGCCACGTCGAAAGTGCTGGACTTGCTGATTCAACCGGGTTCCCCCTTCTGTCTGCGCGGGATCGGGGCCTACAACGTCACGGCGGGCTTCGTGGCCTCACCCTTGACAGGCGGGCGTATCGAGTACACCGATTCTCAGGACCAGTGGCTCGCAACCGAAGAGGTAGGCATTTCCGGGGACTGGCCGACAGGTGGAGTCGACGCCTTGTATGAGCCGGTCTACCAGCAGATCGTCTACGGGCCGGCCTCGACCATCCAGGTACGGCTCACGAATAATTCAGGGGCAGACTGGGCCGATCCGCGCATCGTGTTCCGGGGGACGCATCTCTACTACAAGGACCGGATCTACTCACCGACGTATCCCAAGTGCTACACGGCATTTCCCTACGAATTCCCGGTTGAGTTCAACATCACGCCAACGGGGGCGGGGCAGACCTTCCGTGATCTTCCGCTGAAAGCTTCGGATGCTGGGCCGGGTGTGACGGGCGCCGATTTCGTTTTCCGCGGCGCGGTGCTTTCCTTGCTGTCGGGGTCGATGGCGGATCTGGAGTTCCAGATTCGGGACCAGGCCGGCCGACCGTACATGAACGATTTCATCCATCATAAATGGCTGTTCTCAACGGATCTGGCAGAAAGGCCGGGTATCTGGTACCCGGAGATTTATCTGCCGAAGGATCGAATCTTGCTCTTTGACTTGTTCCAGGGACAGAACGCAGCGTTTGATGTTCAGTTGAGCGCGATGGGGGTGCGGGTATTCCCGTCCAAATGAAGATCCTTTTCCGTTGGCTCATACTGCTGGTGGCCGGTTATGCTTTAGCGGGCGCGGTGGATGCGGGAATCCGAAGCCTGCTGACCGTTCCGGCTGTCAGGCATGGGCGCTTTCATTTTGAGCCGCGGCTTGACCTTGAACATCCCGTCAGCCGAGCGATCGACGTACACGCCGATGCAAATTCCTCCCGGCGCAACTTGTTCGTACCGTACGATGGCCTGAGCGATGGCGTGCTCCAGTTCGATGGCGGCGGCCTGTTGTGGAGTCATGGAGGGATTGTAGCACCGTCAGGGCTTAGGCTCTCTGATTATCGTAGTGAATCTTGCCCAGCCGTACCGGTGGCGGGACATCAGGAATGCGATGCGCCGGCAAGCGTATTCTTCCAGCGTGTTGAAGTTTGGCGATTCGACGCGCGGGGTAGCTGGGGTCCGTCGCTTCGTGGGGTTCTCGAGGGTGAACACACCTTTGAACTTGGCCATGCGCACAATTCTACCGCGGTATCGAATCTGCGGGAAATGCGGGAAACTCTCAGCCAACCAAAAAGGAAATTGGGATGATAGAAATTCTCAACCCCAAGCTCGACTCCAAATACGCAGACTACTGGGGCGAATACCTCCCCTATGCTCTGGAAAACTGGCGATCCATCGTGGAAGCAGGCTGCTACAAGCCCGTCTGGTACCAGGCTCCCACGAACGCGCTCCAGCAGATGACAGCCGGCGATTACAACCAGTTCGCCCTGCAGATCCTCCCAGGGTCCATCATTCTCGAAGTGATGCACTCCTTCCAGGAAGGAGTAACCGGACAATTCCAGGTTCAGGTAACCGATACGGCCTTCGGTCATCAGTGGTTCTCTCAACCAACGCCCGATTCGTTTTTCTACAAGCGGGACGGACGGAACGGATACGTCCTTCCCAAACCCTACCCAGTCATTACACCGGGGAACTTCCTGTTTGAGCGCTGGTGCATCGCTACCGGGATCTGTGAACTGCTTTTTGTAGTGGCTGAGCCTATGGAGGGGATTCGTGGCCTTTAGAGCCTCTAGGACGAATCGGAGGGGTGAAGGTAGGGTATGGCGGCTGGGGTCGGGTGTGGCTTTTCCGCTACACACGTGCTCTTTGTTGGGTTGTTTTATTCTGCTGGTGATCAGCGGTACTGTTCTTCCCGCTGCGGGTCGACCCGTTCGATACGCGGCCCGCTCCGCTGAACCGGCCAGATCCAGCGTGCTCCTAATGGGCCGCGCTCGAACGATTGCTCTGGCTATCTTCCGCGCTCTCCTTTCCTCACCGTCGTCGTTCGGAGATCAAATCGGCAAGCCTTTCAACGAAAACAGGCTACCACAATTAGGCCACTTTGAAATCATGGGCTCGCAAAACACCCTTCCGGCGCTTTGGCTTCTGGATAGGCCTGGGAGGATCAGGACAGGTGGGAACAGCCGTTTTTTTGACTTTTTTAGCGCGAAGCACAACCCGAAGTCCAGTTTTAGGGTGGGTCGATGGCGTGGGTTGAACGCTCAAATAGCCCTGCACCATACAGTGGGAGCAATAAATAAATCCAGCGACGTCCCGCGGCGCATCGCATTTCGCGCAGGTGGTCTTGACACGGGGCGCACGCTTGCCGCTGGTCGATTTCGTAGGCGTATGCCCGCAATTTGCACACGGGGTCTTGCGCGGTGGTCGCTGATTCCGTATGTTTTCGAGATGCGTTCCGACCTTCAAGTTTTCTGGGCGATTGTCCAACCCGTCATGATTCAGGTGGTCGGGTTCAAGGCCCTTGGGGCAATTGGTGACAAGGCGATGAAGCCAGATGGTTCTTCGTTTTCTCGTTCCATCGCTACGCACACCGTCTCCTCGGACGGTCGTGGCCACGTAGTATGTGCCATCGCGTTTCGATTCCTTCACACCCCACGTTCCGGCATGCTCCATCATTTTATGAAGTCCGTCTGCATCCACCAGAGCATGCAGGTTCTTCGCTTCTCCCACCGATTTTTCCATGTGCACGTGCGACCGTACCCCCCACAATTCAACGGCGAAGTGGTCGCCTCGGTCGTGCCATTTGTTGAGCATCACGGGAAGTATGCCATGCAAAAGGCGGCTAAATCTAGCGCTATGGGGTTTGCCGAGTACTATCCACTACATATAGTCGTACTGGATGCCTCGCGCCACGTAGACTCATTTTCAATGACTTACAAGCCGTACCACCGTGACTTCACGCCACAAAATCTAGTGGAACGAGGACACCGCTCGGCGGAAAGTTTCAGAGAAAACAACTCCCTAAGATTTCAGCAGGTTGAAGGTGGTCGGTGTGCCGATAGCGGCTATTATGTAAACTCGCTTGGACAGAATCAGTACTTGAAATCCTTATCCGACACTGCTACCTGGGCTATTCCGGCTTCGTTCAAAAACGGGGACGCGGGGGCAAACGCAGGAGTTGAAACAGGCGGGGTAACAGGTGAGCCAGAGTGCGGGAACGAAGCCGGATTCGATCTGTCGAAGTTTGCCAGAATGCCGTTCATGAATCGGAAGAACCAGCCGTACAGCGCGCTGAACGGATTGCTGCCCGTAGTTCCAGGTTCAGGCAGGGCTCTGACGGCGGCGCTCAAGATAATGGCCCCCACAGCCCCAGAGAAGGGATGGAGCAACCAATTCGCGGTGTCGGTTGATATTGACGTAGGGGCCATCTCAGAAGCAAGCATAGCGCTAAGGGGGGATCATCCGAAATCGGGCAAAGTCCTTAGTCCTGAGGTGCAAAAGTCATGACCAGTCCAGCCGTACTTTCCTATGCCGATCAAACTGCCGTACGCCGCGGGGCGCGCTCCGATGAAGAGAGAACGCCGTATCCGTGGGTGATGATGCCTCCGGGGGGTATCTCGTTCTTTCAGCCAGGTTCCTTGCCGGCGCCGGCCTTCGGGATCGCCAATCAGGTGGAGCTCGTGTCCTACACCGTACAGGATGGCTGGGAGGGATCGCTTCAGGATGTACTGGTCGAATACGATGATAACGGCGCGGACACGTTTATTCAGGGGTCGGGAGACATCATTTGGACGATTGATATCGACTGGCCGTTAGGGAACCCGCTCGGCACGTCGAGATTCCTGCCGAATTACGCGCAGATCAAAACGCAGTTGGGAAGCTGGGACGATGGACCTTGGCCGGTGCGGGGCGGCTGGCGCATGAAGTCAGGCGAAACGTACCGGGTGAAGGCGTACACCGTGGCAAACGTGGCAACTGGGAATCCGAACTTCGTGCATGGAGCCTTACTGGGATGGGTATGGCCTATGGCTCGGATGGGGGTTTAATGGACTTTGGTTTGGTTAATCCCGGTCGGTGTCAGGTCCGTTCTGCTCTGCGTGCTGCGATTGTACTCCACGAACGAGAAGTGATTCTTGCGCTGACAGACCGGGCAGCGCTCATGGTTGACCATCTCGCTCACAGTTCCTTTCCATCCGCAGGCGCATTTCCAGATGCATTCGTTCATTGCCGTGTTCCTTTTGGGATCTTGTCCCACAGCCATCGAACGGCCAAAACCCAAACTACTATCCAGAAGAGCGCGCATATCGAGGCAACAGAAATCTGCAGGATGTTCAGGGCTATGCTGCAAACGGTTGTAGCCAACTGGTCAAATGCTTTCGCCGCGCTTTCCATCAGAATCGGTCTAGGGCAGTGTAGCACGAACGAGGTTTACCCCTCATTCGGGAGGGTGTAGAACCCGTGCCAGTAGTCACCTCCCCGCCGATCAATATCAATAACGCCACAGACCGCGGGGAAGCTCCCTTCTCAGGACCCTTTGAAGCTTCGGGCGCTCTCTATCTCGTCACCATCGAAACCACGCCAGCCAATGCGATCCACGTCTGGAAAAGCTCGGACTCAGGCTCCACCTGGACGTTGAAAGATTCAGCCAACCAACCTGGCGCAACAGGCCTGGGCTACGATGTCCTGCTGATCGGAACGGTACTCTATATCGCGCCGATTTCTAATCCCGGTACGGCCACATTCGGAGTGATCGCCTTCGACACTGCAACCGACACCTACGGCGCACTGGTTCCCAGCGGCTATACGATGCAGGGGCAAAAGATCCGCATCGCTGCGCTGTCGGATAATTCCATCACGCTGTTCTACCAGAAGCCCGACACCTCTCTCAAATTCACGACCTTCGCAGCTGGCGTCTTCGGCGTGGAAGTTGCGTTCGCCGCGGCTGGCAGTCAATCGGTGCGTTCGCTCGTGGCCGATGCCGGGGACGTGCTCCACGCTTTCTGGTCCAAGGCAGTGGCCGGAACCACCACGCTGAACCATACAACCATCACCGCTGGCGTAGTCGGTGCGCCGCAAGCGGTCCACGCTGCTGCTGGCTTCCCCTTTTTCGTCAATGCCCAGCGGAGCAACGCTGCAGTCTGGACAATCGAGGACAAGCTTGTATTTCCAAGCTCTCTGGACGATGGGACATTGGCTGGGGTCTGGGTTGGTACGCCGATCGCGGCGCCCGTCTGGAGCTTTGAACTGGTGGACGATATCGACTGGACGGGCGCGGGGTTTCCCAGCGAAACGGACGCCGAAACTTTCCTCTTCGTGAGCGGTGGCGTTCTGTATGCCTTCTGGATCGCTCTCGATTACTCTGATGGGCCGATCATTGACCGCGAGTACTTCAAATCGAACGATGGCTCGGGCTGGTCGGCTCCCACGATTTACTACGATGCCGTGACCGATCCTCAGGTATTCGATCCCGTTGCCGACGCCGATCAGTTCATCCATTTCACCAACTTTACAAAGTTGACTAGCGGGGCGTTCGGCTCGTTCATCGCTCTCGAAACGCCGACATTTTGCGCTTCGTTCTACTTGCTCGACGTGCCTTGCGATATCGTCATCACGGTACAGCCGAAGTCGGGAGGGGTAACCGGGGCGGCTGTAGTCGTTCCTGTCGGTGAAGTGTTCGCTTTGCCTCCCGTTATCGCCGGCCAGCAGTACCCAATCCAGATTCTCCGGGCAACAGAAGCGAACCCAGCGGACAACTTTGAATACTCCGTTACCAGCGGATCGCCTCCACCCAAAGTCTTCATCGGTGGGCCGGTTCAGGGTGCGCCGGATGCCACCAATCCGAATCCGCCGGCGCCGACTCCCAATAATCCCACGCCGGTTACCGACAGCACGGTAGGGGTACCGGCCTACGGGACTCCACAAATCACTCAGCCTGACCCAAGTACACCTGTCGGGCCGGTGACGTATACCTGGCGGTCTAAAGTGAGATTGATTGCATGAGGGGCCTTTTGGGTTTGGTTAACCACGGCTGGGCTTGGCTACTTGCTTTTCTGCGTGCCGTTGGGCCATGGATAGGTGCTCCTGTCATCTCCATATGTTCCACGGCTATCGGTCACAGGTTCGCTTTTCGGTGGCGGCGCTGGATCGCGGAAACATTCACTGAACGCATCGCCCATTCTGCGCCGTCTGACCTTCGGTGCATGCACACTGTAGAAAGTCTGTACCGGTACTACTGGTGCTGGGGGCGTGGTGGGCGGGGTTTCGCGCTTTCGGATTTCGCGTTCAGCTTCCCGAACTTCCTCAACTGTGATCGGCAACAATCGGCCCTGTCGAACAAGCTGAAGCCTGCGCTCGCGTTCGCTCATGCGGGGCCATCCTTCAGCATCAGTCTAGCGCAGACAGCAGTGAACGAGGTTTACCGCTGATGGCCAACCTTTTTCCTGATCCGCCCATCAAGACAATCCCTGCTTCTCCGTTCATCACGGCAACTACGTTTACGGTTTCGACGTTAGGGCCGCGGCAATTCGGAGGGGCCTTGTGGGGCGCGGGGTACGTCTCAGGACCGGAAAATGGAAGCGTTATCAA
>Ga0307469_10000201_pt1 | contig 23224 bp, 20 predicted proteins | sample atmos_gasesAM2C__FD_203084 | JGI IMG/M metagenome (GOLD analysis project Ga0307469, IMG submission 203084) | Hardwood forest soil microbial communities from Morgan-Monroe State Forest, Indiana, United States - atmos_gasesAM2C_515 | ecosystem: Environmental > Terrestrial > Soil > Temperate... | reverse complement strand
CTCCTTGCCAGGGCTTCGCGAGCTCTGATTGTATAACTATCCTTTCGCAGGCGTAAATAGGAAAAATCTGAGGTTTGGAGATGCGGCGTCTCCAACTTTTCGCTTTCCGCTTGGCAAAGAGCGACATTGGCTTTGCGCAATAGGCCATACACGTCGTCGGTGAACCAAGAGGCGTGTCGAAACTCAAACGTGGCGCGTGTTTGCGGCGGCAACTTTCCGAGAAACTCCTCGAGTAACCCCGGATCACACTTGAAGTTCGGCGGGAGTTGAAACAAAACCGGTCCGAGCTTCTTCACGTGCGCTAATGGCCTCAGCGAAGAAATAAATCGCTGCGTGAGCCGCTTCGTTCCTCGGAGGCGTTTCATATGCGTGATCATCTGCGGAGCTTTCACGGCAAATGTGAAATTCGCAGGTGTTGCGGCAGTCCACCCCATTAGCAATTTTTTGGACAAGGAGTGCAAGAACGAATAGTTCACTTCTACCGAGTTCAGTCGACTCGCGTAGTAGTTCAAGAAATCCGCGGACCGAAGTTTCCCCGGATAGAATTCCGGTTTCCAACTGGTGTACGCCCAACCCGAAGTTCCCGCGTAGACTTTCGCCATGAGCTGGCATTCTAGCGAGAACGAGCGGAATTGGTAGCGATACCGGGACTCGAACCCGGATTTGAGCCTTGAGAGGGCTCCGTCCTAACCTTTAGACGATATCGCCACAGTAGGTACGGATGAGGGCAATTTTCGCACGCTTGAATTGCGGGCGCAATAGCACCAGGTGGATGCAATCGGCGAAGAAGCGCTTGGAAATCGTTCCGGTGCTGTGGGACGATGATTCGATGATGCCGCTACCAAGTAAATTGCCGGCCGGGCGTGGATGCTGATGGCGAGCGAGGCGAAAACTCCGAAGAGCGCGGCGCCGCGCTCGTTTGCACATTTCATGCTGCGGGAAATCTACGAGCAGCCGCACGCCATCCGCGAAACCATCCTGCAAAACGTTGACGGTGAAATTATTTTCCCGGCGGCCCTTCAGCCGATTGAGAACGCTCTGTTCGCGTTCAAAAAAATTATCATTGCCGCGAGCGGCTCGAGCCGCCACGCGGGCCTGGCCGGCGAAATCATGATGGAAGATCTGGCGGGAGTGGCGGTGGATGTGGAGTACTCGAGTGAGTACTGCTACCGCTCGACGCACGCTGGCACGGACCCGATTGTAGTGTTGATTACGCAATCGGGCGAAACCGCCGACACGATTGCGGCGCAACGCGAGGCGCTGAACCGCGGCGCAAAGACTGTCGCGATCTCGAATGTGGCGGATGCGACCATCACGCGCGAGGCGAGCGCGGCATTGCAAACCCACGCGGGGCTCGAAAAGGCCATCCCGGCGACCAAGAGTTTCACGTCGCAATTAACCGTGCTGTATCTTTTCGCGCTGTTCCTGGCACGCAAGCGCGGCCGCATGACTTCGGAAGTGACGCGCACGCACTTGAATTCCCTGGTCGAAGTGCCCTCGAGCATCGAGGCGTCTCTGCCTGCATGGGACGCGCAGGCTGCACAATCCGCGCTGCTGTTCCAACGGGCGAAGGCGTTCCTTTTTCTCGGGCGCGGCGTGCACTACGCCATTGCGCGCGAGGGCGCGCTGAAGCTGAAGGAAATCTCCTACGTGCAAGCGGAGGGCCTGCCCGCGGGCGAGCTACGCCACGGGCCGAACGCGCTGGTGGACGCGACGCTCCCGGTCGTGGTAATCGCGACGCGTGATTCTGCCGACCCCGATTCGATGCTGCGTTATCAGAAAACTCTGGCGATACTTGAATACGTGAAGGGCCGCGGCGGGAAAGCCATGGCTATCGCGACGGAAGGAGATCGCGAAATCCTCCCGCTCGCCGACAAAGTGATTTTCGTCCCGGCTGCTCCCGAGCTTTTGCTTCCGATCCTGGAAGTCGTCCCGCTACAGCTTTTCGCCTACCACTTCGCGGTGCTCAACGGCTGCGATGTGGACCATCCACGCAACCTGGTTAAAGCGGTGGTGACAGAATGATTTTTTCTTTTCCTCGCTGATCTCACGCACTCGCGCATTTTGAATTGCCGTCACACCCGAGCTGTGCAATAACTTTCCGCACATGCAAAACATTTCGATGATGCGGAACATTGCGCGCGCATGAAGCTGACGCTGCTCGACTGGGCCGCCATCTTCGGCTACCTCGCTATCACGCTGATGATGGGGCTTTACTTCCGCCGACGGTCTTCCAAGAGCACTGAAGATTATTTTGTGTCCGGGCGGCGCGTTTCCTGGTGGCTCGCGGGCACATCGATGGTTGCGACTACATTCGCTGCCGACACACCGCTGGTGGTGGCGGGCCTAGTGTACACGCAAGGCATTTCCGGGAACTGGATTTGGTGGGCGGGGCTGCTCTCGGGAATGATGACGGTGTTTCTGTTCGCGCGATTGTGGCGGCGCTCCGAGCTGATGACCGACGTTCAATTCGCCGAGCTGCGCTACAGCGGCAAGCCTGCCGCGTTCCTGCGCGGATTTCGCGCCGTCTATCTCGGCCTGCTGATGAACTGCTTCATCCTTGGCTGGGTGACTAAAGCGATGACGAGTATCGTGGCCATCACATTGGGTCCGACGATGGCGGGGTGGCCGCTCCTCACGGGGTTCACGCAGCGGTTGGGCGATTTGTTCGGCTCGACGTTTTCGGGCACCGAGGGCCAGGCGCTCGCAGTTTGCATTTTCTTCCTGATTCCCTTCACCGGAATTTATGCGGCGCTGGGCGGACTGTGGGGAGTGCTCTGGACTGATCTGTTTCAGTTTGTGCTGAAAATGAGCATTGTGATCGCCGTGGCATATTACGCGGTTGCAGCCGCCGGGGGCACGGGGACGATGCTCGCGAGGATTCAGGAGATGCGCGCGGCGAATGGTGCATCAGACCCACTCGCGTTCCTGCCGGATTTCTCGCGCGGGTTTACGAGCGAGGCGCTCTGGGCACTGCCGGTGATCACCTTCGTGGTGTACCTCGGGGTGCAGTGGTGGGCGTTCTGGTATCCCGGGTCGGAACCTGGAGGCGGTGGATATGTAGCGCAACGGATTTTCAGCGCCAGGGATGAGCGCGAGGGGCTGCTGTCCGTGTTGTGGTTCAACATTGCGAACTATGCGCTGCGGCCCTGGCCGTGGATCCTCACGGCGCTTGCGGCGATTGTATTGTACCCGGGACTCGAGCACCCGGAAACCGGCTACATGCTGCTCGTAAACGAGCATGTGCCGCATGCGCTGCGCGGCATCGTTCTGGCGGGTTTCCTTGCGGCATTTATGTCCACGATCGCGACGCAACTGAACTGGGGCACTTCGTATCTGGTGGAAGATTTCTACCGTAGATTTGTGAAGCGCGGGGCGACGGAGCGGCACTACGTGGTGGCCTCGCAGATCGTGACGCTGCTGCTGGTCGCTGCGACCGGCTACGTCTCGGCACAACTGAGCTCGATCCGTTCCGGATGGCAGGTGGTGCTGCAGATCGGCGCGGGCACGGGCAGCGTTTACATGCTGCGTTGGTTTTGGTGGCGGATCAATGCGTGGAGCGAGATTGCGGCCATGGCGACTTCGCTGGCGGCGTCCGCGGCGTTCGAATGGAAAGGATTGTGGCTGTACCTGCTGGGACGCGCGGCGGTTTTTTCCGGGTCCGGCACAGTGGTGTTTGCGAAGACGGCGCTTGTGACCACCGTCGTGACCACGGGCGTGTGGGTTGCGGTAACTCTGCTGACCAAGCCGGAGCCTGAAAGCATTCTGCTGTCGTTCTACCGCAAAGTGCGCCCGCAGGTCACAGGATGGCGGCCGATTGCAGCTCGCGCGCATGAAACAGTGGAGACTCATGGCGTGGGCCGCGATCTGTGGCGCTGGGTACTGGGTTGCGCGATGGTTTACAGCGCTTTGTTCGGTGTTGGCAAACTACTGTTGCAGCGGCAGGAGCTCGGAATGGTTCTGGTGGCCGTAGCGGCGATTTGCGCGTGGCACATGAGCCGCGAACTGCAGCTTGAAAAGTAGAGTGCTGCTGGAGGCGGGGAGGCGGCGAACCACCTCCCCGCGTCCGAACAGGTTAAGGCAGGTAGTAACGGAATGAGGCGAGCGCCATGTTCTCGACGCCGTGCGGATCCCCACCGGCCGTCGCCGACCACGTATTGCGGGGCAGGTAGGAATACTGGAATCCATACTGCAGGCGGCCCCTCGGGCCATTGTAGAAGCGATACCAGAAGCCAAGAGTACCTTCGAAAAGACTTCGGGTGTCGGCCTGGCAAGCGGCCAGCGGGCCGGGAGTGTTCTGGTTGGTGGGCTTGATTTCCGTTAAGCACCCACTATTGGGCACCCCTATTGCGCCGTAACCCACGTTGCCAAACGAGGCCCGAGAGTCATATTCGCCACCGCCATAGCCGTAGATGTCCAGTTTCGAAAAGTGTAACTCAATCGTGCCGAGCCCCTGATAGGAATGCAGCAGGGAGAGTGAGCCGTCTGGTTTCGCGGTCACATCCGCCAGACTGGCTGCGCCGTAGCGCCCGACACCGTCGCCACCGAGGAAATGGACGCCGATCTCGAGGTGCTTGTTAAAGAAAGGGGCGCGAGCATTGGCGCCGATGCCGCCGCCGGTTTTTAAGTCGTTCGAGGCGCCGAATGCCGAAGCTACCGTTGGTGTTGGATCTCCCGCCACTGTGCATGGGGTAGCCACCGATGCTCCCGCGCACGGGAAGATTCGGGTGCGGAACGTGCTTACGAGACCGAAAATCTCGTAGTGGCCCCATCCGGGCTCGAACGCCATCTTGACGACGAAATCCGGTGAGGCATTGAAGGAGTAATTCGCCTGGTTGTTGAAAAGCCCGCCGAGGTCGCCGGGAGCGGCGATCAGGGTGTTTTGAGTCTGAATCTTGCCGCCAAACGTGGTCTGGGGATTTTCGACAGAGAAGCCCAGGGCAAACTTGTCGCCGAAGTTCTTGGAGACGCGGAAACCAAACTGCCGCGCCCAACTGAAGCCCGCATTGTAATTTGCGTCAATCGTCTTCGGCCGGGCTTCGCTCAGCGGGGCAAGAAGCTTCGTGGTTTCTGTCACCAGGCTCCACATCTGCCCGCCCGTGAAGGTCCAGCCGCTTTCAAGAGCCGCCTGGGCCCACGCCTGTCTTTGGCGGTAAGTGTAGCTGTTGGTCTGGTTGTTGTTCGAGGTCGTGCCTGCCGATAGGAAGTCACCCTCGACATAACCGCGCAGGGTAACGTTGTCAAGTTTGCCTTGCGCCAGCAAGTTGATCTGCGACTGGCGCCCGGAGAAATTCAACTCCGAAACCTTGGCTTGAGAAGAGCCAGGCATCGGAATCGCTTTATAGTCGGTATTCACGTCGTTGCTGAGCGCGTGCGAGCGCCACACACCTTCGGCCGCCAGGAAGCCGCCCGGAGTGAGGGTGATGCCCTTGAAGTGGATGGACGTTGGTTCGCCATCCGGCTTCTTGTCTTGATCCGGAAGGTTCGTTACCTTGACGCCGCCGATGGCAGGATTTGAACCGAGACTGCCGATCGCACCTTCATTCACCAAGTTGCTGGAGGAAGACGATGCGCTGACGTTCTTCATCTGCTCTTCCATGGCCTGCATTTTCCGCTGCTGTTCCCTCAACTGCTCATTCTGTGCTTGCAGTTGTCGGGATTGTGCTTCGAGCAAATCGCGAAGCTGCTGGAGTTGGTTTTCCAAGCTGGGGGATGCCGGCACCGCTGTCTTCGCGGCGGCCGCAGACGAACTCCCCCCAGTTTCCCCGGCAGCGGAGTTGTCGTTCACCTTCGCCGCCGCCGAATCTTTACCGTCCGCCGACCCACCCGTTCCGGCCAGCACCGGCGATACGGCGAGGCCGAGAATCAAGATCCATGCTGCTAGTACTCGCATTCATTCCTCCTTAAATTTACCTGCAATCGAGATTGAGACTTGAAAATCGGGATAGCAGAATGGCCCACCCTGCAATCCGATTTGTGATCGCACTTCAATCAGGATCAACGACTACCTGAATGCCGTGACCCTGCCCCCATCCGCGCGCAGAGGAAACACCCTGCAAGCGGAAAATCGTCACTGATGAAGATGATTCAAGAAAGTAAAAAGACGCTCCAACTCGCAAAAAATAAAGCAATTCACTGCCCCCGGATTCCCGCGTACCCCCACTCCGGACACGCGTGGCGGAGCACGAACCTTATGTGTCCTATTTGAATAGACTGTGACAATGATGTGAATTGTCCGTTACGTGGCAAATCCCAATCTGTGGAGGAGCGACATCCGAATTTCAGGCAAAATTCTTCGAACGGGTGCCTGCTTGTGGGGGATCGGGAATGCTTCTTGGAAGTTCCGTCGGGGCTACGAAGTGGGCCGGCGAACGTAGGAATCAAGAGCGGAAGGGAGGATTCTTCGATAGGGCAGTGCGCTGAAAAAGCGCTGGCGACAAGGCTCGCAGCGATAAGCTGGAAATCCGAGCCAGCGCTTGAGAATGAGCAGTGTGCCCTGCTCCACACGCTCCCGTGAGATGGGCTTCAGATCGAAGTTTCCGCACTTGGGGCAGTGGGCATAGCGCGCGTGCCAAAGAGCGACTCGATGAGCGTAAAACCGGCGCTCGCAGGCGTGGCATCTCCAGGGCTTCAATCCAACGAGCCGGGAGACCAGGTCTACAGCTCCATCTCGCCGCGAACGGTAGCAATTCCCACTGTGGCAATGCGGACAGACCATCTTCTAAGACTCCCCCATTTTGCTGCGCGGCAGCATACTGAAAAGTTCCGGCGCGGGCAAGACTCAGTTATTCCAGGCTGCCGCGCCTCCCGGTGTAGAATGACGTTGATCGAGAGGAAGCTGAATGCCGAATTATACGGATGCACACGCACGAGCCGGAATCGACGCACGATTGCCAAAGCTCGAGACATGGCCTAACCATTTTCCCGGCTACGAAATCACCATACGCTTTCCGGAGTACACCTCCGTGTGTCCCAAGACGGGTTTGCCGGACTATGGCTCCATCACCATTCACTACCAGCCGAATCGCCATTGCCTGGAGCTGAAGGCTCTGAAAATGTACCTGCTGGCCTACCGCAATCTGGGAATCTTCTACGAGAATGCCGTAAATCGAATGCTGCGCGACATTGTCGGGGCGGTACGACCCGCCTGGTGCCGCGTCTCGGGAGAATTCACGCCACGCGGCGGATTGACTACAACGGTTGAGGCCCATTGGCCTCGCCGCCGAAACAGCCCCGCGCGCCAGCGGGGATAGACATCGCGCTTGTCCTCAGCGATAATTTCGCCCATGCTTTTGCGGCCATGGCCGCCCGGAAGGAGGCTTGATGAGTTCGACCCCGAATCCTGCAGAGGAAGTGCACGCGACAGATGCAGGTGCGTTGCCGCGCTGGGTGGTTCTGCTTTTCGCAGTCGGGTTTGTACTGGTTGGCTATCTGCTCTACGCCAGCTATACCCAAAATCAGGCGCTGCAGAAGGGTCTGGCTGACGCGCATAAGAAAAGCATGACGCTGGTCGCGGAGATCGAAAAGACAAATTCGCGCGTGGCGGACTTGAAGGGTCAACTCGACGTCACCTCGCAGAAACTGGGGCTCACGCAGGATGAACTCGCCCGCGCTCGCGGGCTGGCGCAATCCCTCAAAAAGGATCAACAGCAGAATGATCAACGGTTGCGGCAGGAGATCGGCCAGGTGGAGGCAGACACTTCCTCGAAGTTCGGCCAAGTGGCCACGGAGATCAGCGGGACGAAGAGCGACGTGGCAGCGACCAAAGCGGACCTCGAGGCCACCAAGGGCAAGCTGCAGAGCACCATCGGCGATTTGGGCGTTCAGAGCGGCTTGATCGCACGGAATCATGACGAAGTGCAGGAGCTGAGGCGGATGGGCGAGCGCGACATCTTCGAATTCACAGTCACCAAATCAGCAAAGGGGCCGCAGCACGTTGGGCCCATCCTGGTCCAGTTGCGCAAAGTTGACACGAAGAAATTCCGGTTCACCTTAAACGTGGTCGCGGACGACAAGAGCATCGAGAAGAGGGATAAGACGGTCGGGGAGCCGGTGCAGTTCTACGTTCGCGGCGCGCGCGCTCCGTATGAAATCGTGGTCTTCGAGGTCTCGAAAGATACGGCGAAGGGATATCTCAGCACGCCTAAATCGGCGGGCGCTGCCCCTCCATCCACCCCACCGCCGGGAAATTAACTGGATGAAGAATCGAGACTGGGCGCCGCGCTGTTTACGAATCGCGCAGACGGTGCAACCGCTGTCCCGGAGATAGAACACTTGAAAGTAACTCGGAAATGGACTTCCGGCCTGCGTTGGGCCTTACTTGCTGCGGCAATTCTATTCTCCCTTACCTCGAGCGCGCCTCTCCGCGCGCAAGCTTCGGGGATTCCAGACCGGCTTTCCCCCGAAACGATTTTTTATGTGCACTGGCGCGGGAAGCCGTTCATTACTGAGGCAGAAAAGAAAAATCATCTTCTGCAGTTTCTTGAGGACCCGGACTTCGCGCCGCTCCGCCAAAAATTGGCGGATGACTTCCGGAAGAGCATGGAGAGTCAGGGGGGCGCTGCAGGCGCGCCGACGCTCGCCGAAATCATATCCTTGCTCGATAATCCGATGACCGCTGGCTTGGTGGCAAACCCGCCTCCCCCGAAAGACGCTGCCGGGAGCGCCCCGCCGCTCACCGGATTTTTTTTCGTCTACGACGCGACAGGAAAAACCGCCCTGGTCGAAAAGTTGCGGGCCACGGCACAGGTGAAGGGCAAAGAAGCGCCTGCAGTGCTGACATACGATTTTGGCGGCACCTCCGTCGAGGCGCGCACCTCCGGGACGGTGGTCTCCTACACGGCCCATCTGGCGAATTACTACATAGTTGCAGACCAGAAGCAGGTGGTCGAAGATTTGATAGCTCGCTTGCGCAGCCCCGCCCTGCCCGCCACCTCTGTCACCCAGCTTCCTCGATATAAGGAGATCCTGCCGTACATCGGCTCTGATGCCGCCGTGGAATTTTTCGCGCAAATGCCTGATCTGGATAAGATAATTCCAGCAGATCAGAAAGATAAGCCGTTTGTGCGCGTGGCCCATAATATTCACCTGGAAAAACTTCACTTGGAGGGCTGGGGCCTCAGCTTCGCCGGAGAGGCCACTCGCCTTCATGGGGCAATTCTTGGGGACACAACTCCGCTTGGGGTGCTTGATGTGGTCGGCACGAGCACGGCGGCCTTCCTGACCCAACCAGTCGTCAGCCCCGGCCCCTTCTTCTACATCTCCAAATTTAGCTTGGCAGCAATGTATGAATTGATTCGCGCCAGCGTTGCCGGCTCGTTGAGTCCCCAGCAGTCGGCCAATTTTGCGGCCGCCGAAACCTTGGCCCAGAACTTCTTGGGGATGTCCGTGAGCGATGCACTGCAGCTTTTCACCGGCGAAATCGCACTTGAAATGACATTTTCTGAGGATGGATCATCCGCGCAGATTTATGCTGCCACCATCCAGAAGCCGAAGGATGTGCTGCGCGTCTTGCGCGCCGTGGTTGGCTCCAAGATCGTCGCGGAAGATACCGCGGGCGATACCACGTTTCTCGATATTTCGTTTCCTTCTACTGACCCGGCCACAGGCCGGCAGAAACGGACTTTCTATTACGTTGCGGTGACGCCGGAAATGATTTATGCCGCGCCGCGGAAAGCGATGGTGCGCGCAGCCATTGAGCGGCTTCACGCGGACCCCGGCAGCGCCGCGCCCCGGGAGAATTCCTCGAATCCAGAACTGAATCAAATGCGCGCGCTGCTCCCGAAAAACCTTTCAGGGCTGAGCGCTGCGGACATGAGCCATATTCCGTGGGAAAAGGTCATCGGCCAGTATGCACAGTTGACCGCGGACACCACGAAAAATTCAGAGGGCTCGAATTCAACGGCAACCGACTACTGGAAATTGGTGAAGCCGGAAGCCCTCTCGCGCCATTTTCACACAGCGATCTACGGATGGTGGAAGGATTCGAACGGCGTCTACTTTGACTCATTTGTTCAGTAGAACCGGTTCACTTCCCTGGCGTCTTCTGTTTCTTCCGGCGCTTGCTCTCGCTGCTGTTCTTCTCTCTCCGCTCGCCTGCCGCGCGCAGGAGTCGCCCGGCGCGCCACTGCAAGCGCCCATTCAAGCCAAAACAGAGCTGGTCAGAGTGGATGTGAGCGTCCTCGACAAGGGCGGAAATTTTATCAGTGGCCTGGCGCAGAAAGATTTTCGCATTCTCGATGGAGGAGTTGTCCAACCAATCGTTTATTTTTCACCTGTGGATGCGCCGGCGGAAGTCCTCGTGCTGGTGGAAACGAGCCCAGCCGTCTATTTGATTCACAACGAGCATCTAATCGCTGCTTACGCCCTGCTGGACGGGCTGGCAGCGGAAGACCAGGTCGCGCTGGTTACCTACGATCAGGCGCCACGCGCAATTCTTGGATTCACAACCGACAAATCTGCGTTGACTGCCGCGCTCGGACAAATTCAATACACGCTTGGAACCGCAGAATTGAACTTCTTCGATTCGATTTCCGGGGTCGTGGACTGGCTCTCGCCTATACAACGCAAGAAGGCCGTCGTAATTCTCTCGACCGGGCTCGATTCTTCTCCGCCAGCGCGGTTGGACGCGCTCACACAGAAGTTGCGGGCCGATGACGTGGTAATTTTCCCGGTAGCGCTCGGCGGCTCACTGCGCCAAGCGAGCAGCAAGAAGAAAAAACCTGCGAAGAATGCGACAAAATCTGAAACGCAAACACAAATATCCTCGCAGGGGCCGGACAATCCGCTCAGTTTTGCAAAGGCGGACGCGGCTTTGCTTTCCCTCGCAAAGATTACTGGCGGCCGGGCGTATTTTCCTGCGTCCGCCAAGGAATTTGCACCGATATATCGCGAGATCGCTGCGGCGTTGCGGCATCAGTACGTCCTTGGAATTGTCCCGGCGCAGGATGGGCGCTTCCATTCGCTTACCGTGCAGGTGGTGGACTCGAGTGGTCAGCCGGCGCCGCCCAGCGCAAAATCGGCCGAATTTCGCGTCTTTGCGCGCGAAGGATATCTTGCACCGGGGCCCTGAGCGCGCAATCTGCCGCTGCGCAGCCTCCCGAACGGAGGAAGTGTGTATGATGAGTCGCGGGCGAAACGTTGGCGCTGTTCTGATCATTGCGCTCGTCATTGGATTCGCCGCGCGTCCAGCGCCGTGGGCGCAGACTGGCGCGTCTTTCATGCAACAGACTCCTGCGCCTGTTCGATTCGCTTTTGGCGGCAACGCGGCCGAAATTCCTGCAGAGTTCATCGGTAACTTGATTTTTCTTCCTGCGCGCATCAACAACGGCAAACCGTCATTGTTTTTTCTTGATTCGACTGCCGCCGTCTCTTCCGTCGCGCCGGGCCGAATTGCGGAGCTTGGACTAACCGCGCTGGAAAACCCGGTCCTGAATCTTCCCGGCGTGGATTTTCCTTTTGCCGCGCTGCAGGCACTCGCAAAGGAAGATTTCGCCGCTCAAACAGGACGAAGTTATCAAGGGTCGCTTGGAAATGATTTTCTGCGCTCGGTTGTGATGGAAATTGATTATGGCCGGAAGACGGTGCGGCTCTACGATCCCGCCATTTACAAATATTCTGGGAACGGGACGAGCTTCCCAATCACGTTTGCCGGCGGCGTGCCGCTGATTCGCGCGAAATTGACGTTGCCCGGACAAAAAGCACGCGAGGGTGAATTCATAATGAACACGGGGCTGGATGCCGCGATTGTGATCGCTGAAAAGTTTGCGGAGAGCCATCACTTATTTTCTGCACGCCTGAAAACGATTCCGGCGTCAGACCCGCAAATCAACGGCGGGGAAAATATCGTTCTCGGCCGCCCGAAGGAATTTCAGCTCGGCGCGTACAGCGTGGAGGGAGCGATCGCGGAATTTTCCCCGAAAGATCCATTTCCCGGCGCAGGTGCGGATATTGCCGGCATGATCGGCGGCGGCATTTTGCGGCGCTTTACTGTTGTTTTTGACTACCCCAATCAAAAGTTGACTCTCGCGCCCAACTTGCGCATCCACGAGCTTGAGGAAGAAGACAAGAGCGGGCTCACAATCATTGCCAAGGGCCCGGGACTGAAACAATTTCAAGTAGTGGCTGTTCAGCCTGGTACGCCCGGCGCGCGCGCCGGAATTCAGAAGGGCGAAATCATTGCAGGAATTGACGAGGAACCGGCTGCAGATCTCACCCTCATTGGAATTCGCGAGCTTTTCCGCGAGACCGGCCGCACTTGTAAACTTGCAATTGATCGCAAGGGACAATCGCTCCAAGTCTCGATCTCCTTGCGCCGTTTGCTCCCAGCTTCCGGCGGTTCGTAATCTGATTTTCAAGAATTTGGCGGCGAGGCGGGTTCAGCAGGAGGAGCCGAGGATCAGCCGAACTTCTTGAGAGCTTTAGCCATGTGGTGCAGGCGTGCATCCACCTTTGCAAAGACGCTTCCGGGCTCGAATTTTCCGGAAGCGCCGCGTTTACCGGCGCGCACGCCGGTGAGAATCTCAATCCCCTCCTCGATGGTTGCCACGGGATAGATGTGGAATTTCCCTTTTGCGACCGCTTCGATCACCTCATCGCGCAGCATTAAGTCTTCCACATTTTCCGCGGGGATCAACGCGCCCTGTTTGCCCGTGAGACCTTTCATTCTGCAAATATCGTAGAACCCTTCGATCTTCTGATTCACGCCGCCGATGGGCTGCACGTCTCCCTGCTGGTTCACGGAGCCAGTCACGGCCAATTCCTGCCGTATGGGGATGTCCGAGAGAGCCGAGAGAAGCGCGTAAATTTCTGTCGAGCTGGCGCTGTCGCCGTCCACGCCGGAGTAGGACTGCTCGAAGCAAACGCTCGCGGAGAGCGAGAGCGGCTTATCATGCGCAAATGTCTTTCGCAAGTAACCTGAGATGATTTGCATGCCCTTGTCGTGGAACCGGCCGCTCAAATTCGACTCGCGCTCGATATTAATGATGCCTGCTTTCCCGAGCGCCACGGAAGCAGTGATGCGCACAGGCTTTCCGAAAGCGTAGCCGCCGATTTCGAGCACGCTCAGGCCGTTCACTTGCCCGACGCGCGCCCCGGTGGTGTCGATGAACAATAAATTCTGCTCCACCATCTCGCGGATTTTAGTTTCCGTCAGGTTGTGCCGCTCGATTTTGGCTTCGAGGGCTTCGCGGATATGTTCCGCTGTGACGACGTCTTTCTTTTGATGCCGCGCGAGGTAAGAACTTTCGCGGGCAAGGTCTGCGAGATCAAAGAATCGGGCAGTGATTTTTCCGCGCCGTCCGGCCCGCCGCACGCCGTGCTCGAGGATGGAGGCCACCGCAGTGCGATCAAACGCGCAAAGGTGTTCGTCATCTGAAAGTTTACGCAGCCGGCCCGCGTACTGCTGGATCACTGCGTCGTCCCACTTCATCTCCTCGTCGAATTCCACGCGAACTTTGAAAATCTTTTTGAAGTCATCCTCGAAGTCATAGAGCAACTCATACATGTCGCGGTCGCCGATCAGAATAATCTTCACGTGGATTTCAATCGGTTCGGGCTTGAGCGCCGCCGTGCTGAAGGGGAAGAAGACATCTACGGGCTGAATTTCGAGCTTGCCGTGATTGAGTGTGCGCTTGAGCGTGCGCCATACGCCCGTCTCCGTCAGCGCGTCGAGCGCATACATCACCAGATAACCACCGTCGGCGCGGAGCAGAGAGCCGCCGCGCAGGTCCATGAAATCGGAGCTCCAGCCGCCTCGTGTATCGTAGCTGCGATGAATGGTGCCAAAAAGATTCGCGTACGTGGGGATGGTTTCGAAAATGACTGGGACTTTTTCCTGCTCGCCGTGAGCCAGAATCACGTTGACGCCATAGACGCGGAAAGGATCGCGCTCCGGACGTTCCGAGCGTCCGCCACCGCCGCCTTCCGAGGGCGGCTGATCTTCTTCGCCCTCGCGCTCCTTGAACGGCTCGAGATTATCGAGAATGTGGTGGCGCACTTCTTCGAGATATTCGGAGATCTGCTGGTTGGGATACTTCTCTTTCAGCTCCTCGATCACCCCGTCCACAAGCACGGATGCTGCTTCCTGCTCGAGATAACTCATTTCGCTGGCCAGCTCACGCGAAAGCGAGAGCGTCTTGCGGTAAACGACCGTGAATTCCTGCCGGAACTGATCGTATTTGCGCTCGAGATCTTCCGCGGCGACGCTTTCGAGCTTCCCATCCTGCACCATCTTGGGGATCTCTTCGATCGGAACCATCTGGCCTTCGAGCACAGGAAAAATTTCTGGCAAGGCCACTGCGCCCACCTGCATGCGGCCCAGGGCAAACTGTTCGCGCGCGATCCGTCGCGTGAAATCGTCCATCAATTCTTTTTCGCGCTGCGTGAAGCGTTCGACGATCCGAGTTTTCTGCCGCTGGAAAGGCTCGCCTTCGAATACCTGCGGAATGCGCCGGCGCAGAAAATCAATTCCCGATTCGACTTCCTTTCTGAAGGCGTTGGCCTGTCCGCGCGGCAGAGTCAGCAGGCGCGGGCGGTCGCCGTTCTTGAAATTGTTGACGTAGCAGCGATCCGGCGCGGGCTCGGTCTCGAGGTGCATTTCTTCAACCATACGCACGATCATCCCGCCGCGACTGGTGCCGGAGAGACCGCAGACGAACAAGTTGTATCCCGAGGCATTCAGCTCGACGCCCATGCGCAGGGCACGCAGCGCGCGATCCTGTCCCAGGTCGCCGGACGCGGGTTCTACTTCCGCCGTGGTATTGAACGGAATGGTGGCCGGATCACATTGCCAGCGGAGTTTTTCCGGCGGCAAGCTCGCATGTTTGGGACTGGAATTTTTGCTCATCAGAACATCCGAAGAGGGCTACTCTAGCACGCCGCCCCGCTTCCTCCCATCCGCTTTGGAAACTCGGTTTCCAGCCTGTGCACTCGGCATATAAAGGTCGAGCAAACTTGCCGTCGTGGCCACAACGATAGGCCCCAGCACCACGCCGAGCAGGCCAAAAACGCTGATCCCTCCCAGCACACTGATAAAAACAACCAGGCCGCCCATTTCTGCGCGGCCGCTGATCAGCCAGGGCCGGACCACGTTGTCCACCAGCGCCACCAGCAATCCGCAAATCAAGACGAGGAGGATTCCGGGCCCGATGTGGCCGCCTGCGATCAGGCCGATGGCCGCCGGCACCCAGATCAGTGACGATCCGACGACGGGAACGAGTGAGAAAAAGCCCATCATGACGCCCCAGAAAATGGGCGAATGAACTCCCGTTAGTGCGAAGGCGAGCCCGCCGATTACAGCGTGCACGGCCGCGGCCACCAGTGTCGAAATCACGCTTGCGAAAATCAAGTCGCGCGCCTCGCGTATCATCCGCGCGCGATGATCGTCCTCGAAGGGCAGAAGTTCGCGCAAGCGCCTCACAATCGAATCGCCGTCGCGAAACAGGTAGAACATGGCGAGAAGCGTGACGCTCAGGTGGAACAGGAACACGGCCGTGTGCCGCAAGACTGCGCCCAGCCGGGTGGCCACATAGGCTGCCGCCTGCTCCGCATAACGCTGAAGAGTAGTGGCGAGATCTCCGGGGCTCGTTTCTGGGAATCGCTGCTGAATTTGCGCCCAAAGATTATTGACCCACTGGAAATGGTTGCCCGAGAATCCTTGTTGGATTTCTTGCACCGCGCTCACGCCCTGCTTCACGAAAGCACCCATCACTAGCAGACTGGGCACGATCAGAATCAGTGTGACGGCTGCGGTGCTGGCGATTGCAGCCATGGTCTGTCCCCAGCGCCACGCGAGCCATTCGTGCACGGGGTAGAAAACGACTACGAGCACGATGGCCCAGGCTAGCGCGACGAGAAAAGGCTCAAAAATGAGGTAGGACAGATAGGCAAGCACCGCGATGATCCCGTAAAACATTGCGGAGGCCAATCGTTTTTGTGTAGTGGGTTCGGCGGCCAAGTTTTCTCGCTCCGAGAGGTCCGGCAAAGAGACTGATAGTGGCAATCCAGTGGTTTGTCAACTGCGCTCTAGCGTGCAGCGGAGAACGCGCCAATGATATAATCCGCGCAGATTTCGGCTGAGATGGAAATGCCCGACCCTGCCTGCAAGCATCAGCGCACACGCGTAATCGCCAAGGACGACGATGCTCAATATGTCGAGTGCCTTGACTGCGGTGAGATTCTGGAAGCCGGAGAATTAGATGATGGCGGGGGCCTCAATGGGTCGCTCTCGGATGCGTGATTTGCTTGATGCGGCGCACGCACACTGCCGAGAATTGAAACGCTTCCTAGCTCACGCGGGAGTACAATGCACTGAATCCTTTCCAGACCGCGGCAATCAAGGAGGAAGGCGTGCGGAGGCACCTGATTGTCCTTTCGGCCCTCGTGCTCATCGGGCCCTGTACATCAGCGCAACAAGCTGAAAAACCTGCCGAGAAAACTCCCACCGCCAAATCCGTGATTCCGGTGGACGCAGCAAAACTAACGAATCCCGTCAAGCCCACGGCAGCCTCGACTGCGCAAGCGAAGAAGACCTACGGTTATGATTGCGCGATGTGCCATGGAAGCGACGGCGACGGCAAGGGCGACCTGGCCGTGGACATGAAATTGAAGTTGCTCGACTACCGGGACCCGGCAGGGCTGAAGGATAAGACCGACGGCGAGCTTTTCTACATCATCAAAAACGGCCTGGGAGAAATGCCGTCGGAAGGTGATCGCGCCAAGACGGATGAGATCTGGAATTTGGTGATTTACATCCGCTCATTCGCTAAGAAAGAGGCTGGCGCGAAACCCAAATCGGATGCGCCGTAGCGCTTCTCTCGTTTCGTTGATACCTCCCGTCAAAGAAACTCCGCATCAAACTCCGGCCCAAACGGCCAGCGCTCCTATGATGTTGGGATGAAATGAGCATGGGTGGCAGTTCAGCGGATGGCGAGCTTCTCGATAATGCGAAGAACGTCGGCAGCGGATACATCGTACAGTGAGTGTTCATCTTCCTGTTCAAGCCGCCCGCGCAGATATTCGGCGGCAATATAGCTCGCTTCTCGATCGCTGAGGCTGCGTTTGGCGCGCGCCGCAAACTCGACGAAACCCGGATGCGCCAGCCCGAGCACCACGCCTTTGCCATCCACGAAAAACTTGCAATCCATGGTGTCGCTGTGGCGCGTGGCGATTCCATTCCAACAGTGAGAGAAGCGGCAGCGGTAAACGTAATCGGTCACTTTCGACGGCACGTCGAATGCGCCGATGAAATCGCTCATGGCTCCGGCATTTGGAATGGCGGAAGATCTCGAGTGGGCCATCGCCGCTTCTACTTCCTTGCGCCGACCGCGGCGGGCTGCTCGGAGTGCTGGTAACTCTGAATCGCCGCGGCCACGCCCGCACCAGCCGGAACGCGCAAGCCCTGGTCGAGCGCGGTTTTTTCTAATGCCGCGAGAAAAAGCAGGACGTTAGTCTTCTGGCAGGAATATCCCATCAGTCCGATGCGCCAGATTTTTCCCTTGGTCGGCCCGATGCCGCCCGCAATCTCGATATTGAATTCGTCGAGGAGTTGGGCGCGAACCTTTCGATCGTCGAGCGTGGCAGGGATTTTCACCGCCGTGACAGTCACCAGGCGGTCGGCCGGGTTCGCAACGAACAATTCGAGGCCCAATGCCTCGAGGCCCGCAACAAGCGCGCGCTGATTCTGTTGATGCCGCTCCCAGCGCGCTTCGAGCCCTTCCTCCACCACAATCCGGAGAGCTTCGCGCAGTGCATAGATCAGCGACACGGGCGGCGTGTGGTGATAGGTGCGCTCGGAGCCCCACATCGTTAGGATCGGCGTAAGATCGAAATACCAGCTCCCCACCGGCGTCTTCCGCGTTCGCAACAGATCTTCGATGCGCGAATTCACGGTGATCGGTGCCATTCCCGGCGGCGCGCTCAGCGCCTTTTGAGATCCGCTGAAGCAAATATCAATCCGCTGGCGGTCCACGTCGAGCGGAATGCCGGCGAGTGTTGCAACGGTGTCCACGATCAGCAGCGCGCCCAGCTCATCGGCTACTTTGCGGTAATCTTCGAGGCGCTGCACAACACCCGTGGAAGTCTCGCCGTGCGCGAGCCCAACGAATTTTATTTTCTTGCCCTGCCCAGCGCGACGGATATCTTCCGGGGCCACTGGGCGCCCGAGCGGGGCTTCTACGCGAATCACTTTCGCCGGGCTGCGTTCCGCAATGATGGCCATACGTTCGGAAAACATTCCGTTGACGCAGACGATGCATTCATCGCCAGCTTCCACCGGATTCAACACCGCCGCTTCGATGCCGCCTGAACCCGAAGCGGAAATCGGGAACGTAATCCTGTTCTGCGTCTGAAAAACCTTCCGGAGGAGGACCGGCAGATCGCCCATCATTTCCGTGAACCAGGGATCCATGTGGCCCACAAGAGGCGTCGCCAGCGCGCGATACACCCTGGGGTCCATGCAAGAAGGGCCCGGCGTGAGCATCAACCGGGCTGGTGGAAGCAGTTCTCCTACGGATTCAGTCATGATGTTCTACCTCGTAGCGTATCCCTTCGCTCAGCCTTTCAAGGCGGCATTTGCCAAACTTGCAGCAGGCATTCGGGGACAGTCGGGCGCCTGACCGAGGCCATTAGTCTCGCTAAATCAGGCAGGCCCGGTCAACCACCAAAATGGCTTCAGCGGCGCCCCATAGAAAGGGCCCTTCGGACAACCACTGCTGCCCCAAAGGCTTAGAAACTCATGCTGCGCGAGGGGGTACCAGTTTCGCAACTGGTTCGTCGTCGTGTTGAAAGGCCCATACCCCTATGCTAGATTGCCAAATTAGGCTTAAAAACCGATGACCGACGGGAAAATGAGCGACGCGAGCACCAGGCCGAAAGCCTCCAGTGTGGAGGTGTATTGGCACACGGTGAAGTATCGGACCGTGGCGTTGTATGTTTTTGCGATTGTCGCGATCGTGCTTGCTTCCGCCTACATTGTCTTTCCCGCGGCGTCGGCAAAATTGCTGCAGAAGTTGTCGGACGCGTTTCCAGCGCACGAACCCGGAGTAGCGAATATTTCCGCGCGGCAGGCGCGGTTCGTCAACCTGGATGGCAAGGTGCAGGTGAAAAAAGCCAACTCCGTCCAGTGGATGAACGCCGATTATCAACTCACGCTCGACAAAGACGACCTGATTCAAACCGGCCCCGAAGGAGTGGCGCGCATCGCTTTCTCGGATGGTACGACATATACGGTGAAGGGAGACACACTTGTCACCGTGGAACAGAACCATGTGGAACCAGACCGCGCGACAGCCGTGGGCATGCATATCAGTTCGGGTCAAGTGGACCTGGCCACCGGCTCCTGGGAAATGCCCGGATCGAAAGCAGAAGTCTCCTTTGAGAATGCCGTCGCGTCTTTGCGAGCAAACAGCCGCGCGGCGGTGCGGAGCGACCCAGCCACGAGAGAGCACGAGATCACGGTTGCTTCGGGTAGCGCCGAACTGGATCGCGGCTCCGAGCACCTGAATATCGGCCAGTGGGAGCGCGCCGCGTTTCCCAGCGGCGGAGCGATCACCAAGAGCCAGGTGCTGGCGCCACCCGAGCTTGCCGAGCCGATCAACCTCTCACCAATCATCGTGGCCGACACCAAGCGCGACCCGATTCATTTTTCATGGAAACCGGTGTTGACGGCGAAAATCTATGAGGTCCAGGTGAGCTCCACTTCCATGTTCAACCACGTGGTGATGGAAAAGAAAGTTTCAACGAACAACGTGGACATTACCGGGCTCGCTCCCGGCGATTATTTCTGGAGAGTGCGTGCGATCGATGAGAAAGGCGCGACCAGTGACGAGAGCAATTCTTTCAAGTTTACACTGGTCACGCAAGGCAAGGAGCTGGAAATGCTCCTCGAAGTGGACGACACTGAACTCCACGGCAATAATGTGGAAGTGATTGGACGCACCGAGCCGGGCGCTGCCTTGATCATCAACGGAGAACAAGTGGCTGATATCAAGCGCGACGGCCATTTCCGGTATTTCACGCAGCCGATGACCCGCGGGAGTCACACGATCGTGATCACAGGCCAGAATCGCCGGGGTGGCACAGCCATCAAGCATCTGGATGTGGTGATTCCGTGAAATACGAGTATCGGCAAAATCGTACCGCCGCCGCAGCGGCGTTCCAGGCAAGCCTGAGGGGGAAGTAACACGTGACGAAAAACGGCTACAGCATGCGGTCGGTCTTCAGCCTTTTCTCATCCGACCTGGCGATTGACCTGGGAACCGCGAACACGCTCGTATTTGCGCGCGGCAAGGGCATAGTGGTGAACGAGCCCTCGATCGTGGCTATCAACAAGACCAGCGGCGAGGTGGTGGCCGTCGGCCGCGAAGCCAAAGAAATGCTCGGCCGCACGCCCGGAAACGTGGTGGCCATCAAACCGATGAAGGACGGCGTGATTGCGGATTTCAAAGTGACCGAGCGGATGCTTACCTATTTCATTCAGAAAGCGCACAATCGCCGCGTGCTGGTGCATCCGCGGATCGTAATTGGCGTGCCGAGCGAAATTACACCGGTGGAAAAGCGCGCAGTGCAAGACTCCGCTTATCGCGCGCGGGCCAGCGAAGTTTATCTGGTGGAGCAGGCCATGGCCGCAGCCATCGGCGCCGGCCTCCCCATCGAAGAACCCTCCGGCAACATGGTGGTGGACATCGGCGGCGGCACCACCGACATCGCCGTCATCTCCATGAGCGGCATCGTGTATTCGCGGTCCGTGCGCGTGGCCGGAAATGAAATGGACGAAGCGGTGATGCACTACTTGAAGCGCAAATACAATTTGCTGGTTGGCGAGCGCACCGCGGAGCAAATCAAAATCGAAATCGGCTCGGCCTACCCGCTGGAAAAGCCTCTGACACTCGAAGTGAAGGGCCGCAATCTGATCGAGGGCGTTCCGCGCACGGTGACGATTGACGACAGCGAAATCCGCGAAGCACTCTCGGAGTGCATCGCCACAATTCTGAACGCCATTCGCGTCGCGCTGGAGCGCACGCCGCCTGAGCTTTCTGCGGACATCAGCGACCGCGGCATCGTGCTCACCGGCGGCGGCGCGCTGATCAAAAACCTCGACAAGCGCATCCGCGAGGAAACCGGCCTGCCCGTTTCGATTGCAGACGACCCACTCGCTTCCGTGGTCCTCGGAACTGGGAAAATGCTAAGCGACTTCAGGCTGCTGCGCCTTGTCTCGATCGATTGATGTGCCTGAACGTATTTTCTGGAGTGGCCTCTCGTTACGGGCACCAAAAATTGTGGATAGACCGACTAAGCTGAGGAGGAGGCTGACTTCCAACCTCTAACCTCAAACAACTAGCATATGCCCGACATACTTTCACGCCATCGCCCGCTGGCCCTCCTGGCCGGATTGATTCTGGTCCAGGTGTTGCTGCTCGCATTTCAGATCAAGCGCGAACACGACGTGAGGCTGGTGCGCTACTGGGCTGTGCAGTTGCTCACCCCTGGCGAGCGGGCCGGAACCTGGTCCTTCTCCAAGGTGAGTGGCATCTGGAGCAGTTATGTCGGGCTGCGCGACACGCGCAGCGAAAACCAGCGCCTGAAAACTGAAGTCGAGCAGTTGCGCATGCGCAATCGAGAGCTGGAAAGCCGCGCGGCAGAGGGGCAGCGCCTGGCCGTACTCATGAATTTTCGCGAAGCTCATCCCGAAGCGCCCATGATTGCGGCGCAAGTGATCGGCGCCAGCGCTGATCCCACTTCCCACATCCTGTTCATCAATCGCGGCGAGCGCGACCGCATCCGCCGCAATCTCGCCGTCATCACCCCGGACGGCGTGGTTGGAAAAATTGTTGAGGTGTTTCCCTCCTCAGCCCAGGTGCTTCTGATCAACGATAAAGAGAGTGGCGTCGGGGCCCTCTTCGCCGACACGCGCACCCACGGAGTAGTGAAGGGCAGCGCGGATTCCAACCCGCACATGGAATATGTTCAGAATGATGAAAAGGTACAGCCTGGCCAGACGATCCTGACCTCGGGCGAAGATCGCATATTCCCGAAGGATCTTTCGATTGGAACGGTGGAAAGCGCTGCGGCTGGCAATCCTTTTCAGGTGATTCGCGTGAAGCCCGCCGCGCGCCTCGACCGCCTGGAAGAAGTATTGGTTCTGATGTCGCAGCAGGAACTGGCGCCGAAGAGAACAGAGGAAGCGTCGAGTGCTCTCTCTTCGCCGCAGAATAGACAGATGAGCGCGAGCCAGACTGCTCTGCCGTCTGCTGCCGCGCAGAAAACTCCCAACCGCAAATCAACCGTCACTGGGGATGCCAATAAATCCAAGCCCGCGGCGAGCGCTGCAGGCGCTCCCCAGACCGCACCACCGGACAATCCGCCCGCAACGGTGCCCAATCCCCCCGCTCCTCAGCGCTGAGATGGCATCCATGCTCAGTGCCGGTGCCCGCTCCGACTCAAATATCGAGGTACACAGGTATTACAGCGGGACCGTCCTTATCGTCGCGTTTCTTTCTCTGGTTCTGCAGGCATTTCTTCACAAGTATGGCCGCTGGGCGGAACTGCTCGATCTTCCGCTGCTGGTGACCATTTATTTCGGCGTCAGCCGCCGCAATCCTGTGACAGGGATGTTTCTTGGCGCGGCGATAGGTCTGCTGCAGGATGCCGTCGGGCACGCATTTCCCATAGGGATGTATGGCATCGCGAAGACCAGCGTGGGCTACGTGGCCTCGTCGTTCGGCGCGCGGATAGATACGGAGCACCCCGTCAGCCGGTTCGGCCTTGTCTTTCTACTTTTTCATTTTCACCAGGTTTTGCTGGCCATCACCCAACGTGTTCTGCTGAATCATCCTGCGCCGTTTTTCACCCTCCAACTCCTGCTCGACTCGCTGGTCAGCGCGGCCCTGGCAGTAATCCTTTTTGCCCTTCTCGACCGGCTGCGCAGATCGTCCTAGCACCATCCCCGGCAAGAGGAGTCTGGCTATCGGGGCATTCAAAAAGCGAAGAACGCGATCGCTGCGTTGACCAAAAGGGCATGGCCACCTTGCGGGCAAAGCTTTGCAGGTGTTAGGTTAGAGAACACTTCCAATCACTCTTGGAATTGGAAGGTTAGGCGCATCAGGGCCAGGCAAGACCCGCCGCGCAGGAGTTCTGTTGGCACCGTGGAGCATTAGCGATCAGAGAATTCCGCAGGGGCGTCTCGCGCTTGTTTCCTATCTCTCTGTCGTGTTCGTAGTCCTCTTAC